>OGQP01002440.1_pt1 | contig 9839 bp, 10 predicted proteins | sample 1553251 | NCBI WGS metagenome assembly OGQP01 (sample SAMEA2580016, study PRJEB22360) | human gut metagenome | biome: human gut; feature: human-associated habitat; material: faeces | place: Denmark | collected 2008/2010 | reverse complement strand
CACGACTCCCGAACCAGACACCAATACCCTAAGTAGATCCATCTGCTCCTTTACATTATATATATACCACGGATGAATACCATATGAGCGAATAACCGTATCAGGAAGTGAACCCGGCTGCATATCACCCATTGGACTCACGATCCTATTTATAATCGCGATATCCTCCTTATGGAAAGGCATCTGATGCGTATGTATATCATAATAACCCATGGCGTTACGGAACCGGATCATAACCGCTCCCACCCCAAGGATGGCAACGAAGTATTCGTTTAACCGCAAGATACAATCCTTTCACAGGGCCATATTTCTTCAAGGCTTGCACCGCATATTCGGAACAAGTGGGCGTATACCTGCACGAAGCCGGTGTCATAGGAGAGATACAATATTTGTAGAAATAAACCGGCAATAAGAGTAATGTGGTAAAAAAGCGTCTCATTATTCTTTATCCCGAAGGATATGGATCGCTTTCTTCATTGCCTTTTCCATCGCAGCGTACGGATGGATCTCTTTATCGAGGTACAGGAAAGCGATTAACATGCCCTTATTCTTCGCTTCCAACGGTTCCAGTAAATCATATTTACGAACCCGGTAAGCCTCACGTACCTGTCGTTTGATCAAGTTACGTTTTACGGCTCTCTTAAATCTTTTCTTCGGTACACTCACTAAGAAGGAAGCACGGGCAGGCATCTCTTCCTCCATCGGTAAATAAACGACCCGCAGTGGAAACGCCACGAACGATTGTCCTTTTTCGAATAATAGGTCAATGTAACGTTTCCACGACAGGCGTTCTTCTTTTGAAAGGGTATACCTTTTTGTCGTCATTATTTTTTACCGTCTTGCTGTTTTTTCAGATATAAATCCAAAGCAGCAGTCATAGAAGGGGCTTCCACCGTGGGAGCCTCAACGTCCAAACGCAGACCCGCATCTTTAACAGCCTTTGCCGTAGTAGGGCCAAAACAGCCGATCTTTATATCGTCTTGTTTGAAATCCGGGAAGTTCTTCAATAAGGAAGAGATACCCGACGGACTAAAGAAAACCAACATATCATAATCGAATTTCTCGTCCTTCGCGAAATCATTGCTCACCGTACGGAACATCACCGCTTTCGTATAGTTGATTTTCTTTGCGTCTAACAAAGCGAATAGATCATCTTTATGTACATCGGAAACAGGTACTAGGTATTTCTCCTTCGCATGTTTGGCGATAACAGTCACCAAATCATCTGCCTTACCGGTCTGACCATAAAAAATCTTACGTTTTCTATAAACGATATACTTCTGGAGATAAACAGCGATCGCCTCTGTCATACAGAAATACTTCATCGTTTCCGGGATAGCCACACGCAATTCCTCGCATAAATGAAAGAAATGATCGATAGCCGTACGAGACGCAAAGAAAAAAAAAAAAAAAAAAGGTGGGGGGGGGGGGGGAGCCGTAAAAATAACGGCGGTATGATCCAAAACCGAGATTCGTTGCTGCCTGAACTCCTTGGAAGATAAAGGTTCAACCTTGATGAACGGGCGGAAATCTATTTCCACACCGTATTTTTCTGCAATATCGAAATATGGTGATTTCTCCGATGCAGGCTTCGGTTGTGATACCAATAATTTTTTAATATTCAATGCCATAGAGTACTTGACTCGATAAAGTTATACAAATAAATAATGCCTTCATACAGAAAAACTAAAGGCAATATTTCTTGGCCGCAAAGGTACAAACTAATATATAAAAAACTGCTATTTTTCCTGTGAAATATCCGTATGGTCTTATAAATTATCACAAAACGACACAGAATATAGAAAAATACAAACAACAAAACAGGAATCTGTATACTGCTCCCCACGAATACCAACCAAAGTGCCGGAATGTATAAACAAATCCCCCACGCTCCTATAATAGCGTTATAATTAGTCTTCCAAAACTTGTATTTCGGAGCGTCCGTAAAAACAACCCCCAATAAATAATAGAAACAGCGCTTACACCAATAAAACAGTATCAATACCATCATTATCAACCCAATAGATATCAACACCGTATTTTCTAGCAAATGGTTGAAATACCCATATGCCCTAGCGATAGCAAAAAGGCAAACGCTACAAAGAAACAAAGCTTGAAACGTCATGAAATTCCGGAAGAGCCATTCGCTCCCCCTCGTTACCTCAAATAAATTTTGACGTTCTTTCACATATACCACATCACGCATCATCTTCAGGAATAAACGATAATTGGTACGGAACACCAACGCAAAACACATAAATAAGACGAACAAAAGGCTAAAGACCACATCGTCCACCAATTGTCCGTCCCACAAACGAATCCCTACATATCCTTCAAATGTACCCATGTGCCGCTATTATCGGCACAAAGGTACATAATTATTTCAATAAAGCGCTTCCTTAATAATCTCTCCTACCGTAGGATGCGGGAACACAAACGACTTTAACTCATCCGATTTCATCCCCTTCTCAATAGCGATTCCGGCGACCACGATCAACTCCGAGGCCGGATTACCCAACATATGGGCGCCGATCAACGTCTCATCCTCCGACAAGATCAACTTACAGACGCCATTACCCATCTCATTCTCCGCGACAAAACGTCCCGAGAATGCCATCGGTATTTTCTTCACGGTATACGAAATACCTTCCGCCTGCAACTCCTCCTCTGTCTTCCCGACACCGGCGATCTCCGGATTCGTATAAACGACACCCGGAATAGCCTTATAACTCATCGGGCGCGATTTGCCCAAGAGATGATCCACGGCCACCTCCGCCTCGCTAACTGCCGTATGCGCCAGTAAGGAAAAAGCGGTAATATCACCACAAGCATATACATTTGGCAGGGAAGTCTGCATGTACTCATTCACCTTCACCCCATTACGAAAAGTCTCCGGAGCCAGTGTCTCCAAGCCAAAACCTTTCGTAACCGGACGACGCCCTACACTCAAAAGGACCTTATCGCCATGCAACGTGAATGTCTCCCCGTCTTTCTCTACAGAAACCTCGGTTCCATGCACCCCGGTCACTTTATGACTTAGATAGAACTTAATCCCCCGTTTAGCGTATTCCGCTTGCAACATTTCGGACAGCTCACGATCCATCGGGCCTAATATCTTATCCAACATCTCCACGACATGTACCTCTACCCCAAGGCTATTGAAGAAAGAAGCGAACTCCATACCGATCACGCCTCCACCGATTATCACCAAAGAGGCCGGAAGCTCCTTCGATTGCAACGCCTCCCGGCTCGTCCAATATTCCGTCTCCGCCAATCCAGGTATAGGAGGAATTACCGTTTCTGATCCCGTACAGATCAAAAGGTTCGCAGCCTCGTATAGCTCTTCTCCGGCGGCGATCGTAATCGTCCCGTCGGCCGCACCTCCTTGGATACAAGCTTCCGCCGTAACCATCACCACGCCATGCTCCGTCATTTTCATACGGATACCGGCTGTCAGCTTTTTCACGACCTTATTCTTACGGGCGATGATTTTCGGGAGATCAAAAGAAGGATTCTCCGCTTTCACCGCATACTTGGAAGCATGCTTGATATTATCATACGTCTTAGCGGAATAAAGAAGCGTCTTTGTCGGCACGCATCCCTCATTCAAACAAACCCCGCCCAATGCGTTTTTCTCAAAAAGAATCGTGGAAAGCCCACCCTGCGCCGCTCTCTCCGCGGCAGTATAACCGGCAGGACCTCCACCGATTATAGCGACATCGTATTTCATACTATTAGATCTATTTAAGTTGTATATTAGGATTAATCTTTCTCAACTGTTTGATAAAATCAGCCCGGTTGGTCGGAGATATGAGCATCCAAGGTTTCCCATTGCTCCATATGATCAGTCGATCCAACGAAAGGGCGTAGCTAGACACCGGCATCACGGTAGATTCCAACGCCTCTATATCAGCGATAGCGATCTTCTTCTCCGGGAAAATACTACAATGCGCTATCAACATATCATCTTCCGTTATCCGGTAATACGTATTAAAGAAAACATGAAGTACCCCCAACGCAGCGACCATCATACCCACTATTGCCGATATATTGGTACGCAAAAACGCAGCCACGCAACCAATTACCACCATGATAATCACCAGATGATACCACCATCCCACTTTTGATTTATATTCTCTTTCCATTTTTCGAAATTTGCCGCAAGTTAACGAAAAACGTCAAACAAAAAGAAAATTGCCCAATCTTTCCCATAAAAGAAAATACGCTGTCACTTCTCAGCAACAGCGTATCCACTTAAACCGGTTAATACAAATCATAAGATTGTAGTCGCCTTTTTTATTTTAATTCTTCCAATACCGTATAGGATTGTAATACGTTATTCTTATCATATTGTTCTGTACGCACTAAGCCTACATTCGGGCTGTACCACTCATAGCTATACCCAGTGATTGTCTCCTTTGATTTAGGGGAACGTGTAGCGATATTATATTTTACCTTAGCGCAATCGAACGTACCGGCAGGAGTTGTTATGCTTTCCGTTTTAATAAACTCACGGTCCTTAATGGCCATATCCTTACGATTCTTCCGGTTCTTCTTATCGTAGATCTTTACGGAAGCCTCGTCGAAATACACGTTATTCTTATCGAAATTAGCCGCATACGGATTTGGGTAATTTATAAAGTTCTCCGTGATATCCACATTCGTATTCATTTCCGATACCACTCCCGGATAAGAGAGCGTCTCTTTCGAGTCGAGGAAAAATTCTCCATTCTGGCAGTATGCCTTGATATCTCCTTTGTTCACGATCGTACCGGAGGGATTAGTATATACGTAGTCCGCTTCCACCTCTTGGCCGGAAGGCAATGTTTCCACCTCATCCACTTGATAACTCATAACAGATTGTAAGTTTCCCTTCGCGTCATATCCTTTACGGACCCATACCGTTCCCTCTGTTTGCGGAAAGAAGAACGTACAATCTTGCGCCATCGCTCCTCCCGCGATCAATGAGATTAAAGCCGTGTATAATATTTTCACCTTCATAATTTTGACGTTTAATTAATTCACTACTAAATACATGCCGGATATCCAATGCTTTGTTAGAACAGAGTGAACCCCTAAATGTTCAGAAGGTAAAAATTAAAAATAGCCAAAATATCTTTCTTGGCAATACATTCAACCATAACTATGAAGTAATCTATTACATATTTACATGAAACATACCAGTTTATAAAGGAAATTCATATATCTTTTTACCATCCAAACTATAGATGAAAAACTTTTCACCTACCCTAAACATCTTGGATGAAGTATATAAATAAGCTTTCTTCTCACCCTTTGAATTAACCCACAATGTTTTGTCTCCCAAGAATATCAAATTATCCCCATTTGGTAAAGCCTTAAACGTACGCAACTTAGACAAAGGATAAGTTTGTAAAACATTCAGTTGCTGGTCTAGCTCAACCATTTCATTCTTATCAGTAATCAAACAATAAATCGAATCCGGGCGTTTATATCGCTGATAAGATGTACTATCCTCAAAATCCTGCAAGAAATAAGAAGAATTGGTAAGATATAATAATTTCCCGTTTACTTCGGTATTCCATGATACCTCACTCAACAAGGAATCCCCAGATAACGAGTACTTCCGGATATGATCGGAAAACAAGACCATCAGAGCATCCTCTTCCCAATTTATATCAAACTCCTCCACCATCTCTTTCTTATCCGAGAGCTGGCGGAACCAAACCTTCTCACCCTTTCGTTTATCGAAACAGGCGATAAACGGCCAGCCAACCTTCAGTCTTAAGTATTCGTGAGCATAAGCCTCAGAAGTATCAAAAATAGTATTTCGATACCCAGTTCCCATATTAATCATATAAAGGCTATCTCCTCTCGCAAACAAATGAGAGCGAGATCCCATTCCATCAGGTATCGGATACCCCCATTTAGGTTGCAACTGCCGATCCAGGCAAAACAAATTCTCCCGGCTTGCCACGTAAAAAACCGTGTCGTCCGATAAAACATTCGATACCAGTTCCATCACCTTCTTCGGCCCAGTAGGCACTGCCGCAAAACCGGTTAAGACACCCGTCACCACACCGAGCGCACCAAGAGCGACGGCCTCTTTATAATCACTTGCCCCAGTCGGCATGGCATAACTCGGCCCTTCCCCATTTCCCATGTGAACCAGATGAATCCCATCCGAGACAATCAATCGAGTAGAGTCATCCAGTAAACCACTCTCATTCCATCCATATACATGGCTCATTTTCCGGCTCCACATCTTTTCTCCCGTCGCAAGGCTATGGCCTTCCAACTCGTTAGACACCCCGTTCATATAACTGCCTTTATAAGCCAAAAACATCCGGTTCTTAGCGTCCACCCAATAAGGAATCATTTTCTTTTTCTTCCAAACCTCATTACCTGTTTTCAAATCCAGCAACGATGTAGCCTTCCCCATTGTCACGAACAAAACTCCCTCTGAAGTCAACTTTGGATCTTGATTAAAATAATTGACAGGACGTTGCCATAGCATCCTCTGATCAGCCAAGGAGTAAACGGAAATTCCCCCCCTATTTTTCAAGGAAGTCTCATTTTTCGACAAATTCCGATACCGGATAAAAAGCAAATTATCCGTCGAATCCACATCTACTCCAAGAATCCAGCCGGGTAAAGCCAAACTTTTAGCAATGATAACAGAGCCATCCTCATTGATACCCAATGTGTCCGACAAAAATGTTTGAGATTGTACATCTAATGAAATACAACAAACAAACAGCAAGAAAATTTTGATGACCCTCATATCTCCACAATAATTATTTGATACAATTTCACTTTTGATATTTTTCTAACGAAATACAAGTCACATTATTATAATTAGATTCCTCTTCATGGAAAGTTCATAATACTTCTAAGGAACCCTGTACCATATCCCAATAATTGCGTAAAAGAGGCTATTACGGATAGCGATCCTACACGTAAATCACATTTATTGCGGAACATTGCGTCTACAAACAATAAAAGGGCATAAATAATAAGAGGCACCAGAAACAAGCGGCAAAAGAATGAACTGATAACCAATAGACAGACTGAAAACGTGAATAATGCCGGTAAGCAATGTACCAATTTCAATGAGCCGGGATGTTTCCGGTTCAACGCGATCCGGGCCTCCCCCGAATGACGCACCTGACGGAAGAACTGCATGAGATCCGTCCGCCTTTTATGATAAACCCATGCCGAAGGAAATAGCCGGGTCCGATAACCAGCCTCCATGATCCGTATGCTAAAATCAATGTCCTCACCATATCGCATGCCGGAAAAACCGCCCAGACGCTCATATACATCCCGCCTTATTCCCATATTAAAACTACGGGGATAAAATTTATCCAACTTTTTCTTCCCGCCGCGGATACCACCGGTCGTCAGGAATGAGGTCATGGCGTAATTGATCGCCTTCTTGATCGGGGAAAACGAGGCATGCGCCTTATCCGGGCCACCGAACGCATCCACCGGATAATGATTCAACGAGTCGTGTATATGCTCAAGCCATGTAGTTGGCAATACCACATCCGAATCTAGTATTAACAAATACTCGCCACGCACTTGCCTAGCGCCATGATTACGCGCCATACCCGGGCCGGAGTTCGAAATCACATAATAATGAAGATCCAACCGCCCTTGGTATCGCCCAACAATCTCTTTCGCTGGTATCTCCGAACCATCCTCCACCACGATAACCTCAAAATGGACATAGGTTTGCTTGCAAAGGCTTGATAACAGATCATCAAGCTCATCCGGCCTGTTATAAACAGGAATAATAATGGAGTATAAACGCATATCTTTTGTATAAAAGTCTAGTACAAATGTAGACTCATTTTCATACATAGTCAAGGAACACACATGGACAAATCAAGACCAGATAGCACTGATAATCAATAAATTAAAAACACGCATATGGACATCCCCTGTTTTTAGTACTCTTTGAGATATTGATCTAGCAAGAAGCTTACGTCGGAAGGTATTTGTTTGCTTTTTTTGATACGCTGTTTGATACGCTGTTTCTGTTTGGATACAGACTCGGGGAGAGAGTTCGCAAAAACAGCTATTTGGGAAGAACTGAACCCCATCTTGATCAAGCAGCAATATCGCTTATCTAATTCGGAGAAATCAGGGAAATCTTTCTCTAACCGTGTATAGAACTGATGGTATTGCAAGTTTGTCCAGTTTATGATTAATGACCAATCTGCATCCTTCAGATATTTAGGATGCTCTTTTAGGTCTTTCAATTTATCGAAATAAGGTAATTGCTCATCTAGTTTCTTATATGAGGATTTCAGTAGCTCTTCATATTTCTCTATCTCTTTATGGGACTCCGCATTTTGATCCAATAAACTTTTATTCTCTGAAACAATCTCATCGATTTCCTGCTGTTTATTATTTAACGTGGCGATCAATTGCTCATTTTCTTTTATACGATTCTCATTCTCTCTTATCGATTCCTTGTAAATTCGTATTTGCTCTCTAGCATGCGCTAAAGATTTTTCCTTCCGCAATACACGATATTGATAGACTATTATAAGAATCAACAGAACCGCAGTGACAAACAAGCCGATTATCTCTTGATTCGTTTTTTCTAGTTTTAGCTGGTTATTTATGTTCAACAATCTCTCATGATCATACCGAGCCTGAATTTCAGCCAATTCTCCAGCATGATTTATTACCTGTAGCGAATCTGAGTAAATAAGATATTGGTTATTATATTCTATGGCCTCCTTGTAAAGTTTTTGTTCTACACATATATAATATAACACTTCATAGGCTTCACTTAGCGTATACAAATTGTCCGTTTCTAAAGATTTCTGAAAGTAGACCTTTGCTGAGTCTAGTTGCCCCAAACTCCAAAAAGCACTACCTATCTTGTAATATATTTGAGGAAGCTTATGTAAGGAAGATACTTGTAAACATAAGTCAAGCTCTTTTCTAGTGTAATGTAAAGCTTTTTCTCCTTGACTTAACTCATTATAAACAACGCCTAGCTCTCCCATAGCCATAGCTTCAAGTTCTAAATTTCCTAATCTTTTAGCATTTTCCAATGATTTACCAAAATAGAATAAGGCACTATCCATCTCATTTATATGCACATAAGTTCTTCCCAGCTCCGATAGAGCATAAGATATCCGTTCTCCATTTCCTGATCGTAATGCGTATTGATAAGCATCCTTTAATTGTACCAACGATTCTTCATAAAGATCTTGATAACGATACGTATTTCCTAATGATTGGCAGATCAGATAAGTAAAAAGCGGCTCATCCAACCTTGTCATTATATCTTTAGACTTTAAAAAGAGAGGTATCGCTTCCGTTAACTTTTTCTGATCCTCCAATAATTGTCCCTTATAATAATACGCTTGCGCCATCCTTTTCAAGTCATCCTCTTTCTCGAAATAATCCATCGCATCTTGAACCAACTCATCCGAGGAAGGGATATTCAACGAATCCGGAAGGCGTTTACCATATACCTTATCCCGGGCTTGTGCCAACAATAGCGCCCAAGTAGCATAGTTCTTTCCGCTAGAGAGTGATGATTGAGGCATAGAACGTAATATAGATAATGCGCTATCCGGATGCTCCCACATCACAGATTCCGCACGAGATAATTCCGCAGGTAATGGTTTTTCTTGGCGCATACAAGAAAAAAGGGTAGCGAAAAGTAGCAAAGTCAGTCCTAGTGTTCTCTTCATTTAGATTACAGTTTACAACTTAAACGCAAGTTATAAAATTTATTTTATAAATACCACTAAAATATTTGTTTTTCAATAGTGATTTTGAGATACGATCAGCCAGCAGGGAGACGCGGCACACTACGTATCTACTAGTTG
>OGQP01002436.1_pt1 | contig 9844 bp, 9 predicted proteins | sample 1553251 | NCBI WGS metagenome assembly OGQP01 (sample SAMEA2580016, study PRJEB22360) | human gut metagenome | biome: human gut; feature: human-associated habitat; material: faeces | place: Denmark | collected 2008/2010 | reverse complement strand
TCTGCCGCACCTCGCTCGCCGTATCGGCACTTAGAATTATGCGGTATTGCCTTAACAATTTTCTTTGAAAATAATTACATCCCGCTGGTTGACAAACCGGCGGGATTTGTTTATAATCATACTGTTGCAAATCAAACTGTTTTAATTCAAACAATTAACAATCAAACGAATTGGAAAGTGAGGTGATCCAAACGCAGAACCGCAACCAACAGGATGACCACGGCTTTGTGCATGTGGGCCGCACCTTGAACTATGCCGCGCGGGAAATTTCCTGCGCGCTGGATGCGTACATCAGCACCAGGGTCAGCCCGGAGCTGACCGGTATGCGCGGCATGGTGCTGGGTTTTTTGATGCAGGAAACGGAAAGCGGCAAGCAAATCTACCAGCGTGATCTGGAAGCCCGGTTCCACACCAACCGTTCCAGCATTACCACCATGCTGCAGGGCATGGAGCAGTCCGGCTTTATCACGCGGGAAGTTGTCGCCAAAGACGCCCGGCTCAAAAGCCTGGTTCCGACCGAGAAAGGCCGCCAATGCGCCGCCGCCATCCACCAGTGCATTTCGGATTTTGAGCATGACCTGCAAAACGGGGTCAGCGCGCAGGAACTGGAAGCTATCCAGGGCACCCTGCACAAGCTGATTGAAAATGCAAAAGCCATCCGCGGCAAAAATTAAGGCGTATCTGAAAAGTCAAAAATTTGGTCTATTTCTATAAGCGCAGCGGGATTTTGCGTTAAAAAGCCTTGGAATATACAAAGGATTCCTGCGGCTCCTTGCCTTAAATCCTGCTTGTGTTTGCGAAATATCCGTTATTTTCTTTGTTTTCAGACACACCCCAAAGTGTTCCGCAATGCTTTGGCTTAAGAAGTTCAGGCGCTGCCCCCGGGCAGCCAAACAGGAGATACCATATGTTTAAGTCACTTTACAAAGAAACAGAGGGGTTCCGGCTGGTTTCCATCCTGACCCCTTTGTGCATGATCGGCGAAGTGGTGATGGAAATGATCATCCCCAAGCTGATGTCCTCCATCATTGATGATGGCGTTACCGCCGGCAATCTTTCCCACATTTACCGCATTGGCGGCTGGATGATCGTGGCAGCGGCCTTTGGCCTGCTGTTCGGCGTGCTGGGCGGTGTGTTTGGTGCGCGTGCTTCCACCGGTTACGCCCGCAATCTGCGCCGCTCCATGTACCGCAATATCCAAACATTCAGCTTTGCCAATATCGATAAATATTCCACCGCCGGTCTGGTCACCCGTATGACCACCGACGTGACCAACATCCAGAACGCTTACCAGATGATTTTGCGTATGGCCATCCGTGCGCCGTCCAGCATGGTCATTGCCATGATCATGGCGTTCACCATCAACGCCAAGCTGGCTTCCATCTATCTGGTGGCGGTCATCATTCTGGGCGGCTGCCTGGTGCTCATCATGTCCCGCGCCAGCAACTACTTCTCCGCTGCATTCAAAAAGTACGATGACCTGAACGAGAGCGTGCAGGAAAATGTTTCCGCCATCCGCGTGGTCAAAGCGTATGTGCGCGAAGATTACGAGAGTGAAAAGTTCAAAAAGGCATCCGGCAATGTGCAGGATCTGCTGCTGCGTGCTGAAAAAGTTCTTTCCTTCAACTCTCCGCTGATGATGGCCACCGTTTACACCTGCATCCTGCTGATTTCCTGGCTGGGTGCCCGCATGATCGTGCTGTCCGGTGCTACCAGCTTTACCACCGGCGAGCTGATGAGCATGCTGACCTACTGCACCAACATCCTGACCAGCCTGATGATGCTGTCCATGGTGTTCATCATGATCTCCATGTCCGCCGCTTCCGCCAAGCGTGTGGCTGAAGTGCTGGAAGAAGAAAGCACCCTGTCCAACGGCGAAAAACCGGTTATGGAAGTCAAGAACGGCGCTGTCCGCTTTGATCATGTCTGCTTCCGCTATAAGGCCGATGGCCGCGATGTGCTGTCTGATATCAACCTGAACATCCGTTCCGGCGAGACCATCGGCATCATCGGCGGCACCGGTTCTTCCAAAACAAGCCTCATACAGCTCATTTCCCGTCTGTATGACGCGACGGAAGGTCGTGTTCTCGTCGGCGGGCACGACGTACGCGACTACGATCTGGAGTCGCTTCGCAATCAGGTTGCCGTAGTGCTCCAGAAGAATGTTCTGTTCTCCGGTACCATCAAGGAAAATCTCCGCTGGGGCGATGAAAACGCAACGGACGAAGATCTGGTGCGCGTGTGCCGCCTTGCGCAGGCAGACGAATTCATTCAGACCTTCCCCGACAAATATGACACCTATATCGAGCAGGGCGGCACAAACGTCTCCGGCGGCCAGAAGCAGCGGCTCTGCATTGCGCGAGCGCTTCTGAAAAAACCGAAGGTCCTGATTCTCGACGACTCGACCTCCGCGGTCGACACGAAGACGGACGCGCTCATCCGCCAGGCGATGCGTGAGGAAATCCCCGACACGACGAAGTTCATCATTGCCCAGCGCATTTCCTCGGTGCAGGACGCCGACCTGATTCTCGTCATGAATAACGGGCGCATCGAGTCCAGCGGCACGCATGAGGAGCTTCTCAAAACCAGTACAATCTACAAAGAGGTCTATGACTCGCAGAACAAGGCAGGAGGTGAAAACCATGGCTAACAGGGTTCCGCACGGAAAGGCTCCCATCGGCGCCGGACGCGGCAAGATGGATTTCAAGGTCCTGAACCGGCTCATGAAGCAGGTTTTCAGCGACTATCCGGTCCATTTGACCATCGTTTTAATCTGCATTGTCTTGTCCGCGCTCATTGGTGTTGCGCCGGCAGCGTATATTGAAACGATCACCCGCTATATTGAAGAGGGCTTGACCTCTGGCTGGGCAGCGATTCTGCCGAAGCTGACAAAGGCGCTCTTTACGATGGCAGCGCTCTATCTTGTCAGCCTGATTCTCACGACGATCTATACCCAGCTCATGGCGCATGTCACGCAGGGCTTTTTGCACAAGACGCGCGTGCGCATGTTCTCGACCATGCAGCGCCTGCCGATCTCCTATTTTGATCAGACGCCGCGCGGCGATATCATGTCGCGTTTCACAAACGATACAGACTCTCTGCGTCAGGTTGTCTCCCAGAGCCTGCCGAACCTTCTGTCCTGCGGTCTGACGGTGCTCGGCGTGCTGTGCATGATGGTCTATTACAGCCTGCCGCTGATGCTCGTCGTCATTCTCGGCATCGTCTGCATGACGCTTGCCACCAAAAATATCGGCGGCAAGTCCGCAAAATACTTTGTCCGCCAGCAGAACTCCCTCGGCAAAGCAGAAGGCTTCATCGAGGAAATGATGAACGGTCAGAAGGTCGTCAAGGTCTTCTGCCACGAGGAAGCGGCAAAGCAGGATTTTGACAAGCTCAACGATCAGCTCTTCCGCGACGCGCGCGAGGCAAACCGCTTTGCAAACATCTTCATGCCGATCATGGGCAATATTGGAAATCTGCTTTACGTCCTTACTGCATTTGCAGGTGGTCTGCTGATCACCTCGAACGGTCTGATTCCGAACCTTTCGATTCAGAACCTCGTCACGTTCGGAACCATCGCCGCTCCCCTGTCCATCTCGGCAGTCGCGTCGTATCTCGGCATGTGCAAGCAGTTTACCGCTAACGTTTCGCAGGTCTCGCAGCAGATGAACGCCGTTGCGATGGCGGTTGCGGGCGCTGGCAGAATCTTTGATCTGCTGGACCAGAAGCCGGAAAGCGACGAAGGAACCGTCACGCTCACGCGCTGCCGCGAGGAAAACGGCACAATCGTCCCCTGCGCCGAGCGCACGGGCAAGTGGGCGTGGCAGCACCAGAAGGACGACGGCACGATGGAGTACCGGCTGCTGCAGGGCGACGTGCGGTTCTTTGACGTGGATTTCGGCTATGTGCCGGATAAGACAGTGCTTCACAATGTCTCGCTTTATGCAAAGCCCGGTCAGAAGCTCGCCTTCGTCGGCGCAACAGGCGCCGGCAAGACGACAATTACGAATCTGATCAATCGCTTCTATGATATTGCCGACGGCAAAATCCGCTACGACGGCATCAACATCAACCACATCAAAAAGGCGGACCTGCGCCACTCTTTGGGCATCGTTTTGCAGGATGTGAACCTCTTCACCGGAACTGTCATGGAGAACATCCGCTATGGAAAGCTTGACGCAACCGATGACGAGTGCATCGCGGCAGCAAAGCTCTCCAACGCGCACGACTTCATCACACGCCTTCCTGAGGGCTACAACACCATGCTCACGTCCAACGGCGCAAACCTCTCGCAGGGTCAGCGGCAGCTTCTTTCCATTGCCAGAGCCGCCGTGGCAGATCCTCCGGTCATGATTCTCGACGAGGCGACTTCCTCCATCGATACCAGAACCGAAGCGCTCGTCCAGCGCGGCATGGACGCTCTGATGAAGGGACGCACCGTCTTTGTCATTGCGCACCGGCTTTCGACCGTCCAGAACTCCGACGCCATCATGGTCCTGGACCATGGCAATATCATTGAACGCGGCACGCACGACGATCTGATCGCCAAGAAGGGCACCTATTACCAGCTCTACACCGGCGCGTTCGAACTCGAATAACGAAACAGCCCGGAGAATCATTTGATTCTCCGGGCTTGCTAGTTTTTGTAGTTTCCTGTAAAATGGAATTGTAAGCAAGCAATCGTCACACAGCAAAGGAGGTATTTTCATGAAACCACAACCGGCGCAGCGGCTGCGCGACATTCTGCTCCTGCTCGGCACACTTGTCATGTTCTCGTCATATCTCTTCGGCGATATGCTGCTGTGGGTCGGCATGGTCATCGCTTTCTCGTCCCTCATTCCACATTTTCTGTTCAACAAATGCCCGCACTGCGGTCATCAACTGCGTCCGTGGACGCAGCGGAACCCCTACTGCCCTTTCTGCGGCAAGCGCGTCGACGGTTGCGACGAGTAACGGCTCAGTAGCCCCAGTCGACGACCTCCCAGCCTGTGCCATCCTGCGCCCGCACCAGATGCCACTGCCAGTCCTTGTATGTGTGGTTCGGGCTGAAGCCGCTTCCCGCAACCGTTTCGTCCGTCCGGAAGCTCGATTCCAGAATCAGAAGTTCCTGCTGGTGCTCCTGCCAATAGCGCATGGTTTCATCCGCATATTTGTTTTCCACATTTGCATCATACCGGAGCTCCAGCAGCGTGCAGCCCGCGAAGCCCTCGGAAAATTTCTGCTCCACCGCGTCAAATGCGGTGCCGATCGATTCTTCCCCATAGAGCGCGGAATAGCCGATAATACGCTCGACATTTGACGTATCCGCTTTTTTGTCTTGCATAGTCAAAATGGCTCCGCCAATCAGAAGCGCCAGTGCAGCAAGTGCCGCCAAAAATGCAGACCTCTTCTTCATTCTGTTTTACACTCCTTCCTCGTCCGCTTCCTGATGCTTTTTATTTACATAATTTCTATTTTCTTGAATTTTGCAACAAAACCCCTGACCCGACGAATTTCACTTCTCCGGGTCTGGGGTATTTGGTTTTCATGCTCAGTCTTTGTTCTTGCGGAGCAGGCAGACAATCGTCGCCGTAATTGCGGCAACTGCCACAACCGCCGCGCAGATGCCGGCAATCATCATGGTCAGGCTGACCTTGTCCTCGTTAAAGGCAGGCAGGTCTTCGAAATCGTCTGCGTCGTTTTTGCAAAAAAACTTTCTCATCATTCTTGCTCCTTTCCATCGTCCGTGGGGGTATTGTTTTCCTCGCCCTCGCCCTTTTCGTCAGCCGGGCGCGGCTGTTTGGTCACAACCACCGCCTCCACGCGGTTGATCGGCGTACCCAATGCGTAAAACTTTTCCTCATAGCCCGTCATAATGCCGACCGGACCGTTGGCATGCAGATCGCGCGTGAGATTGTGAAGCTCCAGATAGCAGCTTTCCATCTCGGGCAGGCTCCACTCGAAGAGCTTGGCGTTGTCGGTCTTGAAATGAATCTGACCGCCGAGCTTTAATACCTTCTTGTATTTTTCCAGAAACGTGTGATACGTCAGACGGCGCTTCGCGTTTTTCTTTCTCGGCCACGGGTCGCAGAAATTGATATAGAGAAGATCAATTTCATCGTCCGCGAAAAATTCATCAATCCGGTCCGCATCCAGCGAGACGAAAAACACATTGTGAAGCCCCATCCGCATTGCGCTTTCCATCGCCAGCACCAGCGCGTCCGGCACCTTTTCAATTGCAATCAGCAGCACATCCGGCTCCTGCGCGGCGGTCTCAACCGTGAATTTTCCCTTACCGCAGCCAACCTCCACCCGAAGCTCCCGGCAGCCGGTCATCAAACTCCGCCAGTTTCCGCGCAGCGCCTCCGGCTCATGAATCCAGACCGGCTCGCACGCCGCCATGCGCGGGGCTAAATTGTTGCGTCTTCTCATTCTCATAGCGTTTTCCTCGCTTGCTTTTCTTATGCAAATCATATCATAAATCCGAGAAAATTACAAGCGCTCTCCCCCCGATCCATCTTAACCCTTGCAATTTGCCCGAAAATCCGTTATAATAGCTACGCTTTTGAAAAACCTCTCCGGGTGTAGCTCAGATGGTAGAGCGCGTGGTTTGGGAGCGTATCGGCATCCATCCGACCTGCCAGAGCCAAAACGCCGGAACCCCTTGACACACGGGCATTTGCGGGTTTTCTTCAATTTCCGGAATCGCCCGAAAATCCGCCTTTGACCACATGGCTGACTACAGACAGCTTAGACTTTCAATTTCATAACCGGGTGTAGCTCAGATGGTAGAGCGCGTGGTTTGGGACCACGAGGCCGCTGGTTCGAAACCAGTCACTCGGACCAGAAAACCCGCTGAAATCATAAGATTTCAGCGGGTTTTCTATGCAAATTGTTTGTTTTTCGCAAAAGGCAATTCTTTGTTTCTTGCGGCGCAGGATTTGCGCTGCGGATTCGGTAAACTGGAATTTTATTTATTCAGCAAGTCTTGTAATTCATCCAAAAAACGGCAAACATGAAAGCCATCACAAACGGCATGATGCACTTGAATCGATAAGGGAATATAATATTTTCCGCCATCCTCGTAATACTTCCCAAACGTAAATATCGGCAGTAGATAGTCATATCCTTTTTTTAGATTTAAGTTAACAACTCTGATTATCTCCAAAAAGCCCGGAAATACGGGCATTTCACGGGATATAAGAACTGAATTTACTACCGATTTACTACTTTCGGATTGAGCTTTGACACGCTTCTTCCTCCCGTGAAGCCCACCGCCCAAATAGTGACACATCGAAAATTGAATACGACACCGCAGACAGCGGCGTTCTCTTTTCCCCTTTGGGGAGATCAGGACGCCGCTTTTTTTGCGCCCAAAACCAGAAAGGAGGCGACCGCCTATGTACTTTACTTCCGGCAGCGACCGGGCCTTTGAACAGCTCATGCAGACGAGGCCGGGCGCAGATCATTTTGACAGCGGCGAGGCCGGAGCGCCGGAGGACTGCGGCACCTGCCGTTTCTACCGCCCGCACTGGAAGTACCAGTTTTGTGTGTATGAGGAATGTCCCTACCAGCCGGGCAAGCGCACCGCCCTTGACGGCGCGGTGAAATTTCAAGTGAAAGGAGTGGACGACGAGATGGCAGTTTTTCGAGTGGAGAAAAACCGGGGCTACACGGTGATGTCTAACCACCACCTGCGGAACAAGGACTTGTCCCTGAAAGCCAAGGGCCTGCTGTCGCAAATGCTGTCCTTGCCGGAGGATTGGGACTTTACGCTGAAAGGCTTGTCCCTTATCAACCGGGAACAGATCGACGCGATCCGGGCGGCTGTCCGGGAGCTGGAACAGGCGGGCTATATCGTGCGTTCCCGTGAGCGTGACAGCCAAGGCCGCCTGCGCGGAGCGGATTACATCATTTACGAACAGCCCCAGCCTGTGTCGGATTTACCTACATTGGAAAATCCAACATTGGATAATCCAACGCAGGAAAAGCCTACGCAGGAAAAACCAACGCAATTAAATAAAGATAGATCAAGTAAAGAGAAATCAATTACGGATGGATCAAATACCGATTCCATTCCTATCCTTTCCCCTCCCTCTCCTTTGGGGGAAGAAGCGGCTGCGCCGCCGGAACGGAAAGGAACGGGAGCGAAATCACAGAGCGCCGTAGAGATTTATCGGGAGATCATCAAGGACAACATCGAGTATGAACACCTTTGCCAGTACGCCAAGGGGATTGACCGGGATATGCTGGACGAGATCGTGGACTTGCTGGTGGAAACCGTATGCAGCGCCCGAAAGACCATCCGCATTGCCGGGGACGATTACCCCGCCGAGCTGGTGAAATCCAAGCTGATGAAGCTGAACAGTTCTCACATTGAGTTTGTCTTTGACTGTATCAGCAAAAACACCACGGAAATACGGAACATCAAAAAATACCTGCTGGCGGTTCTGTTCAACGCCCCAAGCACCATCAACGGCTATTACACGGCGCTGGTGGCCCACGACATGAACACAGGCAGTTGGGGAACCCCGCAAAATCGGTGATTTTGTGGGGAGAGGAGGAACAGCGAAATGAGCGAGCTTTTCACGCTTGCGTGGAAACAAGCGATATGGAGCTTGTGACGACGAGAAAGGAGGCCGACCCTATGAAACAGGGTGCTTTGATTTTTGACGAGCAGACAGACCGCTACGACATCCGCTTTGACCTTGCGGACTATTACGGCGGCCTGCACTGCGGAGAAACTTTTGATGTGATGGTGGGCGGCAGATGGAGGCCGACCCGCATTGAAATGGCCGAGAACTGGTATCTGGTGGGAATCCATGCCGACGACCTCTCCGGCCTGCGGGTGCGGATTTAAGCCATCCGCCTGCCTGCTGACTTTCCAAAGGAGGGATAGCAGTTGCAGGAAGAAGTAGACCAGAAAACCATAGCGTTAGCGGTTAAGACGGGCAAGCTCACCGCCCAAGTGCTGCAAGCGGCCATCCAAAAATATCTGGCCGCCCGGCAGAAAGGGACGGGCAAGGCCCGTCACGGACAGCAGAACTTACGGCAGCTCAAAAAGGACGGTTCCGCCCTGTCCAACATTGAGATCACCGACGCCAACATTGGCTTATTTAAGCCCTGCGCCAAGAAATACGACATTGATTTTACCCTGCGGAAAGACCGCACTACCCATCCGCCCCGGTATATCGTGATCTTCAAATCCAAGCAGGCGGACAATCTGGAACAGGCGTTTAAGGAGTTTACGGCCAAGAAGCTCAAACAGCAGGAACGCCCCTCCATCCGAAAGACCCTTGCCGTCCTGAAAGAAAAGGCAGCGGCCAGAAGTAGCCAGCAGGCCAAGGAGAAAATCAAGGAAAGGGGGCTGTCACGATGAAGCCGGAAATGAAAAAGCTGATAATCGCTAACCTGCCCTACCTGCTGTTTGTTTACCTGTTCGGCAAGCTGGGACAGACCTACCGGCTGGCGGCTGGGGCGGACTTGTCGGAAAAGCTATTGCACCTTGCGGACGGCTTTTCCCTTGCCTTTGAAAGTGCCGCCCCCAGCTTCCACCTGTTCGATCTGGCGGTGGGCGTGGCCGGTGCAGTGGCACTGCGGCTGATGGTGTACTGCAAGAGCAAGAACGCCAAGAAATACCGCCGGGGCGTCGAGTACGGCAGCGCCCGTTGGGGAGGCCCCAAAGATATAGCCCCGTACATCGACCCGGTGTTTGACAACAACATCCTCCTGACCCAGACGGAACGCCTCACCATGAACAACCGGCCCAAAGACCCCAAGACCGCCCGGAACAAAAATGTGCTGGTGATCGGCGGTTCCGGCAGCGGCAAGACCCGGTTCTTTGTGAAGCCCAACCTTATGCAGT
>OGQP01002434.1_pt1 | contig 9852 bp, 10 predicted proteins | sample 1553251 | NCBI WGS metagenome assembly OGQP01 (sample SAMEA2580016, study PRJEB22360) | human gut metagenome | biome: human gut; feature: human-associated habitat; material: faeces | place: Denmark | collected 2008/2010 | reverse complement strand
TGTACGCCGCCGCCCGCCATCGAGCAGAGTTTTACACCTAATTGGGGATAAAACAAGTTATGCCTGCACTTTTTACTTTGTTGAAATTAATATCACCGTTCCATTCGGAAACATCAATACATTTTGCTTTTTCAACTTTTACTTTTGTTGTAATTATTTTATTACATTGTTTTATAGTAACACTTGCATTGCCAACTTTATTCACTTTTACTTTTGCCAAACTTTTTTCCGTTGAAATAATTTTAGCAACAGAACTGTCAGATGATGTAAAGGTGATCTCATTTACATCATTATTTGTATCAACAGAAATCGTAAAAGTATCACCGACATTTTTGCAATATTCTTTTGTTGATATACTTATCTGTGTATTATTTTCTACGCTCTGATTGCTGATTTCAATTTGTAAAAACGATACATCGTTTACATCAATTCTGCCGTCACTGTTCAGGTCATAGTCCATATTGTCGGTAAATTCTGATATTTCGCCCTGTAAAAAGGTTACATCGTTTACATTAACGCTATCATCGTTATTCACATCAAAGCCAGCGGCAAAGGCTACGGTGGTGCTGTAACAGATGACCGACAATATTGCTGTTGCTGTAATCAGCAATTTCTTGAATAGCTTATTCATTTTTCGTTCCTCTTTCTTTTCTCTAACTTAATCGTCAGTAAAAAATATTATAATTGCGGTTATGAACCATAAACCTGCATAAATCAGTGTAGGTGACAACACATACCACCAGCTCCAATTAGTTACATTAAGCAGCTTTAATCCAATAAATACAATTTGCACTAATGTCACAAGCACTGCTGCACAGCAAATGTTAAAAGATGAATTATCGTTCATTTTTTCACTCCCTTTCGTTTATTTGTATTAATTTGGGGTTTGAAGGTCATAGCAGAGCAAGGTATTGAAGTCAACAGAAAAGTATCTTGCAAGCATTAGTATAGTTACATAAGTAATATCTCTCCTATTGGTTATTTGAAATCTTATAAAGTCTTAACTAATATACAAATCCATTTTGAAAAAGCAAATGCAACTTTGTCATTGTGAGTCCAAGTTTCGTGCTTGAAAATTGTTTTTTCAAGTTCGTCAGCACGCATAATTTTATAATACAAAACTTCTAAATCCAGTTGTTTTTCGATTAGCTCCTTATGATTTTCGATTGAATCAATATAATCAATATCGAAACTTTTTGCCTTTTCAAAATCATCTTTTGGAAAAAACACTGCAAAACTTTCAAATCCTGTTTTGTCGTAATCATAAAAATCGTATTTATTTAGTAGTTCTTTGACTGTCATTTTATTTAATAACTCCTTACATCTTTCAGTAGCTTATTTAATCATCAAATAATAAGAAGATTTCAGCTAACATTAATAAAACATCATAAACTAATAAGGTAATACAATATAAAAAATCACTTTGCTGCTTACAAGATTATTTATCAGTAGTTCTTTAACCGCTTTGCGATTAAGTTTTCCTGTACCTGTACCAAGCAAAGGCACTGCTACAGAACGAAGATTTAATTTTTCGGCTGTCAATTTTATTTTAGGTATAAGTTTTTCTATTGTTTCAAATTTCGCTTTACCACCCGGAAATCGCATTGTTACAGCGTGAATAATTTTTTTATATTCCATATTTGGAGCATCTGTAACAAACACCTCTCCGGGAGCATAGCCGAATATATGATGAGCTTTACATTCTTTTTTAGCAAGCTTCTCAACTGCTCCTTTTGTAACATACTGTATACTTTCGGCTACACCTTTATGTAATTCCTTAACGCACACTCTTCCACCCATATAGCCAATACCGTTAGAAGCATTCACAATAGCTTCTATATCATCGAGCTTTGTTATATCACCGTAAATAATCATATATACTCCTCAAATGCTTGTTTAGCTTCACATTCGCTGAAAAAAGCGTTTTTACCAATAGTCCAAAATTCATTGCCTGATGTTTTGCACCTTACGCTCATACTGTTTTCTTCTAAAAGAATTGCGGTGACGGTATCACTGCACATCAGCATTTCTCCGTCACCTAAGTCATCAATCAAGAAAACTTTTTTGCCTATCATATTTTCTACCATATCAGTACCTCCCTTTATCATAACTGGAACTTTTGAGATTGTTTTCTGTTTTTTGATTTCCTTTTGCTCTTTTTCCCTTCCGCAACATTTAAAAGCATTGTAGATAAAAAAGATATATAATATAATTAATGAAAGTAATAAATAAAAAAGATAATTATGTATAGTATCAAAAAATTCTGTATTGGAAGACAAGAAGAGTATAGGTGTGATATTAATATTCATTTTATTATACACCTTATAATTTTTTTATAATATATTGTTTAATTCGGTTATATATTTGAATACAGGTCACTTGTTTGACTTGAAGAAATGTAATTTGTATCGATTTTTCTTTTTGACATCATTGATAAAATTTCATTTCTTTTGTTATAAATTAATTCTTCTTTTTGGCTTAATGGCAAAGAATTTTCAATAGGACTCGGTTTAATATATTCATCTATAATAATTCTATCTATGATAGTAACCAATGTATCTGCTATATCGTCATCACAAGTGAGATTTTGCAAAAATTCAGATATATTTCCTTTTAAATCAATTTTTAACTTTAACAAAAAATCAGTCCTTTCAGAATTGAATTAACAGATTATTTTTGCTTTAGTAATCTGCGTATCCATTTAATTTTTGCAATAGTCCATTCTTTAATCGCCTTAAAGGGATAGAAAGGTGATCCACGAAATACATAAATAACAAACATAAGAAAACAGAGCAATGCAGAGAAATAAACCAAATCCCACCAAGTATAAACACGATTACTTTTATTGCTAATCACCTCATCAGCTGTTGCAGTATCAGTAATCGTATCTTCAACCCTTTCGCCACGCACACACAATCTGTGCGTATTAATTGAGTACGGATAGCAAGTGACCAATGTCACATAGTCTTTGCCGTTCTCAATTTCAAGTTTACTTGAATCGTCAGGGTCAACTATATTAATCTCACACACCTTGTATGTGAGTGTTTTATTCAGTACATTTATTTTAAAGGTATCTCCGATTTGCAGTTTGTCCAATTCATCAAAGAACACCTGTTCAGGATAACCGGAGTGAGCGGATATAACAGCGTGCGTGCTTGCACCGCCAATGGGCAAGGAAGTGTTTGCCAAATGTACACAGCCGTTTTTGAGTTTTTCTTCTCTGTTGGTGCTGTCGTGATACACCGGTAAGTCAACATTTATCTTCGGAATTTCGATAGTACACATTATATCGTCATAGTTGAGAATGTTCTCATACTCTGACATTGCTGCATTGTATTCGTCTTTTTCTTCATCGTTTAATGCACTCTTTGCAAGCAATTCGTTAAAATTTTGAGCCTTAGCAAGCTCGTTGTCGATTTCATAATCAGACATTGTTTGAGTGCTTTCACTGTAGTTTTTTATAACTGTTTCATTGCTTTTACTGTTGATGTAATCGGCAATGTTGGGATATACTATAAAGCCTATTCCGACCGCAGCAAGAACGCAGAGGGATATAAAAAATATTTTAGTTTTCATAATTTTTTGTGAGCAAGGGCCACCGATAAATCGGCAGCCCTTTTGTTATAGTTTAATTATTTAGCTGTCTTAGCCGATTTCTTCTTGATGAGGTATGCAAGTACCAATGCAAGAGAAATGCCTACACAAGCCACACCAGCCATTCTGATGAAGCCTACATATCCGCCTGTCTTAGGGAAGAATACGATTGTATCAGTTACGGTAATTTCAACTGCGCCGTTTGTAGGTGCATTCTTTACCCAAGTGTTTTTAGTGAATACCGAATTATACTGAACAGGGATTTCAACTTCAATTACCTTGCCGTAAACATTGTAACCGGCAGGAGCAACAGTTTCTACAATGTAATATGTTCCGCTCTGTACTTTCATTTCTTCGTTAGCGGAGTTCATAAACTTAACTGTGCCGTTGCTGTCTGATGTACCTGTTGCAATAGCGTTTTTCTGTGATTCAGCGTCAGCCTTTGTCTTGTAAAGTTCAAAGGTTGCACCTGCAAGCGGATTGCCTGCCTCATCGAGCTTGTTTACACCAATGCGATAAGTGTAAACATATACCTTATTGCCCGGAACACTGTCAACACCTGAATCATTACCGTATTCAAGTTTTACATCTTCATTCGGGTTGCCTGCTGTACCGACTACAGCGTATTTGTTGACTGTTGTAGAATATGTTACAATAACAAATTTTGCGTTGCTTGTATAAAAATCTGACTTTGCAAGATACTCGGAAGTAAGAGCGACATTAAACTTTGTGTTTTTGCCCTCACCCTCGCTTGTTACATTTACCTTGTAATCTGTGCCTTTGGTGAGGTCGGCTACTTTAGCACCTTTAGCGTCAACAAGTGTAACCTTGAATGAGCTTTTGTTAAGTGTAAGACCGGCTGACATATCATCATATACAGCATATGTTGTGAGCTTAATGTCATTTGAGCCTGCTACTGTATTCTTAAGTTTAAAGTTTACAGTGTCGCCAAGGCTTACATCTGTATAGTTAGTATTGTTCTTTGTGCTGTTGGTGATTGACTTTTCTGTTGACGGTGTGCTGTCAGCTACCTTGCTTGCAAGATTGATTTCAGCGTAGCTGTATACCCACTCACCGTTATTGTAATATGGGAGAGCAAGAACAGAGTTTGTGATACTTGTAACACCGGCAGGGTACTTAACACACTTGATGTAATAAATACCCTGTGCAAGGTTTGAAAAGCTCTGTGTTGTGTTTGTTGCCGATGAAGTAAATGTACCCTGTGATACTGCTGTGCTTAAATCAGCATTATCGAGTGCGTCAAGAGCAGCCTTTGAATCGCCTGCAAGAATTTCAGCACTTACAGAAGAAATAAGCGATGTGTATTCTGTTTTGAACGGAGTATCTGTTGTGCTCTTGAGGTTCGCAACTCTGAAAAGTTCAAAAGTATAGCCCGGTTTAGTGCATTTTACACTGATATTTACCTTTTGGTCTGTCTTAAGTGCAGTAGCCGCACTTGCTGTTGGGATCGCCGCAAAGAGTAATGTCAACATCATTACTACTGCGAGCAGTTTGCCTGTGAATGATTTTCTAATTGATTTTCTCATAAGAAAACCCCTCCTTAAAAATTTTTTGCGGACAATTTGTCCGTTGTATGGAAAAAGCCCAACAGATTTACTGTTGAGCCTTTTTGCCGATGTTTTTTTTCTTTTTTCTTATACCTAAACCAATAGCACCTACTAATATTGTAAACGCTAATACAGCGGCGCCGATTTCAATATAAATCGGTCTGTTGTTGCCTGTTCCGCCGGTTTCAGGAATGAAGACGCTGTTATTCTTAACCGTAAGCTGTATATCAAGTGTATCTAAGCTGTCGGGCGAAATGGTAAAGTTAATCTTGCCTGCATACGGCATATTACCTTTGCTGTCTGTTTCAATGAAGTAATAATCACCGGGCAAGAGGTTATTTACAATAATTCTGCCGTTGCTGTCGGTAACGAGCTTTGTTACCGTATCAGCCGTCTTGCTGTCGGCAGCTTCGTACATAATACTGCTGTTTTTATTTATAACATTAACAATGCCTGTTTTTGTGTTATAGAGTTCAAACTCAATACCCTCAAGCGGATTGCCGTTGCCGTCTGTTTTTAAAAGCTCTACACTGCCACGCTTGAGCAGGTTTTTCATCGTAACTACAAAGCTTTTGCCGTCCTCAAGTGTAACTGTCTGAGCCGCAGGCTTTACATACTTAGCAGGGAAGTAATATGTACCGTCTGCATTTTTAAAGCCTAATTCATCAATTGTGTATTTAACCTTTTCATTGCTTGTGTTATACACCGCAAGATTGGTAAGCTGAGCAGTGCCGTCCTCGCCTGTTACAAGCACCTTATTTGTTTTGCCGTCATCAGACTTTACCGAGAAGTAAAAGCCGCTTACAATGCCGTCCTCAGACTCTTTTTGAACGATTAAGCCTGTCTTTTGCAGTCTGTTAGCAAAATAAAATGAAAGAGTAACATTTTCCTTTAGCGTAACGGTTTTTTTAGCAGGAGGAATATATCTGTCAGGTATCGAGTATGTACCGTCTGCATTTTTGTAGCCAAGCTCTGTGATTATGTATTTTACATATTCTCCGCTTGCTTTGTAAACAGGCAAGTTGCTGAGCGTTGCTGCACCGTCTATGCCCTTGCTTTTTGTTACTATGTTTTCGTCTGTCACTCCGTCATCAGACTTGACATTAAACCATACATCCTTAGCAGTATTAGCTCCTCGCTTACTGTCATCAGCGGTTTTGTAGATTGTAAGATTGCCGTAAACGGTATCTCGTGGTTCAGGCACTTCAATCTCATTAAATGTTGTGATTGAGCCTGTGGCTTCATCAACCTTAATTTGTCGGATAAACAATTCAGGATTGATTTTGTAACCTGTCGGGGCTTTGGTTTCCTGCACTGTAAATGTTCCCAACGGTAAGGTAACATCACCAGAACTACGCAAATAAAAATCTTCTCCAAAATCACTTTCTGCACGATATTCATCTGCTAAACGACAATAGCCATCACTATCAGTTTTTAATATCCATTTTCGTGTAGGGGTCTTTCCATTAAGTTCACTTTCAGAATAGTAATACCCTGAATAATATTTTACAGTAAATTCTGCACCTGCCATATTGGTTGTCTGACCTGTTACAGCATCTTTTTTCTGTACCAATATACGAATAGGGTCATTCAACGGTTCGTCAGCAATAGTAGCTGATAACACGGCAAAGCCGCCGTCTGTGCCATTTATAGCCATTTGCACCGGACGGTTGTAGTTTTTAAAACCTTTCGGTGCTGACATTTCAACCGCATAGTAGCTGTCACTGTATGCAATTTTATACAGGTCTGAATTTGCGTTATAGTCCCAAGAGTTGCCGTCTTTAGATATAGCTTTGCAATTACCGTTGCTGTCGGTAATGAAGTACCTGACGATGTTATTCTTTACACTGTTATCGGATATATAATCGTATGCACTCTTTTCGTCAGAAAAGACAGCAAATATACCGCCGTCTAATGAATAGCAGTCATTGTCTGTTGTCAAATCAGGATTACTGCTTTCTTTTTTGAATTTCAGCTTAACGATTTCAGTATCAGACAGTTGAAGAATATCAAGTATTCTTTCGTTATTGCAATCGTCTGTTGTGACTACAACATTGTATTTTTTGTTGCTAAGAGTGAAGTAACCGTTTGCCGGTGCTTTTGTTTCCTTGAGGTAATACTGACCTGAAACAAGCTCAAAGTAATTCTTTGTAATCCAGTCCTGATTGGAGTACGAATACTTAATTTTTGCAATATTACCGTTTTTATCAAGCTCCGCAACTGCAACTGTTTTGTTGTCATAACTATACAAGGTGTACTGTGCACCTGTAAAATTTAAATAGTCTTTATCAGTTGTCTGTTCTGTCAGGTTTTTGATTTCTTCGCTTGTACCTGACTTTTCAAGATACAATTTAGCTTTTTTAGGTATTTCAACTATGAGGTGCTGATATGTTCCGTCTTTTGGATTTTTGGGCTTTGGGTGTGCAATATAAATGTTGGTTGTACTTGCGTAACTTGCAATCTTGCTGTAATTACCGCTATGCTTTGAAACACGCTGACACACATCAACAATCATATTTACCATTTCAGAGATGTCACTATATCCGCTCCAAGTTTTCCAAGCTGTACTTTTATCATTAAGCATTGTGTGATAAAGCTGAGATAGTGCGAAATGACTTAGGATATAGTATGCGTCATCATTACTTATTTTAGCAGCAGAGAAGAATGAGCTGTATTTGTAATCGGCTTTCGGACCTATGAATTTGTCATACATATACTGCTTCATAGTCTTGTTTTCAACTACAATTTCTTTACTGTCAAAGAAATGTTTTGCATACAGCAACTCTTCACCAACAATGAGTGCTTTTTCGGAAGCATTGCTCGAATTTGGATCAAGCTTGATAACTTCCTTACCTGTATCTCCATAGAAGTCTGTAAATTCAACAGTTTGACCGCCGGTCGTCTGAGCATACGACTGTGGGTCTATGCAATAGCCTATTTCACCGTTGAATTTAAACTTGTATGCGTCCAAACGACCGCCACTGCCATTGTTGACAAGAACGATAGGCTTTTTTGATGATTCAATAAGCACCTTGCCGCCAATTTCGTCAAGTCCTGTATATGAATACGCACTTGCAGTAATATTTACGGCAGGGAACATTGCAAAGACAGTAACAAGCGAAATGATTACGGCTGTAAGCTTTTTAAAAATTTTCATTATTAAGATTTACTCTCCTTTCAATGAGATAGTATATTTTTCTTTCTGTTGGTGGACTCCTTTTTCCGCTCATAATACCGCTCCTTTTCTTTATAGGTATGAAAAAAGCAGTCAAGCTCTTGCTTAACTGCTTTAATTGATGTGTTTAATTTTCATATATATATCAATACCAACCTGCGGCTCTTACGAGAGTTGTTTTTGTTTCATAATGACCTTTTTCGGGAACGGTTATTGTTTCATAACCAACTAAAGTATCAACCATTTCACAACGATAGCTAAAATCATCTCCATAAGGTAAATGTTTAGTTTTATCGTGTTCAGTTATATGTCCTGTTATTTCTTCACCACATATGTTACATATTGTAGCATCGTGTGTTTCGTAAATCGGTTTCTGCCAAGTGTAACCTTCTTCATCAACTACCCAGACCTGTTCGGTCTTATACTCTGCATCGTGCCAAGTTTTGCCTTCGTGTGGGTCTTTTGTTGCAGGCTGTGTAGCCGGTGCAGGTGCAGGCTTACTTGAAGATGATGAACCCGAACCGCTTGACGGCTTGCTCTGACTTGAGCTGCTTGATGAACCGCCTGACGGTTTACTCTGACTTGATGAACTGTTTGAGCCTGAATTGCTTGCAGGCTTATTTGTGCTGCCTGATGAACCGTTGCTCTTGCTTGTTTGACCGTTGCCGCCATTGTTATTATTGTTGTTAGTCTGATTGCTGTTGCCGTTGCTGTTATTGTTGCTCTGACCGCCGTTGTTCTGCTTGTTGTCGGTCTTTGCTGCATTCTGTGCATTAACTTCCGTAGCTTTTTCCGACTTCTCCGCAGGCTGTGTCTGCTTAACCTCAACAACCTTAGTTGCTTCTTCTATATGAGTGTTACCCTGTGAATCGGTAACTACCTGTGTAACAGTCTGAACAGATGTGCCAATAACCTCATCTGCTGTTGCAGTAGGCTGTTTATTTCCGCAAGCGGTCAGCATGGCAATAATGACCGCCGCCACCGTTACTGCCGCAACTGCAACAATACCAATAGCCTTTTTCTTATTCGTTTTTTTCTCTGCCGGTTCATTCGCATTTGTGATGTTTGTGTTCATTTCCTGTGTAGTCATACTTCTGACCCCTTTCGTATATGTCTTTATATCTTAATTTTACAATTCACATTTTTGTTTGTCAATAATTTGTTTGTTAATAATTTTTATCTATCTTTGTTTTCAATCCATAGCGTTCTTATTTGAATGGGGAGAGATACAAGTATTGCAACAAAAAATATTGGAATTGATTCACTTATAGATAAATACATAGCAAACGTCATCAATAACAGTGTTGGAAAAGTGTATGTTCCATCTTGTAATCTTTTAACACTATTATAAAATATCAAAAAGACTGATAAAAATATAATAGATAACCATAAGTGCAAGTCTAAGTCCATCAGTATATAATAGAAGAATTGACATACGCAAGAGAAAGCAATAGTTTCCGAACTGATTTTTTTGTTTTTGTTTTTTACTGTAATCCATAAAATTTTGATAATACA
>OGQP01002422.1_pt1 | contig 9884 bp, 8 predicted proteins | sample 1553251 | NCBI WGS metagenome assembly OGQP01 (sample SAMEA2580016, study PRJEB22360) | human gut metagenome | biome: human gut; feature: human-associated habitat; material: faeces | place: Denmark | collected 2008/2010 | reverse complement strand
GGCGGGATCCGTCATTCATTCCGCCGGGAAATTGGTTTTCGGTGCTTTCGATCGTCCCCGGCTGCAAAGTGTACTTTCCGTCGGCAATAACGGTGATAATTCCCGAAACCGTCTTTTCCTCGGTTGATTTTGAGCCGCAGCCCGCAAAGCAAAGCATTGAAACCGCCGCAATCACCGCCGTGAAAATGCACAGCACCCGCCGTCCGTGTTTTTTATGTTCCTTTACCATTCGGTTCATCCTTTCCGTTTCCGTTATTCCTGCGGGAAAGCCCGTTTCGATGCAAGAGCCGCTCTTCTCCGTCCCTGCTAATATTATATTGGTTATTTACAGCATTCGCAAGGCTTAATTTTGTCTATTTCCGCACGAATTGAATTTATCTTGCGGCATTGCCTCATTCTATATGGAAACAGCCTTGATTTTGCTGTATAATGTTTCAAATAAGGCACAATTCCGCCGCGCAGACGGATGCAGCCGCATTGTGCCGTCGGGATGCACCGCCTCCCGCAAAAGCTGAATGCAAAGGTGAAAGTGAAAATGAAGAAACTTTTGATATACATGAAAAAGTTCCGAAAGGAATGCATTCTGGCTCCGCTTTTCAAACTTTTGGAAGCAACATTTGAGCTTTTTGTGCCGCTCATCGTTGCTGCAATTATTGACAACGGCATTGACGGCAAAAGCAAAAGCTTCATTATTAATATGGGGCTTTTGCTTCTGGCACTTGCGGCGGTCGGCCTGCTCTGTTCCGTAACGGCACAATTTTTCGCGGCAAAGGCTGCAATCGGCTTCTGCACCGACCTTCGCGCCGCTCTGCTGAAAAAAATCCAAAGTTTTTCCTACACCGTGCTTGATGCTCTCGGCGTTTCCGGACTGATAACGCGCATGACAAGCGATATCAATCAGATTCAAACGGGCGTCAACCTTTCTCTGCGCCTGCTTCTGCGCTCCCCGTTTGTTGTTTTCGGTGCAATGATAATGGCGTTCACAATCGACACACGCTGCGCACTCATTTTTGCGGGCGTTATAGTGCTGCTTTGCGCCGTTGTTTTTTCGATCATGCTGGCATCCATCCCGAAATACCGAAAAGTTCAGGCGGAGTTGGACAGCGTGACCGGCACCGTGCGCGAAAACCTTGTGGGCGTTCGTGTTCTGCGTGCCTTTTGCCGCGAGGAAGAGCAGATTCGGACGTTTGACAGGCGAAGCGAAAGGCTTCTCGGCCTTCAAATCAACGCGGGCAAACTCTCCGCGCTGATGAACCCGCTCACACTGATAATTATTAATGCCGCTGTTATAATTCTTTTGCAAAGCGGTGCAATTCGAGTTAATTCCGGCTCTCTGACTCAGGGGCAGGTCGTTGCGCTGTATAATCTTATGGCACAAATTCTTGTTGAACTGATAAAAATGGCCAATTTGTTCATAACCATCACAAAATCCCTCGCCTGTGCTGACAGGGTTGCGGCAGTCATGCAGCTTGACAGCGGTGCAAACGGCGGCAATAAGCTGCCTGCGAACGGTTCGCCCTGCGGAAGTGTGGAATTTAAAAACGTATCGTTCGAATACAAAAACGCCGGAGCGGAAGCTCTGTTCGACATAAGCTTTTTTGCAAAACCCGGGCAGACCGTGGGCATTATCGGCGGCACCGGCAGCGGAAAAAGCACGCTTGTGAACCTTGTTCCGAATTTTTACAGCGCAACAAAGGGGCAGGTGCTTATTGACGGCGTGAATGCAGATGAATACGACCGCGCCGCACTGCTCTCCGCAGTTTCCGTTGTTCCTCAAAAAGCAGTGCTTTTCGAGGGCACGATTCGCAGCAACCTTTTAATGGGCAACCCGAATGCCTCCGAAGCGGAGCTTTTTTCGGCACTTGAAACCGCTCAGGCGGCGGAAATCGTCCGCACAAAGCCGAACGGCATTGATGAACCCGTTTTGCGCGGCGGCAGCAATTTTTCCGGCGGGCAAAAACAAAGGCTGTCCATTGCACGCGCTCTTGTTCACGGCGGAAGAATTTTGATCCTTGACGACAGTGCTTCCGCTCTGGACTTTGCGACGGATGCAAAACTCCGCGCCGCAATTCGAAAGCTTTCCCCCGCGCCGACGACCTTCATCGTGTCCCAACGCGCGGCCTCGGTCATGTTTGCGGATTTCATAATCGTTCTGGATGAAGGGCGCGCCGTCGGACAGGGCACGCATGAAGAGCTTTTGCGCAATTGCGCTGTTTATCGCGAGATTTATGCCTCCCAGTTCCCGGACGAAGCGGCAAAGCTCAGCATTCCGAACACCACACCCGAAGGAGATGCGGCAAAATGAGCAGAGACGGTTTAAACAAAAAAGGAAAATCTGCGCACTCAGAGGAATTACGTTTTACACTCGATTCAGCGGGACGCGGCACCGCTGCGGAGCTTTTGCGCCGGCTGAAACCTTATCGTTTTAAATTCGCGCTTTCACTCGGGCTTTCGCTCGTGTATGTGTTTTTAACGCTTCTGATCCCCGTTCTCGCCGGAAAAATTATTGACTGCATCATCGGCGCGGGAAGGGTTGACTTTGCCGAGATCTCACCGTTTTTGCTGAAACTCGGTGCAGCTGCGGCGGGAGCTGCACTTTCTCAATGGCTTGTGAGCCTTTGCAACAACAGCATAACTTACGGCTGCGTTCGCAATATCCGTGCAGAAGCATTCCGCCGCATTCAAAAACTGCCTCTCGCCTATTTCGATTCGCACCCGGCGGGCGAAACCGTGAGCCGTATGCTCAGCGATGCCGATCAGCTTGCGGACGGGCTTTTGATGGGCTTTTCCCAATTGTTCACGGGGATTATGACCATTATCGGCACACTCGTGTTCATGCTCACCGTCAACCCGCTGATAACCCTTGTTGTTGTTGCCGTGACGCCGCTCTCGCTTGCGGTCGCAAGCTTTATTTCCAAGCGAACCTACTCCATGTTCCGCAAACAAAGCGAGACCCGCGGGGAGCAAACTGCACTGATCGATGAATTTATCGGCGAACAAAAGCTCATCCGTGCATTTTCATACGAAGCCCGCGCAGAAGAACGCTTTAATGCAGTTAACGAGAAGCTGCAAAAGTTTTCCCTCCGCGCCGTATTCTTTTCCTCTCTCACAAATCCGTGTACGCGCTTTGTGAACGCCGTTATCTATGCAGGGGTTGCCGTTTCCGGCGCATTCTCCGTGCTTGCGGGCGGGCTGACCGTCGGCGGACTTTCCGCTTTTTTGAGCTATGCCAACCAATACACAAAGCCGTTCAACGAAATTTCCGGAGTCATTACGGAATTGCAGGGCGCTTTTGCCTGTGCGGCGCGGCTGTTTGAGCTTATCAACACCCCTGCGGAAGTCGATGCCGCCGCTGCGCCGAACCCTGCTCAACGCAATGAAAAGGCTGAAAGCACCGGCAATATCAGCTTCCGCAATGTTTGTTTTTCCTACACGCCCGGCACGGAGCTGATCCGCGATTTTTCGCTTGAGGTAAAAAGCGGAATGCGCGTTGCGATTGTCGGCCCGACGGGCTGCGGCAAAACCACGCTTATCAACCTGCTTATGCGTTTTTATGACGTGAATTCGGGCGAAATTATCATTGACGGCGTTGAAACGCGCTCCATGCCACGCCATGAGCTGCGCAAAAAATTCGGCATGGTTCTTCAGGAAACATGGCTTCAGGCGGGAACCGTTCGGCAAAACATTGCAATGGGCAGGCCGCAGGCAGCGGAAAACGAAATCATCGCCGCCGCAAAGGCCTGTCACGCGCACGGGTTCATAATGCGTCTTCCGAAAGGTTATGACACCGTACTTGACGAAGCGGGCGGCAGCCTTTCCCAAGGGCAAAAGCAGCTCCTCTGCATTGCGCGCGTTATGCTTTTGAATCCCCCGATGCTGATTCTTGACGAGGCTACCTCTTCCATTGATACGCGCACGGAGCTTCTCGTTCAGGATGCTTTTGCAAAGCTTATGCACGGCCGAACAAGCTTTATCGTTGCGCACAGGCTTTCAACCGTTCGCGAAGCGGATATTATCCTTGTTATGCGCAGCGGGCGCATAGTTGAAAGCGGAACTCATGATGAATTGCTCCGCGCCGACGGGTTTTATAAAAAACTTTACGAAAGCCAATTCGCCCATTAAACCCGATGTTTCACCTTTAATGTTTCCGTATTTTGCCGCAGACAAAATTATGTCTGCGGTGATTTTTCTTTTTGGCGTTTTAATATTCGTTGAAATATCTCTGTTGTGCAGTAAATATATTTTATTAATGCCTTGTTTTTTGTTGTCAAATATCGGATATATGTGGTATGCTGGGAAGGAGCAAGGACAGCGCATTTGATTTTCTCCGCGTAATTTCGTGTTTACCGCCGAACAATCTTTCGGTTGTCCGCTCACGGCATTGTTTTTCCCCCGCTCGACGATTTCATGACAGGAGGTTAAATCTTATGAAATCAAAACGCAAATTTCTTATTCCAGCCCTTGCCGTTGTGCTTACGGCGGCATTGGCAGTCGGCGTGTTCTTCTTTTACAAGGCCTTTAAAAAGCGCATAGACCCGGAAGAGCAAATGATTCACAACACGCAGGAGCGCATTGAATATGCGCAGTCACGTTACAAAGAATTCAGCAAAAACCCGAACAAGACCTATACCGTTCTTGTCTCGCTCGACAGTGTTACAACGGAGGAGTTTACGCAGCTCTTTGCCGACTGCGGCGGCTTCACTCAGGTATACGACTGTATAACCGAAGGCGTTGACGACCCGATGTACGGCGGTTATCTCGACTGTGAAGGCAAAACGGCGGCGCAGATTGCCGCCGAGTGTTATGCGGACACTTACGACAGCATCTGTTCCGAGTTGGACAGTTATGATCAGCAGGTTGCGGAAATTCGAGATTACTACAACCAGGATTTAGCTGACGATGTCTCTGAGGGGACTTCATCCGGTGAAGATGACTCCAGCAAGGTTATAGATACATCGCCTGTTGATGCCTCCGGACTTTCATTCATCGATGGTCAAATTGATCCTGCACTTGAGGAAGATCTTTCCGATTTGCAGGAGTTTCGCAGCAATTTCATCTCTCTGAAAACGGCAATGGAGCAAGGCAGGTATCGCATATACGGAGTTAAACTGACGCTGACAGGTGCGCAGGCTCAAGCACTGCTTCAATCGAACAAAGTCCGTTTGGTCGAGAAGCTGACGATTTTTCCTGAAAGCAGCCTCTCTCCGTTGGATCCCTCCGAGGAGAATTGGGATTAAGAATATGACTTTTCATACTTTTGCGGCAATCTATTGTTTATTATCGTTCGCACGCAATTGCACTTTATCTATAGTGCGGCAGTCTGTTTGCGTCTAATGTGAAACCAAAGTGTCCGAATCACCGCAGGCAGAATCATGTCTGCGGCGATTTTTTGGAGCACTTCTTTATGAATGCAAAACAACGGTTCCTTTGCATTCATAAAGAATCGAAATAATCAAAGCGGCTCATCCCGATTGCATTTCGCAATGTGTCGGGGAGCCGCTTTTTATGGTTTTTTTCGGATTTTGCTGTTAAGGCTTATTTTGCCTGTTTTGCCCTGCGAACCGCAAGAATTCTCTGCATTTCGTTATAAACGATCATATAGCCCTCGTCAACGCCCATGCCGGGTTTTGCAAGGATCTGAACGGGCTGGGTTGCCATTGCGCACTGGGTGCAAACCTGTGCGGAACGGTCGGTTTCGTTGCAGGTGCCGCCCTGGTATGCGCCGATGCCCTTTTCTTTGCAGTAAAGAACAGCTTCGATCGTGTTGTTGATGCCGCCGAGATCGGGAGTTTTTATCTGAACCATGTGACCCGCTTTGTTGTCGGCAAAGTACTTGATGTCCTCAAGAGTGTTGCACCATTCGTCCGCAACGATCTCAACGTTGATTCCGCGATCGTCAAGTTCCTTGGTGATTGCTGCAAGCGCGCGCATCTGCTTTTCGCGGTCTTCAACATCCATGGGGCCTTCAATGCGGAGGTGGAAGGGCTTTGCGGCTCCTTCAAGGCGCGCCATGTAATCGGCCATTGCCTTGTAGTTATCGTTGCCGAATGCGGCACCGATTGTGCCGTATACGTCAATGTGGAAAATCGGGTTGTAATTTTCATCCGTGCGGAGCTGAAGCACGCGGTCACGCAGCCATGCAACATACTGTTCGAGCAGTTCGCCGTGTTCGCCGAGCTTGGTCTTAACGTTGTTGATAAGCGCATGGGGCAGAATCTGTGCGCCCTTGATAATCATTTTATCCGCATTGGTGTAGCGATCGTCACCGGACTGGGTGAAAATATCAATGGGCTTGTCGGAAATGGTGCAGCCGTATTCGTCCGCAACAACTTCGCACATCATTCTGCCGGTGGACCTTGCAACAGCGTCAAGAATCGCCTGAGTCATGCCGTAGCGAATTGCGGTGTGCAGACGTTTGCCGTCAACATGGATGGATTCGACCATTTCGGAAAGTGCGCGGAAATTGTCCGCCTCTTTGCCGATGAGTTCGGGCTTGATATAGTTTTCGATAACGGGAATGAAGTCCTTTGCAAGGAAGAGGGGGTCGCGTCCGCCGCAGCCGCTGTACTGAACGGCAGCGCAGTCGCCGTACGCAATCTGGCCGTCCTCAAGAACGAGCATCACGGAGATGGATTCACCGGGCTGACGAACGGAGGTAAAGCCGGGGGTTTTGGGTTCGCCGACGTATGCGGCGCCGTCGCTTTTTGCGCCCGCTTTAATGGCGCGCTGATCGTCAAAATAGAAGCCTGTTCTGCCTGCGGAGCAGATAACATCGATAATTTTCATAAAAGTATCCTTTCAGTTCTTCAAAATTTTATTTCAAAAATGAAATTTAAGTATTCGGGCGGCACGAAAGCATTCCGCGCCGCCGTGCATTTTCAGCCGAAGCCGATTTGCGTTCGTTTATCTGCGGAGAGCCTGCGGCCTTCCGACAAGACGGCCCTTGCTGATCGCGTAAACATCATCAATGACCATTTGGAAGGTTGCATTGCGCTTTTCGGCCTTTGCGCGCTCTTCGATCTTTGCGCGGTGGAACGCCTTGATATCATCGGTGAAGGGCAGCGCACCCATGTCGAGAATGCGGATCGCGCCGTCGTTATCGCGTGCGGGAAGCATTTTGCCCGCATTGTAGCGGGAAGGCGCAAACGGAATATCAAGAACGCCCGCAAGCACAGCGCGAACGGAACCTACCGCGAGGTCGCCTTCGCCCAGTTCGAAGCACTTATCGACAATGCAGCGCGTCTCTCTGCGGATAATATCTTTTTCTTCCTCAAGGTTGGCTGCGGTGCAAACCTGGTCGGAAAGCATGCTGATGACCTGCTTTGTGCAGCGCAGACCCTGTGCGTTTGCTTCCATTGTGGGAACGCCCGCCGCCTCGTGCGGAGTTTTGACGATGACCTTTGTTGCCTTTGAGAGTGCAGCGGTTGCACTGCCCCAGGAAATGACGCCGAATGCCTTCGCTTCGTCCTGCGGGAAACCGCCCATCCACTGATGGAAAACCGTGGTTATGACAGCATCATCATAGCCGTATTTATGCATGTATTCGTTTGTCAGCTCTTCAAGGGTGCGGATCGCCGCAACATCCTGAACAAGGTTGCCGCATTGGCCGTAGCCGACGGTGATATTGCGAACTCCCTGCTCTGCCGCAAGCAAAGCCTCAATAATCGCAACCGCATGGGATACGCAGGGCGGAACAAGAGTTCCCGTAAGCGGACCGTAGGGTTCACGGTTAATGGAAACTCCCGCTTCTTCGTAGATGCCGGTAAGCCTGTCAACATACTGCCAATCGCGGATCGTCTCCTCCATCGGGACGCTCTTTGCATAGGGCAGGTTATAGGAAATTCCGCCGCCTTCATAGCTTGTGAAACCGCCCGCATAGGCAATTTCGGTCAAAAGGCGCGCATCGGGTGTGCCGTGGCGCACCTGAATGGGAGTGTTCAATGCTTCAATGAGCATACGGCAGCCCGCGACGCCGTGATTGACGGCGGGAAAGCCGTTAAGCAGGGAACGGCCGAGCCGCTGGGACTCCTTTATGCCGTTTTCGGCTTCTTCATAGCGGTTCTGACGGGTGTAGCTGTCAATGGTTGTCGGAAGCAGATCGGCTTCGCCGTTATCCTGAAGATAAGTCAACAGCTTGATATGTTCGGGAATCAGCGCAACGCCCGCACGCGGCTGAATCAAAGTGATACCCTTTTCCTTTGCTTCAACAAGTTTTTTTGAAAAAACTTTGTGAGCGGGCATGGCCTTGTGGTATTCGATGGCTTCTTTAAGATCAACTTCCCTGCCGGTCGGCCACTGCTTGAGCACGTCGGCACGGATCGCGTTGAATTCGTCATCGGGAATGCGCTTGTTTTTGATATTGGGGTTGTTCATTGTTTAAATGCTCCTCTTTTATTGGGAAATCGCCTGAAGGCAGGTTCGACACCGAACCTGTTTTCGTCAGGCTCTGCATAGTTCTTGTTTCATTATGCTCAACGCCTGTTCCGGATATTTTTCGGAAAGCAGACCCATTGCGGCGATAATATACTTTCTGTCGACAAGCACATCCGCCCTGAGCGGCCTCAGCGATGTCGGCTCCTTTTGGTCATAGAGCGCAAATGACGCGATCTTTGCCGTGTTTGTTGTGTGGATCAGTGAACCGCCCGTGACAACGAGCTTCTGCACTTTACGCAGATCCTTGCCGGTTTGAACATAGGTCGTGCCCATCATTGAATACGCTTCTTCGATGCGGCCCGCATGTCTTGTCACCGCCGTGCGCACCGCCATGCATGCAAGAGCTTCGTCCAACCGTTCGGTTTCATCGTCCGTCGGCAAAAGGTCTGTGTTTGCGGCAAACATACTGATGATTTCCTCCGCACGCGCCTCGCTCACGCCTGCAAGCTCTGCAATCGTTTTTATTCCCGCCGCATCCACAATTCCGCGAATGCTGTATCTCATGCCGATATCGCCCTCAACCGTGCGCTTGATATACGGCTCGGGCAAACCCTTGAGCATGGTTCGCGGGTCGGTCGGCATTCCGTTTGCAACGGAATAAACATCCGTTGTTGCGCCGCCGACATCAACGGCAACAAGTTCCCCAAGCCCGCGGGAATTATCCGTCCCCTCCGCAAGCAGCTTCATTGCCGCCATGACTGCGGAAGGCGTCGGCATCATAATGCCGGAAATAAGTTCGCTCGCCTTGGTAAGTCCCTTTGCCTGCACGATTCTTTTAAGGAAAACTTCGCGAATCTCTTTCTGGGTCGGCTCAATGTTAAGCGTGCCGAATTTCGGCATAACATTTTCGCAAATATGCACTTCGCGCCCTTCAAGAATGCGCTCGCACTGCCGCACGGGCGGGGCCTATAATCTTGCCTCTCTCCACGGCGTTCCCAGCGTGCTCATCGAGCGCGGCCAGCTCAGCCTGTTCAGCCGGGAGGAGATCGAGGCGGACAAGGCCGATGTGCGCAACATCCTGCGCCGGCTCGGCGTACTGGACGGGGACTGGACCCGCTATCCCAAGCAGGAGCTATTGGAGTATAACGACGATGCGCCCTGCACCGGCTGCTGGTACCCGGAGAAAAAGCCGGGCGACCGTTTCCGGAAGGGCGAAAAGCTTGGCGAGATCCGCGACTATTTCGGCAAAAGCCTCTTTACGGAGCTCGCACCCGCAGACGGGGTGCTGCTGTATCAGACCGCGTCGTTGAATATCATTGAGAAAGGCCCGATGGTGAGTTATGGTGTGCCGAGACCCGATCCTTGAAGAGAATAAAAACTACTGGACCGACCGTGCCCCCGGCTATTCGGAGGTCAACCGGCTGGAGCTGGCTACGGTGCAGCGGCAGAGGTGGAAGAACTGCATATGTGAAGAGCTGACGCGGCGGTTCCCCGATCGTCCGCTCGCCGAC
>OGQP01002419.1_pt1 | contig 9890 bp, 7 predicted proteins | sample 1553251 | NCBI WGS metagenome assembly OGQP01 (sample SAMEA2580016, study PRJEB22360) | human gut metagenome | biome: human gut; feature: human-associated habitat; material: faeces | place: Denmark | collected 2008/2010 | reverse complement strand
GCCATGGCTAGAGGACTTGAAATTTCCTAGGGGTTATCAGATGGGTACTCACATTTTTTAAAAAGACTAAAATAAAAATGACAAATGAATACTTCACTTGTCCAAGTTGGATTAGGATATGAAAAGAAATAAAGAAGTACAGGAAAAGCAGACAGGACAACAACCTATTTGGAAGGATTTGTTAGATTTATTAATAAAAATCCTATTTATCTTCTTTTGCATCTATTTAATTTTTACTTTTATTTATGGAGTTGAAAGAACAACAGATGTATCTATGAAACCAGCCATTCGAGATGGTGATCTTGTTTTGTATTATCGACTAGATAAATATTTAGTTTCAGGCGATGTCATTGTCTTTAAAGAAAATGATCGTGTAATTACTGCAAGAGTTGTTGCGGTAGCTGGTGATACCGTTGACATTACAAAGGATGGATTAACCATTAATGGAGCTGTACAAGTATCTAAAGATATTTACTTTGATACCACACAGTTTAAAAATGGTGTGGATTTTCCAATCCAAGTTAAAGAAAATCAGGTATTTGTACTTGGAGATAACAGACCAAGCGCATTGGATAGTCGAACTTTTGGATGTGTAAACATAGATGATATCCAAGGTAAAGTGATTGCTGTTATACGGACTAGAGGCATATAACCTTTTCCGTTAATCAGATAAATATTATTTCATGAGGAGGAAAGGTTATATGAACATGAGAAAAGTATTTAAACAAATGCTCGCAACAGTTGCTGCGGGTGCCATGTCAATGGCTATGGTCATGCCAGTATTTGCTGAAGACATTAATACTAAGAAAACTGAAGCATGGATTTCAAAAACCTACAACACAGAGGTCGCAAAGGCAGAAACATTTCAATTTAATGTTGTGCAAAACACAGAAGGAACCGGATTAATTACAACGGCTGCAAATGTAACTATTCCAGAGATTTCGTTTACAGGTGATGAAACAGGAACTACAACTAAAAAAGCAGAAGTTAGATTCCCAACTTATACAGAAGCTGGTAAGTATGAATATACAGTAACCGAAAATCAAACAGCAACACCTGCTGTTACAAATGGTGAACATGAAAAAATGATTATGTCAGAAGCTGAATATACAATGGATGTTTATGTAGAGAATACTAGTACTGGTGGATGTCAAATTGCCAATATTATTGTAAACAAAGCTAAAGATGATAAAGGTGAAACTACAACTGCAACTGGCAAGGTAGACATTAGCAATACAGATAAAAATAGATTCAAGTTTACTAACACATATGTTCAAGAAGCTGGTACAGGCGATAAGCCTTCAAATCCAGGTGAAGATTATAACACTTATGGTTCTTTAAATGTTTCTAAAACAATTAATAAGAATGGTGCTAATTCAGCAAGCACAACAGATGAATTTAGTTTCCAAGCAACATTCAAATTCCCTACTGGTACAGATGCTAATACTTTAGGTGGAGTAAAAGCAAATGATGCAGCTATTACATTAACTAATGGCGCTTATGATTTTACATTAAAGAATGGTGAAAATAAAAAGTTTACAGGACTTCCTGTTGGAACAACAATGACTGTTACAGAATCTGAAACTCCAAACTATAAAGGTAGTGCTAATGTAACAATCAATGGTGCAGATGAAAGTACTGTTGCAGCAACTAAATATAATGAAGCTACCACAGTATCTAATAAGAAATTAGGTCAAAAGAAAAATGCAGTTGATGTAACCAACACTTATAACAACGTACCTGTAACAGGTATAATTATGAACAACTTACCTTATATTGCTATGATCGTTATTGGTGCTGCTGCATTAGTAGTATACGTACAAAATAAACGTAAAAATTTACAGTAATTCAATTTAAATAAAGATAAGAGGATGTGTACATTGATTACGTAACATCCTCTTTTTACTAGATTAGAAGGAATCTTATGATGGAAGACTTTGTTAGAAAAATGATTAAAAGTATCGATCGAATTGTGAATTTGATTGCCCTGTTACTTATTTTGGTGGCAATGTCTTTTTCAGGCTATATGTTATGGGATTCCAATCAGATTTATGCTTCGGCAGATGAAAAGAACTATGAAACTTATATTCCAACGGAAAAGCATACAGAATCTTTTAAACAACTTCAAAAAATCAATTCTGAAGTAATCGGATGGATTCGCGTAAATGATACACACATTGATTATCCGTTGGTACAAACAGACAATGATGACACCTATATGAATACAGATGCATTTGGTAAATACAATCTAGCTGGAGCTATTTTCCTGCATGCGGCCAATTCACCAGATTTTACAGACTTTAATAGTCTTATCTATGGACACCATATGGAAAAACATAAGATGTTTGGGGATGTTGGTCTATTTACAAGAAAGAAGTATTTTCAATCACACCGGTATGGTAATTTGTATTTTAATGGTAAAAATCATGGTATCGAGTTTTATGCTTTGTTGCAAGTGGATGCATTAAATGAAGTTTTATTCAATGTTTGTCCAAATACGCATGAGGCAAAAATACAGTATCTGAAACAGATTGAAGATAATGTTTTGTATAAAAGAAGCATTACATTAACTGAAAATGATCATTTGGTCTTATTGAGCACTTGTACAAGTGATATGACCAATGGAAGGAATATTTTGGTAGGTCGTTTAACGGATAAAGTTTATCCACAAAAACAGCCTAAGAAGAATCTGGGAAATGGTGTAGATGCTTTAAAGAAGGTTCCTGTATGGATTTGGATACTATTCATTCTTTTAATTATTTATATTTATATATCGCATAGAAAGAAGGGTAAAGATGAAAAATAGGATTTTAGCAAAAATGAATTTATTTATTATTTCATTAATTTTGTTATGCATAACGGCAATTGCACCTGTTTATGCAAACGAGAATTCTTCAATAGTACAAATACCTGTTCAACAGATTTTTGATACAAAATATGCGGATGTTGATAATCAATTTACTTATGTATTAGAACCAGAACATGATACTGATCCAATGCCGATTAAGAGTCAAAATCATAGATTTATATGGACTATGAAGAAAAATAGTTCCTATACAATTCAAATACCTGTCTTAAAGGAGGCTGAATATTCATATAAGATTTATCAAATCATTTCGGAAAAAGAAGGCTATACATATGATAAAAAAACCTATGTAGTGGATATTCATGCATATTATGATGAAAATAATCAATTAATGACCATAACAATTGTTCGTAATGCAATGGGTGAAAAAATGGATACTGTTTTGTTTAAAAATAAATATACCCCAAATAATGGATCTTTAGATAGAGCAAGAGATTTTGTCAATACAAGTATATATAATGCCAAATTCAGTTATCTAGCTTTGGCAATTGTTTCATTATTGACGTTATTGATGTTATTGATGTTATTCATAAAAAAAGAAGGTGTACACAATGAAAAATAAACATATAAAAAAGTTTTTATATATCGTGTGTTCTTTATTTCTTGTTTTTTCTATGTGTGTTCCTAACTTTAATTTAAATGTTTCTGCAGATGAACCACAAAATACACAAACACAAGAGATTTCTGAGACAGAAAATAATTCGGATGTTCCAGCTACAGAAACAAATACTCCTGAATCGAATAAAGAAGTCCCTGATCAAATATCTGTACAAACACTAGAACAAACGCAATCGGATGATTCAACAGATCGAGTAGAGTATGTAGATGAAAAAGGAAAAATAATTGAGGGAGCACCGACAACCATTAAGCTTGGAAAAATTTCTGATCATACAGAAATAACCATACCTGATAAAAAATATGAATTTAAGAATGCCAAAGTAAGTGATGAAGACTGTGTATTTATCGGACAGTATGAAAATTATATTTATTATAGTACAGATGGCAATATTGCAAAGAAGCTAAAAGATAAACAGTTGCTTGTAATGACTTACTCCGAGAGTAAAAATTCTGTTAATGAAGAAATCGAACAAGTAACTACAGAAGATACGAATAAATCGGAAGAATCGACGGAACAGAATATTGATAATGAAGGAGAAACTGAGCAGTCAGAAGAACTGAACGTCCCAGAGAGCATATCTGTACAGAGCCTGGATGAAGCATTACAGATTAGTGTCGCAAATGGTGATGAAAATGCAACATCTACAGATCGGGTAGAATATGTAGATGTCAATGGAAAACCAATTGTAGGAGCACCTTCTGTAATCGGAGTTGGAGCAATTGCGGATCATAAAGAGCTAGCTATAGAAGGCCGACATTTCGAGTTTAAGAGTGCAAAAGTAGATGGAAAAAACTGTGTATACATCGGAAAATATAATGACACCATTTACTATAGTACGGATGGTGTGATTGCAATCAAGATGGAAGATGGACAAAAGGTAACGATGACTTATCAGGAATATTACTTTGTTACGATTAAAGAAGTACTTCCAACAAACTGTGATCCGGGTACCATATGCACGAAAAAAGGAAGTGAAGATGTTCCGGTTAAAACAGGTGAAGAAATACGTGTCAACGCCGGGGAAGATTGGGTAGTGTCAGTAACACCTGGTGTACCAAACAATAAGAAAAGATATAAGATTACATCTGTTACATCTCAAAATGGTGCAAACATAATAAAAGCTGCAGGTGATGATTATGGAGCAACTTATGCCATTCGTTTTCAAAAGGATGATATTATTACGATTGCTTATGATGCAGAAGGAGTCTATCGTGTAATGATTAACACCGTAGACAATAATGGAATTGAATATATCAATATTGAGCATAGTAAAGAGAATGGATGGGACTATATACCAGAACAACATAAACTTGTATGGACATATACGGAAGATAATGTAGATCCTGTTGATGGATCAATAAAATTGCCGGTGTTCCATACCAAAAAGAATTACCGGTTAATTCATATGGTACTAAATAAACAAACAGTATCTGCGGCTGATAGTCCTAGAGAAGTACCATCAGGTACGGGAACAAACGATGCAGTGAAAGGTCATGCAGGTGAATTGATTGTAAATGCATCTATGGAAGATGTTCCCAGGGCAGAAAGAGAAGAATGTCAATATGAGTATAGTATAAAAGTACAACGCCAAAGTGGAGGATGGCAGGATCTTAATTTTGATTTAGCACCATATGCTATAAACGAACAGGCATTAACTGTCAGAATGATAACCAATGGACGACGGAGTGATGAAGGATTAGATGTAGTAATGTGGGATCCTGTCAATAAAAAATTGATCCCTATACATGATAACGATACAGTAAATATGGATGCAATAGGATCGGATACTTTATTAACTCAGCAAACAAGGCAGGTTAGAATCTTTTTTGCAAAACCCAAGTCAGGTTATAGTTTTACAAATGGTGGTGTGAATGTTGGTCAGCCTCATAGTGAAGACAGTCCAACTTCCGATGGTGCAATATCTATAGCTCAATATGGATCTATCTCTGAGATGAATGCTAATACAATGGATAAACCTAGACCTTTTGAAATATATCAGAAAACATGGTCGGATGCTAAAAGAGCAGCACAAAGTGAGGGTTATACAATGTATTTGTCATATGGAGGCGCAAAAGCAAAGAAACCGCTGTGGTTATTATATGCAGCTTATTTTAGTGTGGCAAGTGACAGCATATATGTACATTACAATTCTGGTGCCGGCGAAGGTGTGCTTCCGGCAGATGCAGTTGTGAAAAATATTCCGTATAATGAGGAACTTGATACTAGAACAAACAAACCAATGCAGTCTTATGGAGAAAATCCAAACACCTATGAGGGGAAAAGAGGTATGGGAAGCACCTTTCGAATAGGGGAGGAATGGCCAGAACCAACCTGTGAGGGATATGAATTCCTTGGCTGGAAGCTACGTCTGACCCCATTTTATGGAACTCCACAATATAGTGATAAGTTATATCAGCATAATGAAGTCTTTAACATTTCTGAAGAGAATTATGATTTTGCCGCAAACCGTGACCTTCCAGTGTCTTTATGGGATGATGTGGGATATCAATTCGTTGCACAGTGGAAAAAAATCGATACGAAAAAGGTAGAAGTGAAGCATTATCTCAAGATACCGGATGGAAAGGTAAGACTTGAGAAGACAACTTCAGGAACCATTTCCTTTGCAACAGGAGACAAGAGTGTTAAAGCGTTCGCAAAACCAGAAAAAAACGGAACATTTCCAGGTTATGTTTTTGATACAGAAGATTCTCGAAACGAATTAGAAAAAGAAGTAAAAAATGATTCGTCTTCTGATACAATTACACTTAATCTGTATTATAAACCGACTGTTTTAAAGGTAAGCAAAACCGTAACCGGATATAATCTGGAACCGAATAGATTGTATATGTTTACAATAAAAGCCGTTCCACCATCAGGGACTGATGCAAGTACCGCTACTATAACGGCTGGGAAGATTTTCATAAAAAAAGGAACTGATGATAAAGTAAAGACTCTCACCTTTACAAATAATCAGGCTACGTTTAACCTGGCAAAAGATGAATCTGTGGATATCAGTTGTCTGCCAACAGGATGGACATATACGGTTATGGAAACTGATCCTGGAAAAAATTTCAAAACAAGCTATAAATTGAATGGCAGTGAAGCAAAGGATGGAAGAGCAGCAGAATTCAAAACTTCCACAACAGGAAATGATGAGGTTATGTTTACAAATGCATCTACAGTGGCACCTCCGGAAACAGGAAGAACCATTCATGATAGCGAATGGATTTTATTGCTGATTGTTGTATTGATTATAAGTGCAGGTGGCATGACATTTCTTAGAAAAATGAAAAAGCGTTATTAGACAAATAGGAAGAATTGTGCTTGAAATTGAAGGATTATTCAATAAAATGATATTGAATATTCCATTGACTATGTTTCAATTAAAATAATTAAAAAATCGTAAGAATAAAATGAATTATTCAAAAAAAAGGCGGATTCAGTAAAAAATGAATCTGCCTTTTTAAAAGCTAAATTCTAGACAGGAAATTTAAGTTAAATTATAATGTGACTAACATGAGAATGTTTTTTGCACATAACTAAGGTTGAACTATAAACATGGAAGTGAGGTGCTTATTGTGTATACCGTAAAAGACTTGCTTGAATCAAGTAAAGATTTGCAGATTCGATTAATAGGTAAAAATCTCGGGGGGGGTAAACAGAGAAATAAAAGGAATTAGAATTGTTGAAGAATTAGAAGAATTAGATATAAAGAAGTATGTGGTTGGTGGAGAACTACTTTTAACTAGTTTAAAGGTATTTGAAAAAATGAGCGAAGAGATGTTTCTTTTTCATCTAGAAGAGTTAAATAAGAAGAAAATAAGTGGATTTATTATTAAACGAAATGAATCAGTTCCATCTTACTTATTGGATACCTTATTTAAGTTTTGTGAAGAGAATCATATTCCTGTTTTAGAAATATCTCAAAATCAAAATTATTTTGGAATTATAAAATATATATTAGGACAAATATATAATAAAGAGGCAGTGAACCGATTATATTTCGTTTTGATGCATGATATTTTCAGTGGCATTTTGTTGAATGAATCTAATTTAAATGTAGTGATTGAAAAAGTATTAATTCTACTTAATAAAATGTTAGACAATCCAGTCGCAATATATAGTAGTGATTATGACTGTTATGCATCGAGTGAAGAAGAACCTGTAAGTTTTAATATTGAAAATGGGTTAAAAAGATATATACCGGAAGTAATTACTAAACATCAATATTTCATACAAAAAAGAGAATATGTAGAGTATATCAACAAAATACAATTGTTTGATGGTCGATATTTTTATCTTGTGATCACTGAAAAAAACAATCAATTAAACGATATTGATTTTGCTGGTATGGAAGATGCGATTTTAACTTTGCAGTTTGTACTGATGCGACTTTCTGCTGAGGAAGAGTTGGATAAGAAATATCAAAAAGATTTAGAGTATCGATTGTTGGCAGGTACATTATCGAGTGAAGAAGAGGATGAGGTTGCGAATATTCTTGGATTAAATGATACAGATGATCTTCGTGTTGTAACTTTTCGCTTACTTCCAAAAAATAAAAGTGGAAGATTCACGAGTGAACAGTTAAGGCAAACTGAAATCGTAGAAAAGGAATTATTACGTGACTTACCGAAAAAGTACACGACGGGTAATAGAAACCAAATTGTTTATATTTACAAGAAAGATGAACAGATTAGTAAGCTTCAATTTCGATTGAAACTTGAAGAATTGCAAAAGAATATTCAAAATAATTTGGATAAGCGAAATGCGAATGCTGAATTTACAATAGGAATCGGTAAAAATGTAAAAGGGTATCATGCATTAAAAGAATCGTTTTCTGATTCTAAAATAGCCTTGGAATATATTCATGTTATTCGAAAAATAATAGGTGACGAAGATAAATCGGTTGTTGATTGTTCAAAGTTAGGTTTTTTTAGAATGTTTGTAAAAATTGCTGATAAAGAAGAATTATTATCTTATGTACCTGAATCTTTACAAAAATTGTATGAGTTTGATCAACAAAAAAATGGAGAGCTTGTTGATACATTGGAATGCTTTCTAAATAATAAACAGAGTTTGAAACAAACTTCAAACAAATTATTTGTGCATTATAGAACGGTTTCATATCGTCTAGAGAAAATTAAAGAAATATCCAGCATGGATTTTGATAATCCTGCGGAAATTTTAGCAGTACGTAATGGATTGATTATATATAGACTAATTGAAACAATGTAGAATCATATCGCTTGATAAGGTTATCTTTTTTGTGGTTATAAATTAAAACATTCTATTTGGAACACTTTTTACAATAAAACGCCAAAATTTTTACATGTTTTGTGCATTATAATGAAAATCATTCAAGGTTATAATAACTAGGTAGTTATAAATACACAATTTTTTTAATATAAACTAAGGCTGTATAGTGTTTAGTTAAAGCGAGGTAAAGCAATGAAGCTGAAGAGTTCGACTGATTATGCGATACGAATTGTATGTTATTTAGCAACGCATAATGGGATGATCTCTACTACTGAGTTATCGAAACAGCTATACATTGCATCTACATATATTCCTAAAGTCGCAAAAAAATTAAAAGACGCAAATATTATAGTAGCTTGTGAAGGTGTAAATGGTGGATATACACTTGCCAAAAGAGCAGAGGATATTTCTTTAAAGGAAATTGTTTCTTGTATGGAAGAAACAATGGCTATTAATCGTTGTTTAGAAAGAGATGGTTTTTGTTCTAGAAATGCTGTAAGTCATTGTAGAGTACACAAGGTCTTGTTGGATATACAAAACACATTTAATAATAAATTAGAAAATATTAAGGTATCGGATTTGATTCGTCCTGGAAAAGATGAATATTTCGGTCGTTTCTATGTTGTATTAAAAGTCAATCTAAAGAAGAACAGTTATGAGTGTGTATATTCGCACAATCAAGATGTATATGATCAATCTGAGATTATAGATAGTTATGATGAATTTATAAAAAACTATGTAAATTGGTTTGTCTATGAATCGGATCAAGAAAAGATTGAATCCTTTTTATTGTTGAATGAACTAAAGAAAGTGGATTCTTGCATAGAAGAAGATCTTCAATATCGTAGATTGAACAAGGATTCTTATATTTGGATGGAAACCAAGAAATATGTGGATACTGATAATCATAAGGCGATAATCACATTGCATAATAATAAGATTTTCCAAAATACCATTGTAAGTATGGAGCAGGAATTAAGAAATAAAGAGAAGGTCATGTTGAAGCAATATTGGGACATGGTAACTCTTTTAGTAGCGGTATTAAATCATAATAATGTAGTGGACAAAGAATATCACGATGATATTAGTTTTTATGGTAATCCGCAATTAGATAGGGTCGACTAAAAGTTGGCTTCAAGAATTGTAGGG
>OGQP01002416.1_pt1 | contig 9896 bp, 8 predicted proteins | sample 1553251 | NCBI WGS metagenome assembly OGQP01 (sample SAMEA2580016, study PRJEB22360) | human gut metagenome | biome: human gut; feature: human-associated habitat; material: faeces | place: Denmark | collected 2008/2010 | reverse complement strand
GGTCTTGTGTCAGTTTATTTCAGCAAAGGTATTCCAGAACCTCTATTCGAATAAACCGGGCAGCTCCACACTTTCTTTTTGTAATCATGCCAAGTCGGGGCTGGGTGGCAACAATGTTTACTACCATGCCTAAAACTACCGTACACACGATCTTGCAAGAAATTGGCATTCGCGCATTACGCGAGTATATCTACAAGCACCTCCCTGCACCGGATTTCCACTCGCACGATTTCACAAGGAACTTCGAACGTCATTTTACAACCCAGTATATTCAAATGCAGGGGCTATATGCACGTAAGAGCACAATTGAAGCACGGAATATGACAATATCTTCCGAAATCGGAAAATTCCTTGGTCGGAATAGTGATTTGTTACAAATTGAGAAAGGTCCCAAGCGCATATCTATCAATATGAATGGCAAAAAGTCTCCGGCTCGTATATGGCATAAAACTTCGCAATTATGAAACGTCTACTTTTACTTACAATCCTAATCGGCTTACTGTTCACCAGCCCTAACAGTTTCGCCCAATCATCCAAACCCAAACGCGCCACCATTAAATACGAGAATGGCGTCAAATATGTCGGAGAAATCCGGAAAGGCAGTCCCAAGAAATATTCAGAATACGCTCTGATTCAAAAAATTTTCATCGGAAGGAAGAAGCTCAAACATGGCAAGGGCATTATGTATTTTGCCAACGGGGATCAACTCGACGGAGAATGGTATAACGATCAATGTAAACGCGGAACTTACAAATTTGCCTACGGAGATATTTTTGAAGGAGAAATTAGCGAGAGTTCCATCCAAAATGGAAAGATGATTTTTTCTTCCGGCCTTGGAACGATGATATTTGCCTCCGAGGGAGATATTACGCTGGGATATAAGATATGGCACTACCCGGCTAATTGCAGTTTTACAGGAACAATCAAAGATAAAAAACCTTATACAGGCACTTTTGATTGCACATTAACAACGAAAGATGGGGATAGTTTTACTGGAAGGCTATCCGACGGGCACTTCGGGTACGGTAAAATCGAATATGCCAGTGGCGACACATTCGAGGGAAATTTCATATCCGACACTCCGTCAAGCGGCAAATATCGCTACGCAAGCATCACGGAAATAACAAGAGCTAATCACAAATGGGAAATTCCAGCCGGATGCGTTTTTGAGGGTAATATCGTCCCATTTACAGGAACAGTCAACATGGAAATTACCAATGCGGATGGAGATAAGTTTGTTGGAAAACTCAATAATGGCGCACCGGACGAGGGAACAATGGTTTTTGCCGCCACAGGACATACCGAAACGGGAAAATGGAAAGACGGATTATCTCCAAAGGAATATGAAATCAAACTAAAAGCTGAAACAAAGGCTTGGCTGGATGCACAACGGAAAGCCCGAGAGGCGCGACAACAAAAAGAGGAACAAGCAAAGGTTCAAAAGCTCGCCCAAGAGAAACAGAAACAACAAAAAGAGGAGCAACGAAAAAAATCTCTGATTCAAAAATATGGTCAACGATACGGCTCGCTTATTTATCAAGGAAAACTCGAACTCGGCATGACCCAACAAATGTGTCAGGAGGTAATTGACATAAAATCATACGATATAGGAAAAAACATGCGATCCGGGCATAGGGTTGAAACATGGACTTTCAATAAGGACAAACAAGACATGCAAGTCGCCGCAGCGATGACGCAACTTTCCGGCGAAGAAGCAATGGCTTTAACCTTACTGATGGGATTTGCCGACAGCGTAGGTGCATCAACGCCCAAATACTCTATTTTAGTTTTCACCGACGGGAAATTGACAAGCCTTTATTAACCAAATACCATGAAACGAATAATCATCTCTCTGCTGTGTATAATAACGGTTCTATGCGGATATTTTTTAATTCACAAAAAAACCGCATTTATCAATACGAGAACGGAAACAAACTCCACACAGCAGCCGTCAGCCCCTTCACCGTTAGAACAACTGAAAACCCAATTCAAACAGCCGTTTAAAGGGCGTGTTTTTCAGGAATTGGTGAGCATGAGCGGATCCCTTAACAGCATTTTATATTGTGACACATTAGATGTTGCACAAAGAGCAAGTATCCTATCAAAAATAACGAATAAGCCTTATTCAGAAATGAATGCTTTGGTTTCGGAGGTAGATCGTTGTATCTCGGAATGCTGTGATTCTCCATGCTTTGCCGCCATACAAGATTCTATTATCTATTCCTACACCGACGAAACTCTCGATGTATACTGGTATTACAAAGTTCAAGGACAAGATTCAGTCTTAATGTTCAATATGGCTGAATATAAAAAAGATTACCCGGAATTATATTTTCTCGAAGACCTTACAACCGATGCAAGCATGTTGGATTGGGAAGCTATGACAACTGCATTTGTAGCATCAGCACGGCAATCCTCCCAACTGGACAACTCAATATACAAAGCGACCTTTGAACAGATCTACGCAATGGGATTTATTGTCGGATTAAACGATGGAGATTGTACCGCACAACAATTTTTCAAGCATGCAAAACAAACGGCGGGTATGACACCCCAAGAAATTTTAACCGAGAACTACCAAAACGACCTTCCGGAAATGGACACTTTCGGTCTAATTAAACAAATACATGATCCTCAAGAATTTTATGATTTAATAACTGGCGATCAAAAGGATTTCGGATTCTATTTTATGCTGAAAGGATATGAAGCTGCAATCCGCGTGTTAGGATGTGATGACTTAATCCGAAAGAAATACAATAACAACCAACAAAGAATAGTTCAAAAATGCCGCGAATTATACTCCACAGCGTATTCTTCGTCTTGTAAAGAATAAACTTAACGTACTGCATAATTACTAACTTGCATTATTATGGGACTAATTGTATCTATAACTTTAGTATTAGGCCTCATATTTTATTGGGAAGGCCGCCGATTATATAAAGAGACTGAAGAACATTCGAAACTACAAAGAATTGCAATCACGATAAAATTGGGAGGCATAAGCTATCTCAAATCACTCTTTATGCTTGCATGCCTAATAGCACCCGCTGTTATTATGTACTTAATAGGAGATGCTATTAAAGACCTTTATGATTTTTCAAAAGATTTCAAGGAAAACCCCTCTTTAACGGACCTTATCGACTCAATCAATCATCTACTTCTCTCTATTGGGGCAGGACTCGCCATTGGAATAGCCGTAACTGCTTTTTGTTTAGGATTGTTAATCATCTATCGCACCCGAAAATTGGAGAAAGACGAATAAATTAACCTTCCATGGAAGAAACCACACCAACCTTTATACAGGAATATTTCGGTGAATACGGTATTATGGGGTCAATTATCGTGATTCTGTTGTTCATCATAGGATTTTTGTACTTAAGACAGAAATATCCAAAAATGACTTTAACAAAAGAAGCCCCGGAAGAAACCCCTGCCGAAGAACCGGAACCAGAACCTCTTTTGATTCATTGCCCGGCTTGCGGCACTGAAGTTTCCCGCTATGCTCCGGCATGCCTTAAATGCGGACATCCGATATGCCCGACCGAATCAACACACAATGAAACCATTATCAATGTCCAACCGGAAAAGAAAGAAGACCGAGGCGGTTGTTTATGGTCTTTATTGGGACTAATCGTGCTAATAGTGGCTTCTATCTTCTTTAATTTCATCGGCTATTTCATTGCGCTCATTATTTTAGCTCTTTGCAGGGTATTCAGTGCAGGTGAGGCTATTTTTCTATTTATCGTAGGCTTAATTCTCACATTATTACTACCCATTCTCGGAATCATATCTTTAGGAGCATTGTTTTTATCATAAAGAAATTAACGAACCTTAAACAAACAATCATGAAAAAAATTATTTTAATCCTTGTGGGGCTGGCATTGTGCCTCACTGTAGCAGCGCAAGAAAAGGCAAAAACTACGAATGTGCAGGGATATGCTTTGGCAATTGACAATGCGTTTTATTCTTTCAAAGAAAGTACGAAAGCAATCACCGATCAAAATTCTCGGAGGGGATTCGATATGCAGTTCTTCTTCACCCAAAAAGCAGATTATCCTATTATGGGAATAGCCAACATTGCTGGAGCAGGTATGCTTTTCACTGTCCGAAATACGAAGATCGCAAAGGAATATTCAGCAAATAGCACTGTCGTATTAGAATGTATTGGTTTGGACAACACGAGCCCGTTTAATATTATATTTGACTTCGGAGACAGTGCCGAAGATTTCTGTTATCCATGGAGCTTCACGCTGAAAGCTTCTGATATGATGGTAACAGCAAGTTTCCGAGACAAAGATGGAATAAAACTGGTTTCAGAAGACCCCGACTATAAAGAAGTATTTAAGGTATTGCAAGCCAAGTACAAAGAACATTACAATATTAAATAATCTTGCATATTTTATCATAATTTTCTCCTTCGTATATAATTCCGGTCGCGGATAAAGCACATAGTTGTAAGTTGTTATCCACATCTTTTTCCGAATCTTTATCCCGACCGTTCTTAGTTGTCCCGACCTGCCGCAACCCGGCAGGTCGCTTTGTTAAATCCCGACAGAAGATACTGCGATGCGATTACGGCTCATGTAGTCGGGAACTCGATAAAATTCATTAACCGCCTATTTCGAGCCAATGTATAGGGCTTAAATAAGCAAGCCGCAATGATGGTCTCCAGTACATAGCGGCTGAATTGACCTGCGTATTCACAGCCGGAATGTATTACCCCCAAAAACAAAATCACATGAAAAACAAAGAAGAAATCAGGCTCTACCTCGACACCCAATTCAGCGCATCGGAAGACGACATGGTGCAAATCGTCCGGAACGATTTCGACCGCATTTTGAATAGCGCGGCATCTTGCGCCCTAATTACGGTCGAGGGTACAATGCCCATCTTGGCGGAACAACTCCGCACCGAATTGGAAGCCCGGCACATCGAAGCCGACCTCGACGTGATTGTAAAAGTAAGCTATCATCCTGTATCGGAGATTAGTTTCGACGACCTATGCAGCCTCTTAACCGTCATCCACGAATTTGCCCCGCAGGTAAATATCGTCTGGGGTTGCGGCACGGATGCAAAACTGGCTGAAACCGACATTTCGATTCTGTTGCTGATCGGGACATCGGCGGAGTAAAATTTGCATGACCTGCCAAAACATATTGGCAGGTCATTTTTCATTGCACCATAAGGTAATTTATAGCTAAAAAGAACAAAATATCTAACTTATTATTCAGTTGCAAAAAACTTTCAGTTTGGCATATCCTCAATTCTATTTAAATTTTTCAATTCTTCCGGCACAATAATATTCATCTTAAAAGCATTAATATTCGAATGATTACAATATTTATCATAAAGATTTTTGATTACAAAAAGATCAAAAACTCCCAATATAAATGCCCCAATTAATGATATTGACTTCTTTTGGAGAAAACAATCTATTCCTTCGGTAGATGGCAATACTAAATAGCAAGCAAGACACACCAATAAAATAACAGTTATTCCACCAACCCAATACCATGTTTTCAAACGCCATTTACAAATTTGTTTCTTTATATAGTCATTTCTATCCCGTTCTCTATTCTCATTTATTAATTTAAACCGTTTACGCTTCTCGACTTCAATATCAGACGGTTTCGATGACAGTCGTTCTAATTTTTTCAAAACATCTTCAAACCGAGCAATGCGCTTATCATCCTCTTGTTTTTGTTTGTCAGCCTCTTCTTTCAATTTTTGAACAAACTGTTTACTATCTGACTCTGCAATTTCATTTAATTCCTCAATATTTTTGAGTTGATGAGTTGTAATACGTGTCGCAATCCGCAGAATGTCTTTGTCTGATATTGAGGCATCTTTGTATTTCTGAATATTATCATCCAACTCTTTTATAATGGATGCTTGCGGTAAAGATGAATTTAGAGTACATGATATCAAAGCATTCAAATTCGTATCAACAACGCCATCTGTCAAATCGCCATTTCCAATATCTGGTTTAATAAACCATAACACACATAATAATTCGTCAGCTCTAATTATTTCTGGCTGATACCCTCTTAACTTATAGCCTACATAATCTGAGTTATCATGATTTATAGCATTATTTACAAACCAACAATTTACATCCTCAAAATGTTTTATTTTCTTTTTACCACGCTTCTCTCGCACATAATACAATGCCATAATATCGTGTAATGCTGCAAAATCAGTATTTCTGATCTTCTTAAATTCTGCATATTCCGTACTACTTTTAGCCAAATTCTGATATTTAACAGTGTATGGAATTTGAAGAATACTATATTCATCAACTAAAATATTCTCCAGATTATCAGCAATTCGCTCTAAGTCATTTCTATTAAGGTTGCGGCGTTCACATGCTTTATAAATATCTTCTGGATTAATGAGTTTAGGAAGAAACGATTTATCAAAATATTCGGCTTTTTTCAATAATAAATCTGTCGTTTCTTTGATTGTTTCTTTCAAAACACGCAAGGAATACCCGAAACTTGATGCTATTTTCAATAATTGTCGGCAAGTAGTAGTAGACTCTGGAGTATTAAGATCAAGTAAACTAACTATAAAATTCGTGTCTAATAAAAGCTCTACATCAGACATCATTTTATCTTGGGGTTCATATTCAGAAAGATAGCAAGATAAAATAGAGCCTAAATAAATTTTTCGAATTACCTCGTAGCAACCGGGGATATTTCTGAAATATTCCACAAATTGGGCCTCTATAGAAAATTTACTCCCATTTACACTATAATCTCGATTTGCAAGATAATTCGATATTTTGAGTTTATTCAGATTTACAAAATCAAATATTGTATTGTATGAATCTTTTTTAACATCATTAATATCGCAAAACTGCTTAAACATCGTTTGCACCAATTCGACTTGTTGACGATTGGTTTCATAGATATCATTAAACTCTTCAAATGAATAATTCTTAATCCAAAAACTACCATCTCGATATACTTGTAGTTTTAGTTCTTCAGAAGTATTGATTTCTTGTCCGATTTTTAATAAAATCTTTTCTAAAACAGCAGGAGGAAAATCCAAACCAAAGTATTGGCAAATCCACGTAGATATTTCAGTTATAGACGCGCCTTTATAAACACCAGATTGAGTTATTAATTTATATAACGCATATTTTAATAAATCAGTTGATAAATATATCAATCTGACAAACAGACTTTTAAGAAGATTTTACAGGGGTTTTAGTAACGATTTGGAGAATGTGCGAAATTCGCTACTTTGCGTAATCATCTTGTCAAATAACCCTTGTCAAAAACAAAGGTAGGAATTTTCTTTGAACTTGCAAAAATATTCGATTTAAGTGCTAAATACAAAACGAAGGCACGAGGTTATGAGCCTCGTACCTTCTTCCCTTTTATTTCTTGTTACCGTGTTAGATGGCTTTGATGACGAATGGGCAATAAGATTAAAATGGTTTTCTGCAAATTACGAAAAATAATTGATATATAGCCTATTTTCCGGTAATAAAAATGTAGCGACGGTGTTTCACAACTCTGTCGCTACCGCTACAACTAAAACAAGTTTTTAACCTTAATTTTTATCTTCATTACAAATGAATACAAAATAGTTGATATTTGCAAATCATCTGTCCGTTTCCGGTACGAGCCATTCGGGGGCATGAAAAAATGGTATGCCGCATGATAGTGGTCGGAAATGCGCCGGAGCCCGATTCGGATGTGTCGGATGGAAAAAAGGACTCCGTCGTATAACGACGGAGTCCCGGTTTATGAGTGAAACGGATCGGCGGGGTTAGAAATTGCCTTTGTCCTTGCGGTCCCACCACAGACGGGTGCCACCGGTGTCGCCGTCGCCTTTCACTTCGGAAGATTCAGCCTTCAGCAGCTGGATGGCATTGTTCACCTCGACGGTGTTGGAGCTCAGTTCCGTTTCGTTGTACAGCAGGCGGCGCGGGCCGAGCTGCGTGTCGATGATCGAGGGGGCCAGATTTTGCTTCGGACGGAAGAGTTTGGGGTAGCCCGTGCGGCGGTAATCGGCCCACGCTTCGGTCGAGAGCGGGAAGTTGGCGATCCATTTCTGGGTGATGATGCGTTCGAGCTTTTCTTCATTCGAAGCGCCTTCGTCCCACTTCACCGTGATACTGGTGGTCGGATCGGAGTTGTATTCCGGCTTCCACGGGTCCGTATAACCCTCAGGTGAGGAGGTATCGTCGTTGATGTAGCTGCTGATAGCCGCATCGTCGATAGCCGCCCAGTCGGGGGCCGTCAGTTTCTTCTCGGTCCATGCTGCCGCGGCGTCGGACTGTCGGTAGCTCTTCTGGTTGCGGATGGAAACCTCGATACCCTTTTCATAGAGTTCCTTTACGCTCTGCTGCCCGGCGTCGGTCCAGCGAAGTTTGGCTTCGGCGCGCAGGAACCACACTTCGGCCGCAGACATCAGCACGACTTCGGTCGTCGGCTCGACGGTAAGCCGCGAAAAGGCGGCGTAATAGTTATGCGAAAAGGCGGTTCCCTGACGGACGCCGTGATATTGCCCTTTCAACGGAACGGAAACGGATTCCCCGCCGTCATTCGCAATAACGAGATCCTCGGCGCAGGGTTCGAAAAACTTCGCGATACGCGGGTCTCCGAAACCCGTCAGCACGGACTCCATCGAAGCGTTCATGCCGGCCTCGTTCCAGCTCCGGTTGATCGCGCCGAGCGGATTCGAGTAGATTCCCGAAGTCTTGACCGCCGCATTGTTCGTATTGACCTCGATCACCCCGTACGGGTCGGCAGCCGCCTTGCGGAACTCCGCGCGGGCCTTCTCCGGCGCGACTGACGCAAGACGCACGGCCAGACGCATGCGCAGCGAGTTGGCGAAGCGGAGCCATGCGGCATAGCTACCGTCGAGCAACAGGTCGAATTTCGCAAATTCGCCGGCCATCGGACGCTCCGCGACATAATCCGACAAAATCTCTACAGCTTCGTCCAGATCGTCGAAGAAGTGCATGTAGACCTCCTGCTGGCCGTCGGGCACGTATTCGGCGCCCTGCGCGCCGAAATGGGTATAAATCACCGGCCCGTAATAGTCGGTCACCCGCTGCATGGCCAGCACCTTGAGTATCTTCGCAATGGCATAGAAGGGCGGCATCAGCTCAGCGGCGGTCTGCTCCAGCCGGTAGATTTCGGGCATCACATAAGAGTAGGTGAACTGCCACATGGCGCTGTTCCAGCCGTCCTGCAGGTTATAGTCGGAGTTGTGGCTCCCGCCCTGCAGGGGTTTCGGGTCGTGCATGTAGCCCGAAAACATGTCCGCATTGAGATTCTGCGTGAGCTGGAAAGGCCAGTTCTTGCCCTTGCCGAAATCGTAATTGAAATAGCCCCCCCCTGCTGGATAATGCCCAGACGGTATCCCAAACCGTTGTTGTCGGCTTCCAGCTCGCCGTCGGTAATGCCGGAGAGGTCGTCGTTTATGTCGCGGAAATTACCCGTGCACGCGCCGAAAAGCAGCGCACAAAGTCCCGCGAAAAGATATGTATGCCGGCATTTCATGCTTAAAATTCCAGTTTGATATTAAATCCTGTATTGCGCACGGTGGGCATGCCGTACACTTCGATTCCCTGATTATCGTTGCCCGTCGAAAGGATGAGATCGGGATCGAACGGCGCGGCGTTGTAAATGAAGAAGAGGTTGCGCGCGACCAGCGACAGGGTGACGCCGCTCAGCACCCGCGTGCGGCGGACCAGCTTCTGCGGCAGCGCATAGGAGACGGCCAGTTCGCGCAGCCGGATATTCGTGGCGTCGTACATGTAATATTCCGTCACGCCGGCGCGTCCTCCGACCAGCTTGTAGAACCCTTTCACGTCGTCGATACGCCGCCCTTCGAGCGTCACGCAACCGCGGTCGCGGGCGTCGGCCGTTGCGGCC
>OGQP01002409.1_pt1 | contig 9920 bp, 8 predicted proteins | sample 1553251 | NCBI WGS metagenome assembly OGQP01 (sample SAMEA2580016, study PRJEB22360) | human gut metagenome | biome: human gut; feature: human-associated habitat; material: faeces | place: Denmark | collected 2008/2010 | reverse complement strand
GGTCGTTCCATTTAGCGTAGCGCTGCTACGCTGCATTTCACTCCCGTTAGCCAGAGCGAAAAATTCGCAGAGCATCTTGGCGCATTTTCATTTGGAAATAGTATAACACACGACTTCTTAGCCGCACGGGGCAGTTTTGTCCTGCTGCGGCCATTTTTGCTGAAAAGGGTGAATGATATGACCACAATTTTCTGGGCGGGCGACTCGACCGTCAAGCAGAATTCCATCGCGACGTACCCGCAGACGGGCATCGGGCAAGTGTTCGACCGCTACGTCAAGCGCTATCAGGTGCAGATTGAGAATTACGCCGAGAACGGGCGCTCGACGAAGCAGTTCATCGACGAAGGGCGCTTGGCGACCATCTACGACCGCATTCACGCGGGGGATTTCCTCTTCGTGCAGTTCGGGCATAACGACGAGAAAGCATCTGACCCGGCGCGCTACACTGATCCGGAGACGGATTTTCCGGCGAATCTGGAGCGGTTCGTCAACGTTGCGCGGAATAAGGGCGCAACCCCCGTGTTCATCACGCCCCTGACGCGCTACGACCGCAACGCCCCCGGCGCGCAGTTCCACCACGACCGCTGGGCGGAAAGTATGCGCCGCACGGCGGAGAAGCTGCATGTGGCGCTGATTGACCTGACCGCCATGTCCGAAAAGCTGGTGGATGAACAGGGCGAAGCGGCGCAGACGGCGTACTACATGAACCTGCCCGCCGGGATTTACCCGCATTTCCCGCTGGGGCAGCACGACAACACGCATTTGCAGCCGGCGGGCGCATTGGCGTTCGGTGGGCTGATTGCCAAGGGCCTGCACGATTTGGGCGGGGCGTATGCGGCGCTGCTGTGTGACGAATACGCCCAGTGGGAGAAGGAAACGGCGCAGTTCGGGCAGATTGCAACGTCCGCTGCGGAGGATGTAGAGGCATGAGCGAGATTCTCTGGTGCGCCGACAACGGTGACGGGACGTACCGCAATCCGGTGCTGTACTGCGATTATTCCGACCCGGACGCGATTTGCGTCAATGGCACATACTATCTGACCGCATCGACGTTCAACTATGTGCCGGGGCTGCCGATTCTCACCAGCCGCGATTTGGTGAACTGGAAGTTACGCAACTATGCCGTCAAGAACATCCCCGAAGCGCGGTATGCCGCGCCGCAGCATGCGCAAGGTATCTGGGCACCCGCCATCCGCTTCCAGAACGGGCGGTTTTATATCTACTACGGGATGCCGGACGAGGGCATCTACATGGTCAGCACGGAAAATCCGCTGGGGGATTGGGACACCCCGGTGCTGGTGAAGCCGGGCAAGGGGCTGATTGACCCCTGTCCCTTCTGGGATGACGACGGGCGCACTTACATCATCCACGGGTACGCCAAGAGCCGAATCGGGTTCAAGAGTTGGCTGGGGATTTTCCCGATTTCGCCCGACGGCAGAACGGCGCTCGGCGACGACCACTTGCTCTACGACGGCACGAAGAGGCATCCGACGATTGAAGGGCCGAAGGTGCACAAGCGCGGCGGCTGGTACTACATCTTTGCGCCCGCGGGCGGCGTCGCGACGGGGTGGCAGGTGTGCCTGCGCAGCCGGAGTATTTTCGGCCCGTATGAGACCCAAGTCGTACTCAAACAGGGCAGCAGCGAGACGAACGGCCCGCATCAGGGTGCGTGGGTCGAGACGCCGGAGGGGGAGCATTGGTTCCTGCACTTCCAGAGCCGTGGGCTGTACGGGCGCGTGCCCCACTGCCAGCCGATGACGTGGCAGGCGGACGGCTGGCCGTACATCGGCATCCCGGATGAAACGCCTGTGCCGCCGGATGCAATCGCAGTGGGCGAGGAGTGCGCGGAAGCGGCGCCGATTGCGAACGCGGCGGACTGCGGCATTGCGGTTGAAACGTACCGGAAGCCGAAAGCGCCGGAATGTGAGCCGTCGGGCGAAATCGGGGATGATGATTTCAGCGGCGCACTGGGGCTGCAATGGCAGTTCATGGGCAACTGGCAGCCGGACTTCTACGAGGTCGGCGACGGCAAGCTGCGGCTGTATGCGCGGAAACTGCCCGATGGCGGCGATCGACTCTGGCAGTGCCCGCAGACGCTGACGCAGAAAATCGCATGTCCGGCGTTCTTCGCAACGACGACGCTTGATGCGGCGCATTTGCAGGCGGGCGAACAGGCCGGCGTTGGCTTCGTCGGCGGACAGTACGCTTACACGGCGGTTCGGCGGACGGAAAGAGGCGTATCGCTGGTGTTCGTGACGAGCGAGGGCAAGGAGCACACAGAGTCAGCGATGGAAACCGTGCTGATTCAGGATGCGCCCGTGACTTTTCGCGTGACACTGCTGCCGACATCGAGCAGCACAGCGGTCGTGTCGTTCGAGTACGCGCAGGACGGCGAGTTTCACCCGATTGGTCAGCCATTTGAACCCGCGCGCCACACATGGGTCGGGGCGCGGCTGGCGCTGTTCTGTATGCCGATGAATGGCGACGACGACCACGGCGGCTGGGCGGAGTTCGGTGCAGTGCGCGTGGAAGCCATCGAAACGTTGTGAAAAACCGACTTTCGGTCTGGAAAAACCGGATTCTGGTCGGAAATCGGTAGAAAGCCAAGAAAAAAAGCGCCCGCAGACGCTTTTAATCGTGAATCTTGATGGTCGATTTCCGCCAAATTCCGGTGAAATACAGCACCAACAGAATCGCCGACGCAATCCCGTTTGACACCACGACTGAGTACCAAACGCTCCGCACGCCCAGATGCAGCACCTGCTCACAGAATGCAAGGGTCGCGAAACGCAGCACCCATAGGCGTGTCATATCCACTGCAACGGGCAGAAATGTGTGTCCACTCCCTTGAAACAGACCGCGGGTCGCATCGTGGATGCTGTTTGTCCAGCACCAGAACGCCATGATGGACAGGTAGTCTGCCGCCATCGGGATGACCTCCGCTTCGTCCGTGAAGATGCTGACGATGGCAGAAGCGACCGACGGTCGGGAAAGGACAAATCCACCGAGAAGCAGAAACAGAAGCGCCATTCCCGTGCTCAATTTGTACCCGCGTTCGGCGCGGTCAACCTGCTGCGCCCCCATGTTCTGCGCGACAATGGTGCTGACGGCGCTGCCGATGCCGGTGGAGGGAAGTGAAATCAGCCCGTTGACCTTGTTGCCGATGCCGTACGCCGCCATGGCCATCTTGCCGTACACATTGACGTTGCGCGACATGAGGATGAAGCCGAACTGCATGAAGCTTGAACCCAAGGCAGTCGGAAGCCCGATACGCACGATGTCGCGCAGGCAGGCTGCATCCGGGCGAAGAAAGCGGCGATCGAAACAAATTGCTTCGTCGCGGCGGGTGCAGAGCAGGAAGAACGCGATGCACGCGGGCACCATCTTCGCGAACACGGTCGCCAGCGCGGCGCCGGCGGCGTTCCAGTGCAGGACGACCATCAGCAGCGGGTCAAGCACCATGTTGACGGCAATGCCCAGCAGGTTCAGCAGCATCGGGCGGACGGTGTCGCCCTGCGCCTGCCGAATGGACTGGTAAATGTTGACCATGAACAAAAACGGCATGTCAAGGACGACGAGACGCATGTACGTTACCGCATGGTCGAAATAATCCGGCGCGGCGCCCATCCATCCGACGATACCCGGCGTCGCGACCGCCATCACCGACGCGCACAGGAGCGAGAAGAGCATCGCGACAGTGAAAATCTGGTTGGCGATTTTCCGCGCCATTTCTGGTTTGCCCGCGCCGATGTACTGGCTGATCATCACCGCGCCCGCGACGGTGACGCCGCTGCCGAAGTTGATGACCGTATTCTGCACGGGGCTGACGAGGTTGATGGCGGCGAGGTAATCGACACTGAGCTGCCCCAGCCAATAGGTGTCGGTCAGGTTGTACATCGTTTGCAGAAAACTGTTGACGACGACGGGAATCGCAATGGCGAACACTGCCTTGACCAATGAGCTGTGCAGAATCAAATCGCGGTTGCCTTTGCTGAGTTTCATGGCGAGGAACCTCCTTCATCGGGAGAATAATCCCATTATAGCGCATTTCCTGCCAAAATGAAAGCGCTATCACAAAAAAATTTCCAAGTGTCTTTTGGAATCGGTTGACACCTATCGAAATTCCCTTTATAATGAAGCGGAAATACCCGCAGAAAGGTGCATGACAATGGATATTCAGCAGTATTTTCAACGCTTTCTGGCAAATTACACACCCTACAAGAAGTATTGGAACTATGAGGATGGCTGTGTGCTGAAGGGGTGCATCGACCTCTACCATGCGACGGGGGACGTGCTGTATCGCGATTTCGTGCTGGATTACGTCTCGGCGTATGTCGCGGCGGACGGCAGCATTCCGAATTATGAGATGCGGCAGTACAACATCGATTCCATCAACAGCGGCAAGGCGCTGTTCTTCGCCTTGGAGGAGACGGGCGAGGAGCGCTATCGCAAGGCGATTGAGTTCCACATGCAGCGGCTTCGGGAGCATCCGCGCTGCCAGTGCGGCAATTTCTGGCATAAGCAGCTGTATCCGAACCAGATTTGGCTGGATGGGCTGTACATGGCGCAGCCGTTCTACATGGCGTACGAGGCGAAGTTCGACGGCATGGCGCATGTGGCGGATATTACCCGGCAGTTTCAGAACGTGCGCAAGTATCTCTACAACCCGGAGAAGGGGCTGAACTACCATGCCTACGACGAAGCGCGCGTGCAGTTCTGGGCGGACAAGGAAACCGGCTGCTCAAAGAACTTCTGGCTGCGCTCGACAGGCTGGTACTTGATGGCGCTGGCGGACTGCATTGCGCTGTGCTCGGAGCAGCTCTATGAGCATTATCGCGCGCTGGTGGACATCTTCCGCGAGAGCATTCGGGGCGTGCTGGCATACCGCGCGGAGGATGGGCTGTTCTATCAGGTGATTGATCATCCGGAGGCAGAGGGAAACTACACCGAAACTTCCGGTTCCGCGATGATTGCGTACAGCCTGCTCAAGGGCGTGCGCATTGGTGTGCTGGACGCGGAAAAGTATCTGCCGATTGCGCTGGATGTGTTCGAGAAGCTGGCAGCAAACAAGCTGCGTGCGGAGGAGGACGGCGTCGTCCGCCTGACTGATATCTGCTGGGTGGCGGGGCTTGGCCCGGACAAGAATCCGCAGCGTGACGGCTCGGTGGCGTACTATCTGTCCGAGCCGAAAAAGTCCGACGACAGCAAGGGCGTCGGGCCGTTCATCATGGCGTACAGCGAATACCTGCGGGCGAAGCAGGCGTAAGGAGCGGAAAAATGGAAATCAGCAAGCTGTTTGTGCAGGCGCGCAGTGCCACGGTGCAGATTGCGGACGGCGGTCTGTACCACACGAAGGCGGTCTATCAGCTGTTCCTGAACGGACAGGCGGCGGGTGCGGCGGACACGGCTGTGACGTCACTGTATGATTTGCAGCCGGAGACAGAGTATGTGCTGTCTGTCCGCTTGGGAGCGGAGGAAGTCGGGCAATGCGCGTTCCGCACGGCGCGGGAAAGCTACACGCTCAATGTCCGGCAGTTCGGCGCGGTCGGCGATGGCGTGCATGACGATACGGCGGCGATTCAGGCGGCGATTCTGCATTGCCCTGCGGATGGGCGCGTGCTGATTCCGGCGGGGCGTTATCATGTGCTGCCGCTGATGCTGAAAAGCCATGTGCGCATCGAGCTTCGGCGCGGCGCGACGCTGCTGCTGGAAACCGACCGCAGCAAATTCCCGATTCTGCCGGGGATGATTCTGTCCACCGACGAAACGGACGATTTGAATCTCGGCTCATGGGAGGGCAACCCGCTGGACATGTACGCCGCGTTTATCAGCGGGATGGACGTCGAGGACGTTGTGCTGTACGGCGAAGGTGTGCTGGACGGGCAGGGAGACAAGAGCGACTGGTGGCAGAACTGCAAGGTGCGGCGCGGGGCGTGGCGGCCGCGGATGCTCTTCCTCAATCACTGCAAGAACGTGACCGTGCAGGGCGTGACGTTCCAGAATTCGCCGTCGTGGAACTTGCAGCCGTATTTTTCTAAGGATTTGCGCTTCCTGAACATCCGCATCAACGCCCCGGCGAACAGCCCGAATACCGACGGCTTCGACCCGGAAAGCTGCGATGGCATCCTGCTCGCGGGCGCGCATTTCTCCTTGGGGGATGATTGCATTGCACTCAAATCTGGCAAGCTGTACATGGGGCAGCGCTACAAAACGCCCTGCCAGCACATTGAAATCAGCCACTGCCTGATGGAAAACGGGCATGGCGGCATGACCTGCGGCAGCGAAATGGCGGGCGGCATCGCGCATGTGCGCCTGCATGACTGCTTGATGCGCAACACCGACCGCGGCCTGCGCGTCAAGACCCGGCGCGGGCGCGGGCAGCAGGGCGTGATTGACGACATTGTGTTTGAAAATGTGCGCATGGAGCACGTCGGCACGCCGTATGTGGTCAACTGCATGTACTTCTGCGATCCGGACGGCAAGAGCGAGTACGTCCAGAGCCGCGAGAAGCAGCCGGTAGACGAACGTACGCCGCGCATCGGGACGGTTGCGTTCCGTCATGTAACGGCGACGGACGTGACCTGCGCGGGCTACTTCCTTGGTCTGCCGGAGCGGCCGATTGAAGCGGTTGTGATGGAGGACGTGCACATCTCCTGCGACAAGAATGCCAAACCCATGCAGCCTGCAATGGCGCAGGGCGTGCCGTATCTTGCGCGCAAGGGGTTGACGGCCGTCAACGTGGCGAAAATCGTGCTGAAAGATGTGACCATTACCGGGCAGGACGGCGCGAAGCTGGAATGCGACGGCGTTGGCGAAGTAGAAAAATAAACATCAGCGGACGGAAGCAGCGGCTTTCGTCCGTTTTTGCGTTCGATTTTTCACAATTTTTATCGCGGGGGATTCACAGCAGAGTATCTGTATGATATAATAGGAAAGGATTCTATGAAAATGGGGGAATGTTTTCATGAATGCGCCGATTCGCAAGACGAAAATCGTCTGCACGATGGGGCCGAACCTGTTTGAGAAGCACCTGATTGCGCCGCTGATGAAAGCGGGCATGAATGTCGCACGCTTCAATTTTTCGCACGGCACTTATGAAACGCATCAGCATTATTACGATGAAGTCTGCCGCATCCGCGATGAACTGGGGCTGCCGGTTGCCACGATGCTGGACACCAAGGGCCCGGAAATTCGCGTGCGTTCGTTCAAAAATGGGCGTGTCACGCTGCAAAACGGCCAGCTGTTCACCCTCACGACTGACGAGGTGGAGGGCGACGAAGAGCGCGTGTCCATCACCTACAAGGAATTGCCGCAGGACATTGCCGTCGGCAGCAGCATTCTGATTGACGACGGTCTGATTGGGATGCAGGTGGAGCGCATCGATGGGGCGGATATCGTCTGCCGCGTGCTCAACGGCGGCGTGGTGAGCAACAACAAGGGCGTCAACATTCCGAATGCGCACCTGTCGATGCCTTTCATCAGTGAAAAAGACCATCAGGATATTCTCTTTGCCATCAAGAATGGTTATGATTTCATTGCGGCTTCGTTCACGCGCTGCGCGGACGATATTATGCAGATCCGTCACATCCTGCAGGAGAATAACTGCCATACCATCAACATTATTGCCAAAATTGAGAACATGGAGGGCGTGGAGAACATTGACGAGATTCTCCGCGTGGTGGACGGCGTGATGGTGGCGCGCGGCGATTTGGGCGTAGAAGTGCCGCTGGAGGACGTGCCGAGCCTGCAGAAGAAGCTGATTCAGCGCGGCATTGCGGCGGGCAAGCCTGTTATCACCGCGACACAGATGCTGGATTCGATGATTAAGAACCCGCGTCCAACCCGCGCCGAAGCGACTGATGTTGCCAACGCGATTTACGACGGCACGAGCGCCATCATGCTCTCCGGCGAATCGGCGGTTGGTGCGTATCCGGTGGAGGCAGTGGAGACGATGGTGCGCATCGCCCTGCGCGCGGAAGCCGATATGGACTACATCCGCCGCTTCTCCCGCGACACGTCCGCCTCGACTGACGTCACGAATGCTATCAGCCACGCGACGGTCACTTCCGCGCACGACCTCAACGCCAGTGCGATTATCACCGTCACCAAGTCCGGCTCGACGGCGCGAATCCTCAGCCGCTCCCGCCCCGCGTGCGTCATTGTCGGCTGCACGACGGAAAAGCACGTCTGGCGCCAGCTTGCGCTTTCGTGGGGCACGGTGCCGCTGATGATTGCCGAGGAAAGCAACACCGACGACCTGTTTGAACACGCAGTGGATGCTGCCGTGCAGAACGGGCTGGTGCATGATGGCGAACTGGTTGTGCTGACGGCGGGCGTTCCGCTGGGCATTTCCGGCACGACAAACCTGATGAAGGTGCATGTCGTCGGGCATTTGCTGTCGCGCGGACTGGGGCTGCATGGCGGCAAGGTGGTTGCACCGCTGTGCGTCATCCGCAATCTGGAAAAGGACGCGAAAAACTTCAACACCGGCGACGTGATTGTCTGCCATCAGACGACGCGAGAGATGTTCTCCATGCTGCGCAAATCCTCCGCGATTGTGCTGGAGGACGACAACCCGGAGGGACACGGCGCGATTGCGGGCATGTCGCTGGACATTCCGGTCATCATCGGCGCGAAGAACGCCACGAATATCTTAAAATCCGGCGCAGTCGTGACTGTGGACGGCGAAAAGGGCACGGTGAGCGCCAATTGACGCATGTTCTGACGATTGACGGGCGACAGTTTTCGGACGGGAAAGCCGTCCACCGGATGCTGAAAACGCTGCTCCGTCTGCCGGACTACTACGGCGGCAATGCGGACGCGCTCTATGACGCGCTGGATGAGCGCGGCGAACGCATCGACCTGCGCCTGCTGTCACTGGGCGGGGAGGATACGGCGAAAACGCTGCGAAAAGTGGCGTGCGTGGTGCAAGATCTCGGCGGCATGGTGATTTGGGCGGACGAAAAGCAAGAAAGGAACTGAAATTCAATGCGCTGTTCCTGCAAGGAATGCGGCACCTACATGATTCAGGCAGAAAGCGACCATCTGGGCTGCGTCTGCCCGGATTGCGGCTATCGTTGCAACGACTGTCTCGGCACGAACACCGTCGTCGGGCGGGAGAGCCTGAAAGCGCTGGCGTTTGACCCGCGCTTTGACCCGGATACGATTTTCCGGGAAGCCTTCTTGAATCAGGAAGACGAAGAAGAAGAATAATACTATTTCTTGCATTCTCATTTGGAAATAGTATACCAGAAGGGAGAAATGCATCATGAACGAAATCATCAAGGCAATAGAAGAGCGCCGGAGCATCCGCAAATTTCAGCCGACGATGCCCGCCAAAGAAGATTTGGCGCAGATTGTGGAAGCCGGGCTGTATGCGGCCAGCGGCATGGGCAGGCAGTCCGCCATCATCGTGGCGGTGACGAACAAGGAACTGCGTGACCAGTTGGCGAAAACGAATGCGGAAATCATGGGCAAGCCGGATTTCGACCCCTTCTACGGCGCACCGGCGATTCTGATTGTGCTGGCGGACAAATCCTGCCGCACCGCCATCTACGACGGCAGCCTCGTCATGGGCAACATGATGCTGGCGGCGCATTCGCTGGGGCTGGGCAGCATCTGGATTCATCGGGCGAAGGAAGAATTCGAGCGGCCCGAATATCAGCAGCTGCTGAAAAAACTGGGTGTCGAGGGCGAATGGGAAGGCATCGGGCACTGCGCAGTCGGCTACATCGACGGCGAAGCCCCGAAAGCGGCGAAACGCAAGGACAACCGCGTGTTCTGGATTGAGTAATCGAACCCAATAAAAAGCATCCCGGCGAGTGAAAATGCTCGTCGGGATGTTTGCGTATTACAGCGTCACGCCCGTTTTGAAGATGGCGAGGTCGTGGAAGCCATTGCGCTCCGAGAGGAGGTATCAC
>OGQP01002403.1_pt1 | contig 9928 bp, 8 predicted proteins | sample 1553251 | NCBI WGS metagenome assembly OGQP01 (sample SAMEA2580016, study PRJEB22360) | human gut metagenome | biome: human gut; feature: human-associated habitat; material: faeces | place: Denmark | collected 2008/2010 | reverse complement strand
TCCTGGATCGGCATGGTGCCGCTGTACATTATCTGCCTGATTATTTACTTCGCATTCGGCTGCCACAAGAAGCTCAAGCTCTAGAGATTCGTCGATTCGCGAGTTTGACTCGATCGTAGGTGGGCCAGTAGTGTGAACCGCTCTGATGGGGGCGCTCTTACCGAAAAGGGGTTTGCAATGGGAAATGAAAGAAGAGGAAAGATCGCGCTCATCCGCTACGATGGCGGAGTGCTTGGAGAGCGGAAAGTCGACCATCGCACGGGCGAGCCGCTTGCGGTCAGGATCGGTGCGAGCAGATTGCCGAAGGGCATCGACAATGCGCTTCTCAATATGGAAATCGGAGAGAAGGCAACCCTTATCATCCCTCCTGAAGAGGGGTATGGGAATGCGAACCCTAAGCTTGTCAAGTGGTACCCTCGCCAGGTGCTTGATCATGGGTACGATATCAAGAAGGGCTCGATGATCATGTGGGAAAGCGAGGACGGTCTTGCGAAACGTCCGGCAATGGTGGTCGATTCCACGAAGGACAACGTCAAGATCGACATGAACCACCCCTATGCTGGCAAGACGCTTGAGTATTGGGTCGAGCTCGTCGATGTGAAGTAACCCGAAGTTGAGAAGGTTGTAGAGAATGTGCTATCCCTGTACATCATGCGGTAGATGCGGGAAATTCGATCCAAACAGCCCGCTTTATGCTCCGCCTCCGGAGATACCATGCTTGAAATGCGGTGGATCCATCGATCCTGCAACCGGTGCGTGTCGTGATTGCGGGTACCAAGCGTTCGCGCCGACAGGAACGCAGTCTTCTTTGGGAAAACGGGAGGCAACGAAAAGGTAGCTGAACCTCTAGCTGGTTTCCAGTATCGCCCCTCTGCTGCTATGGCGGAGGGGCGATTTTGTGTGGGGTTGGATGGGGTTGCTATCTGGCTCCTGCAAAAAGGATTACTACGATTGGGCGGATTAATTAGAAAATAACTCCACAGTCTCTCCTCTCCTTTTCCTAGCCAGTCGAATCCCGGTGTTCGCAAAGATTATTTTCGCTTCCAAAATGCTAACAATGGGCGAAATGATTCTCTGCTGCTAAAATAATCAAGCAAGTGAGGGGGAGGGGAAGTCAAATTGGCAGCTTATGGTGATTCCAATACGGTATTGGCCAGCGTTTCTAGAGTGATTGGCCAAAACAGCGCGATATTCGCCCCGGGGGGGGAGCTCAAGGAAAGCGTCTCGCCGCTGAGCAACTAGGGGAGTCAGATGGGGCGGGAAATCCCCAAAACTCTGACTTCTTTACAGAGGCAAACGAGACAAAACGTTTCGGTTTTAGGGCACTGCTTGCTTGGCACTACCTCATTCTTTTTTCGCCAGTGCTAGCGAAAGGATCTCTTGCAAGCTTAAATGAATTATTGATTGATCGTCAGCTGTTGCTGTATTCGGTGCTTGCCTTCACTTTCCTTTTCTTGCTTTTGCTGACAAAGACTGTAGGCAAGTCTAAAACTGCGCTGTTTAATCCAGTAGTCATTGTGACTCTAACTGTATTTGCTGCTGTTGCGACTCTCATTTCGGGATGGTCTGCATTTTCTTGGCCGCTGCTATATCTTTCGACAACAGTGGTTCTGGGTATCTGCGAAGCATCCCTCATGTTCGCTTGGCTGATGTTTTTTGCTACATTGGCAAAGAAGCAAATCTACCGAACGCTTGGGCTTGACGTAGCGCTCGGCGGTGCCATCGCTTTGCTGGCAACGAGTCTCATTTCGCCCGCAGATGTCGTTGTAACAGCGTGCTTGCCTTTGGTGAGTATGGCGTCATTTATTAGTCTGAGAAAAAAGTATAGCTATTGGCGGGCCCGAGAAGCGGATAGGCTCGCTCTCGAGGTAGAAGACGGGCTCTCCGATGCTTCAGCTTCGCAGGGTGAAGGGGGAAATAGCGATTTTTCGACGTATATGATGCGTCGTAATGTTTCAGCTGCTATATTCGCGCTTGCATTCGGCATAATTCAAGGGGGTTTCCTTGCAAACGGGACGGCGTTCCTCATTGCGGATAACCCTGCGCCCTTGCTCGGTATTGTTCTTGCGGGTGTGATTATCTTCAACACAAAAGAGCACTTCTGCACTCATTCTGACGCTGAGTCAATGTATCGCATCGCCCTTATATTCCTTATGGCTGGTATTCTAATTCCCACTATTTTGGGCGCTTTGCATGGGGGCTATACGGACTCTGCGGCAATTTGGGCGATGATTGTTTCTGGAATCATTGCATTATCAGGTTTCAACTTGTTTGACTTTGGCAATATGATGCTTTGCCTGGGTGTTGTGAAGACAAATAATGAAGGCAATGAGCACCTGATTGTTGTGGGCCGTCTTGTCGTGTATGCCGCCATGGCGTTCGGGTTTGCTTCGGGAAGCGTTCTTGTGACCTACGTCATGCCATTGAACGCTGTTGAGGTCCTCATTATTTGCTGTTGCATCGCAATGCTGTTACTTCTCATAACGTTCAGTTTTCCCGCTTCGACGAAACTGGGCTATGAGAGCATGATATTGAGAGTTGGTGCTAATAATCTTTCGGCTGATGAGCTTGGTAACGAGTTAGCGGCACAATGCGAGAGCTGTGGTTCGGCGGGAGATTGCTCGCTTCGATCAAGCATGCTTGAGCAGGACTCGATTCGAGAAATTGAACGTGCTGCAGTTGAAGCTGCAAAACAGATAATTGCGACTGACGAAGCGAAGCGGCAGGGCGCTCAAGAGACGATAGAAGTCGAAGAGAAGAAGCGTGAAGCGACAGGTTCGAATGAAATCCAGGACGTGCAGAAAGCAGCTAGAATAGACGAGAAGGAGTCGTCTATGAAGCCGAACGCTCGCAAGCCTGCTTTTTGGCGTGATGCATGCGATGAGATTGCCAAGCGCTATCGGCTGTCTAAAAGAGAGACCGAAATTTTTCATATCATATCGAAGGGTCGTAATGCGGAGTACGTTTCAAACGAACTATTCATCTCGGTGCATACCGCGAAGACGCATATTGCTAACATTTATCAAAAGCTCGATGTCCACTCTTCTCAAGAAATGTTGGATTTAATCGATGATTTCAGGGAGTCGTCAGAGGAGGAGCACCGAAAGGACACTTTGCATTAATTGTGCATGATGGCGGATATGGAAAGCCGGAGGCCGCGATAATGCGGCCTCCGGCTTCGCGTGGAATGCAATGAGAAGATTTACTTAATCTCCTTGTGAGCCAGTCGGCGTTTTTCCAACAGCTCCTGATCTCGATTGAACATCTTGGAAAACGGAATGGCTGCATCAAGTACGGCGATTATGGCCATGACGGCAAGAATGGTGAAAGTCATCACCCTTGCGTCCGTTCCGACGATGGCTTGCAGAGCAACATTAAGCAACGAGCCAAAGACGATTGCGAAATTGCAAAGTGACAAGTTCAGCGGGTAGTTTTTTGCGCCAAAGCGCTGACGTCCAAAGGCGGATGCAACGACGGGAACGCCGCCATAGCAAAAGCCGCAGCAGAAAGCACCTACGACATAGAGGGCGGGAATGCCCATGGTGAACGCAGCAATGATGCATGCGGCAGCGATGAAAGCAACGATTCCATCGATAACCATGGTGACCTTAACGTTGGTTTTATCGTAGATAATGCCAATAAGGACGCGTCCGACGCCGTTGAGAACTGAAACCAACCCGACTAAGAGAGTCGCGAAGCCAGCGTCCCAGCCAACGGATTGCGCGTCAGAAGCGCAGTTGCCGATAGTTGCAAGACCAATGGCAATAACGATGATGGCCCAAATCCAATAGATGTAGAATAGAGGGGTTTTGAGCGCGGAGTCCTCATCGGCGGGTAGGATGATCCCGTTGCCTTTTCGGGTGCCATTGCGGTGATAATGTTCGACGGCGGACGTTTGATGACGAGGCCCTCGAGTCCAATAACGATAGCCGAAACAATGCCTACGGCAACGAGGACATTTCCGAGGCCAAAGCTATTGGCGAGGTTGACGGAAAGGGTTCCGAGAATCAACGAGCCAAGGCCAAAGCCCATCATCAGAATTCCACTAGAGAGACCGACTTTATCAGGGAACCACACGTTGGTGGTTGCGATGACGCAGTTGTAGCCAATGCCAACGCCAAGGCCGCAGATGACGCCATAGAACAGGTATAGGGCGATGATGTTTCCATATGCGAATAGTCCGGTGCCAATGAAGCCAACTGCAAACATGATGGCGGCGACGATAATTGCCCCCTTGACGCCAATGGCCTTTTCGATTTGGGATCCCAATACGGCGCCTAGGCAGAAGGTGATCATCATGATATTGAAGGTCAGGCCAACTGCCGATTTTTCAAGTCCAAATGCGGCGCACATGGGAGCCGCAAACATTGAGAATGCATAAATGAGGCCTAAAAACAAAAGCGTAACAGTTGAAAGCACGAGATAGAGGATACGCTTGCTCTTGATTTGAGCCGGTGCCATTTCGCTCATACAATTCCTTTCCTAAATAGTTGATTGCAACGGATATTATTGACGCTGGTGTGAGAGCCCAGCTGCATGTCGGCAAAATCGCGTTAGGGAGCCGTGACAGTCGCATGCAACGTGCGTCGATGTCAAACTGTTTACTATGCCTCCCGCTGTGCTTTTGCGCATGCTTCTAGCACATCGAGCTCTTCGGGGCTCAGCGTCGCGGTGTCGTTAAAGACGGAGGCGTTTTCTTTTATCTCGCGAGTGGAATGCATATTGCAGGTAACCGAGACAATGCCATCTAAAGATTTTACAAAGCGAAGCGCCCAATCGACGCTGCTGCGGTCTGGATTTGCGTCTTTCAAGATTGACAGCGCTTCAGGCTTGAGTGCGGAAGCTGCTCCTGTGCGTAGCGCTGCATGGGCGATGATGGGCAAATTGAATTTGTTTGCCACGTCATAGCGGGCGCTTCCATCCTTATTGAACCAGTCATAGTAATTCACTTTCATGCGCACGAAGTCCCAGGGATAGCGTCCAATGAAATCGCGGAGATTGTCCGGTGAGAGTTCCGAAGAAAAGCCGAGGCCCCCAATATGACCAGCCTCGCGTTGCTCGAATAGGAAATCGACTGCACCAGAATCGATATCACGCATCTTATTTAGATCGCATACGCCTTCAAGACTGTAGAAATCGATTTTGTCCGTACGAAGCTTCTTCAGCTGTTTTTGAAAAACATACGTGTACCGTGGATCGACGAGCTCGAAAAAACTGGTTGCAATGAGGCAGGTATCGGAAGAATGAGCTTCATGGTAATCGCCTAAAAAGCTCTCCGCTTCGCCTTTGTGATTCGAGTAGGACGTGTCGAAATAGTTCATGCCTTGGTTGACCGCCTCGTTGGCGATTTCTGCAGCAATTTCTCTATCGAGCCGGTCAACGCGACTTGCATCAGTGATGGGCATTCGCTTTGTTCCCAAGCCGAAACGAGACAAGGTGTAATCGCCAATTTTCCGATACTCCATATCTGTCCTTTCTTAGATATGTACGTTACATCAGGTCGTAGATGGCATCGCTGTAGGAAACCATGTCGTCAATAGGAAGGCCTTCGGCGAGAAGTGCTTGGCCATAGAGGATGGTGGTGTATCGTGCCACCAGCGATTCATCGCCGTTTTCATACGCAGTGGTCATTGTTTTGAAAATGCGATGATGCGGGTTGAGCTCGAAAACATGTTGGGCACGTGGCGCATCACTGTCGCTTGCTGCGGCTGAAAAGTACTTTTCCATGCCAAGACTAATTGGCCCTTTTGCAGATATGCAGGCAGGTATCTCATTGAGGCGTGCGCTTGCAGTGACTTCAACGACTTTATCGCCGAGACATTTCGTTATAAAGGAAAAGAGCTTCGAGCATTCGTCGTTGATATGCGAGATGGCCTCTAGCTCCTGCTCGCTTTCGAGCATTAAGTCGTCTGCTGCAACGTTCTTGATAGGTACGCTGTCGTATTCGCGGAGCGTCATAAGTGCGAATTCGTCGATACCGTCAGTGCAGAGGATCACGTCAAAGCCTTTGCTTGTGACAGCGGTGGCAGGCGAGGCTTCGAGTCTTTCTGCTGCATCATTGCCGGATGCATAGAAAATGCAAGGTTGATTCTCCGGCATCCTGTCTTTGTACTCGCGAAGAGTGGAGGGTCTTTCCTCGTTCGCGGTGAAGTACATGAGCAAATCTTCGAGCTCAGCGTTTTGTGCGCCAAATGTTGCGTAGATAGCGAACTTGAAAATACGCCCGAATTCTCCGAAGAACTCTTCGTATAGGTCGCGCTCATTGTCTCGCATGTCTTCCAGTTCCGCTTTTACTCGAATTCGAATTTGCGAGGCGATCGCCTTGAGGAATTGATCTTGCTGGAGGGTTTCTCGCGAGAGATTGAGCGAAATGTCAGGGCTATCAACTACGCCACGGATAAATCCAAATGCCTCAGACAGTAACTCTGGACAGCGCTCCATTATCATGACGTTGCTGCTGTAGAGCTCGAGCCCCTTCTTGAATTCGCTGCTAAAGAAGTCGGCGGGCGGCTCGGAGGGGATGAAGAGGAGGACGTCGCAGTTCTTGCCGCCACGAGCGTGCATGGAGATGGTGCGCAAAGGCGGTTTTTTATCGTCAAACTCATCCATGTAGAAGGTGTCGTATTCGGATTGCGCCACATCCGATTTCGGCCTTGTCCAGATTGGCGTCATAGAATTGAGCGTTACGATTTCTGTGCAGTCTTCAAATATGGGTTCTCGACTTCGCTTCTTGTCGCTTTGCGGTATTTCCTGTTTACGAGTGATTTCCATAGTGATGGGGTAGCGGATATAGTTGCTGTAACGTTTTACCAGCTCCGATAGTGCCGAATGGCTCAGGAACTTGCTGTAGTCAAAATCGTCGGTATCAGCACGTAGATGCAGGATAATATCTGTTCCATTGAGCGCGCGCGTGGCAGGTGAGATGGAGAAGCCCTCGAGACCGTCGCTTGTCCATCGATTCGCCTCGCTCGATTTGTGGGCACGCGAAATAACATCAACGTGGTCGGCGACCATGAAACATGAGTAGAATCCGACTCCAAATTGTCCGATGATGTCAACGTCGTCGGAGCTTTGCGCCTGTTCGCCGCTCTTGACTTCAAGGCTGGCAGAATGGGCGATGGTCCCAAGGTTTGTTTCAAGCTCAGCGGCGGACATTCCAATTCCGTTGTCGGAAATGGTGATAGTGCGCTTGTCGATGTCGAACGAAAGGCGGATTTCATTGACATTGCTCTGCGCCGTCTCGACGTTCTCGGATGCTTGGGCAAGTTGGAGTTTGTCGTAGGCGTCCGAAGCATTGGATATGAGCTCGCGAAGGAAGACGTCCTTATTGGTGTAAATTGAATTAATAACAAGATCCAGTAGCTTTTTGCTTTCTGCTTTAAATTGTTTCATGCCCCATCCCTTTCTAATTGGCACTGTTTTCTTTGATGTTCGTCTCCGCGATATGGCGTTAATCACCGTTTGTGTTGATGAGCTCTTTGAGCTCTTTTGCTGAATGGACATTAAGTTTGCGGTAAATACTCGACATATGGGTTTTTACGGTGTGGATGGATATCCCGAGCTCTTGTTGAATGTCGGTTGCGCTCTTCTCGTGGGCAAGGTAGTGAAAAACTTCGCGCTCTCGTTTTGATAGGCCGTGAATCTCGGCAATTGATTCAAGGTGGTCTTCGAGAATCTTGGAAGCATGATTGGCCTCGGATCCTATCGACCCCTGAGTTTGATTGCCTTGCGGCGTCAGCGGGGAGTCGATAGGCATATAGCGATCGAAGAAGGGCAGCATGCTGGTGCTGATAAGGATAATCGCGATGCTCACTTCGATTATCATATGGTTGGGAACAAGGGAGCCGAGCGTCGTTTGAAAGCCCATGCCGCAAAGCACGCCTACCCCCATGCTCAGATACAAAGCTGCTCTGTTAAAACAGATATAGTTAGTGAATCCGGCCTTGAATTTAGAGGCTTTGAAGAATGCAAAAACCATAAACCCGAAATCAAATGTATTAAAACCCGCAAGACAAACTATCTCGCAAACAAGCAAACCGATTCGAAATAAGTTGCTATCTAGAGAATGCAGAGAGGCTATAAAGTAAGTTGAACCAAGAATACCGACAATAAAGACCAACGAGCTAACATGTTGAATCATGATGACATGCCCGCCTGCAAGCCCTCTTGAGGAAACAAACATGATGAGGACGGCCGAAACAACAACGCCACAAATTGGCCAGCAATTGTTGACAATGAAGCTGATGATGCTGTCATCGCCGCTTTCGGCGGAGAAGATATACTGGCAAAGACCGAAGCAGATTCCGTAGAAAATGAAATGGCTGTTTTCGAATAATTTTTGACGCGTAGAAACCCGCAGACGGACATCGCTATTTGAAATGGTCGTAGAATGCCATATGGGGGCAAGAGTCACGCAGGAGATGATCGGCAAGGCGGCAACCGCAATAAAGCTATATGGGGCAGCAAGATTGCCGATAATGAATGCGAGAACGCCGCCGATGCCCATATTGAAGGCGAGATTGACAGGGGACCCAGTTTCGTGACCACCATTAACCCTTGGCAGCTGCAGCCATGGCAGCATAAGAAAAGCTTCTGATAAACCCAGAACAGCCCAAGAAGCAATTGCAATTGGGGAGAAACCGGCGTTGCTTGTGGAAATCATGAATACCGTTGAAGCAGAGGCGAATCCCCCAAAAGCGAGACTCGCGCGGTTCCAGCCCCTGTTGTTGTCCTTTGACAAAAAGGAAAAAATTGGCTTAGAGAGAAGCTGCAAAACAACGTATGAGATACCGAGCGAAAAGTACAAAGTAAGCTGGTAAATGAGGTCTCTTCCAGTGGCATCTCCGGCGTTTATGGTTGGGCCCGCCGAGAATATAATGAGGAAGTGCCAAGCGCAGACGACGGAAAAACCCGTTATGCCAAGGTGGTCGATTAAAAAGCCATTGCTCGAAATGCTGAAACTCGAATTGCCTTCCTGCTCAGCGCTATCCTTATCGTTCACGCCTCTCACCTCCTTTGCCATTTCGATCTGGGATTGCCTACGCTTTCGATTAACTATTGTTCTTTCATGAATGATTTGACTTCCTCATTCGTCAGCCCGGATTCACGTAGGTAGCTCTCATAGCGCCGATTGCTTTGCGTAGCCTTAACCGAGAACAAGCCTACAAATATGGCGATAACGATGCATATCACTTGTTCGAGGGGGCTGCTATCTATCAGCCCGGCAAACAATGATGCAAAGTAGGCAACGATACCGATAGCACAAGCTATGCCGAGCATTGCCATAATTGTGCGCTGCTTCGTAACGTCTCTCTTCAGCTTCGCAGCGTAGCGCAGGGCTTTGCACTGCTTCTTTGGTTTTGCTGGAAGCATATTCGAACCTCGCCTTCGCCTGTCAGTTTCACTTGCGTTACGAACAATTTATTGCAGAGAGTGATGAGATGCTCATATGACGAGTTGTAATTGGTTCATCAGCGTATGAAGTGAGTACTACTGCCCTGTTTAGAAATACAGTTCTCAGTATTAGAAACACCGAATCCGCTGTTAGATACTCGGGAACAAGGGGCGAGAGGATAACGGAGAATGCGCATGCTGACAAATGAAGTTCATACGGATTTAAATGCGTGGTCGCGCTCTTTGCAGGAAAGCCTGCGATCGAGCGGTGCGGCAAAAAAAGGAAAAATAACTCACAGCGACGCGCTCTCTCGGGTTTGCAAATCGGGAAAATGGTCATATGAAATCAAGTGTGACGAAGAGGGCGACGATTACGCATCGATTATCGGCTGCAAAGACGAGGCGAGAACCGTTCATATTCCTCAAGCATTCAGTAATCTAACCGTTAAGGAAATTGGGGTTAGGGCTTTTGCTGGCAACAAAACTGTGCAGCATATCACGATGCCGAGCACCGTCGAGAAAGTTGGTTCGCAGG
>OGQP01002381.1_pt1 | contig 10020 bp, 9 predicted proteins | sample 1553251 | NCBI WGS metagenome assembly OGQP01 (sample SAMEA2580016, study PRJEB22360) | human gut metagenome | biome: human gut; feature: human-associated habitat; material: faeces | place: Denmark | collected 2008/2010 | reverse complement strand
ATCGTTTCTATGGATATTCTTTTTTTATTCTTTCATCTTCATTTTACAATCTGCGAAAAAATAATTTTCTAAAAAGAAAAAGGTGAAATATTTTTTAACTGACATTGAAAAACTTTGTGTAAGCATTTTTTAGCTTTCTAATAATGATGAAAGTCCGTGACTGCAAAAGTTAATGTTATAAAGAATACAGAAGGAGAAATATATGATTAATAGAAATGATGAATATACTTTGCTTGGAAAAAAGCAACGCATATGTTTAAAAACAATTACTGAAAAAAGAGATGGAGAACAGTTTAACTATTCAGAAAAATTTAAAGAAACAATTTGTTATTTTAGTTATGATTCAGATGATATATGTGGAATTGGGACTCTGACATTATATGTAAAAGAAAACATTGTTTCATACGAAGAATTGAAAATTGGCGAGAAATACAAGTTGTCATTTTGTGATTCGTATATTAATTTTGTTATTAGTTTAAATGAGTATAATTTAAATTTATTTAAAGAGCTGGAAGAACGAGAAAATCATTCCTAATATATGAATCCCTATATTTACCTGAATTAAAAATTTAGGAGGTAGTATATTATGATAGATATTAAAAGTAATACAGTTTCAAATTCAGAAAGCGATATATTGAGTATCATTGACTACATCAATGAAATACTTAACTATGCAGAATGTAATCCAAACTGCGATTACATTATAACATATGACGATATGTCATTTCTGAATGAAGCGATAAAAAGACTTAGGAGGGTTGTAAGTGCCGAGAATGCGCTTAATAAAAGACGCATTTGAACAGTTGAAAAAAGAAGATCCGGAAACTGATATTACAATATATGCATTGCGTACTATTGTAAAATCCGGAGTAGTTCCAACTGTTAGGTTAGGGAGAAAATTGCTAATAAACTATGATTCTCTTCTTGATTATCTAAGCTTTGGCGATAAAAGATAGTCAGCCGCAGATGCCATTAAAAAATTTTTATTAGAGAGTGTTGAAAACCACTCTCTTACATATTATTTAAAAACAATCAGTTTTTTTACAAAAAGTTTTTGCTTTTTTATAAATTTTGAGCAATAATTAAGTTCGGAGGATAATTCTTAAAAAGAATTATCAAAAGCAAAGAAAAAGGAGTACAGTTATGGCAAGTGCAAGAAGAAAAGGCAGAGGATATGAAATTAGAGTTTCTATGGGTTGTGATATGAATGGTAAGAAGATTGTAAAATACAAGACATGGGTACCTGATAAAAATTACACACCAAAACAGTTGGAAAAGGAGGTAGAACGACAAAAAATGTTGTTTGAGGAAGAGGTTAAAAGTGGTAATTGTGCTAACAGCAATATTAAATTTGAACCTTATTCAAAAATTTGGATAAAAGATTACGGTGAACAAAACTTAGCACCAAAAACTTTATCCAGGTATTGTGAATACTTGAAAAGAATTAATAAGGCTATCGGTCATATTAAATTAAAAGACTTACAACCTTTACATTTAAATGCATTCTATAGAAATTTAGCTGAAGACGGAGTTAATATGAAAGCAAAAAGAGATGAAAAAGGAAATATTATTGCTAACGGAAGATTGTCTCCAAAAACAATAGTGGAACACCATAGAGTTATATCTAAATTACTATCTACTGCAGTTAAATGGAATTATATAAATGATAATGTAGCAAAGCGAGCAGATCCGCCCAAAGTTCCTGCCAGGGATATTGAGTTCCTTGATGAGAATGAAACAAAAGAAATGTTAAAAGCATTAAATGGGGAATCAATAACATATAGAACAATGATTTTACTTTTGGTGTATACTGGAATGCGTAGGGGCGAATTATTTGGACTGGAATGGAAAGATATAGATTTTAAAAATGGTTATCTTCATATTGTAAGGACTTCGCAATATATAGGTAACAAGCAATTGATTACAAAAGAACCTAAAACTAAATCAAGCAAAAGAACGATGAAAATTAGTAATGATATGTTAAACCGATTAAAAATCTATCAGGCATGGCAATCGGAACAACGATTAAAGATTGGTAGTGAATGGAACGATACTGATAGATTATTCATTCAATGGAATGGATTACCTATGTATCCGGATTCACTTACCAAATGGTTTAAGTTGTTTTTAAAAAGACATAATCTAAGACAAGTAACATTACATTCATTGCGACACACCAATGCAACTTTGATGATAGCAGAAGGTACAGATATTAGGACTGTTTCTGGTAGGTTAGGTCATTCTAATACTTCCACTACTTTAAATATTTATACCCATGCTCTAAAATCAAAAGATACTCAAGCAGCGGAAATATTAAACGATATTTTGGCAATAGGTTAAGTTTTATATATTGTAAAACTTTTAAAAATATAAATAAACGGCTGTAACCATGCTATAAGCCTCTATAAAGCTCACAGACGCTTGTTTATAACTTTTGCGAACCCTTTTTTGCTTGGGTATTATAAACATTTATAGAACGTTTAAGAGAAAAATAATATTAACTTTACTTTATGAGTAGTGTGCTGTTGGCACAAGACAAAAAACTGCCCTTATTTTATAATAGATAAGGGCAGTTTTTATTATCTGTTTTTATCAAAATCAATTATGATGATTTTGCTTTGTTTTTTGATTTTAGTTGATTGTTAGCTCGGACAAAGACTTTTCCTTGTTCAATGTACAGCTGTTGTTGTTCATTTGTCATTGAACGGAATACACGCAGTAATTCTTCTTCTGCAAGATTATTGGTTTTGTTCTCGGGAATATTCAAAAGATAATCGGCGGATACATTAAAATATAATGCTATTCTTTTTAAAGTTTCAAAGTCAGGTTCACTTACACCTTGAACATATCCGCCTATTGTTGACGGTGCAATATTGAGGTCATTTGCAAATTGCTTTTGCGTAATATTTTCTTCATCTATAAGCAAACGTAATTTTTCGCTGAAATTCATAGTAATCACCCATAATTATTTTAAATGAAGATATGAAATAATGGTTAAAAATACTAGAAACTCGTTGACAAAACTAGAATGCAGTTGTAAAATAAAGCAAAGGCATTATTTAGTTTTATTGGAGGTAATACTATGGAACAAAATGCGGTTAATATTCAAAAATCAGAGAAAAAATTCGGTAGGTTCTACAAAATATTATGTGTAGTTCTTGTTTTGCTACTTTTGATAGGCATGCTTGGAATTACGGTTTATAACGGTAATCAAAAAGTGGAAAACGGACTTTCAGCATATGAACTTGCGGTGAAATACGGATATGACGGTACTGTTCAGGATTGGCTCACATCACTTTCAGGTAAATCTGCTTATGAAATTGCAGTTGATAATGGTTACAAAGGAACAGAAAAAGAATGGATAGAATCATTAAAAGCTTCATCCAATGAGGTTGTTAGTGTTAAAACGGCAAAGTTTTCTTCAAATGGCGATTTGCTTATAGTATTGTCAGATGATTCAGAAATCAATCTCGGAAAAGCTGTCGGTAAAGATGGTATGAATGGTTCTAATGGTAAAAATGGTACGGATGGTAAAAATGGAATAGACGGAAAGAACGGTACAAACGGTCAGAACGGAAATGATGGCTTAAATGGAACTAATGGTAGAGATGGTATAAACGGTGTTGATGGCAAGAATTGTATAAATGGCACTGACGGTAAAAATGGTGCTGATGGTATAGGAATTTCTAATGCAAGTATAAATTCTGACGGTCAACTTGTTATTGCTTTTTCAGATGGTAAAACTGTAAATCTTGACAAAGTAACAGGAATGAATGGTAAAGACGGTGTTAGTGTAACAAACTCAGAAATCAATTCAGATGGTGAGCTTGTATTGACATATTCAAACGGACAGCGTTCAAATCTTGGAAATGTAATAGGTGCAAACGGAAAAGATGGTATTGACGGTAAAAATGGTATAGATGGTAAAAACGGAAGCAACGGTATTAGTGTAGCAAAATCCGAAATTAATTCTCTTGGCGAACTTGTATTAACATATTCCGATAATAGGATAGAGAATCTCGGTATAGTTGTAGGTTCGGATGGTCAAAACGGTAAAGATGGTTCTGACGGTAAAGACGGAACAAATGGTCTTGACGGAAAAGATGGCATAAGTGTTTCAAGTGCCGAAATAAATTCTGATGGTCAACTTGTTATAGCATACTCAAACGGACAACGTTCAAATCTTGGAAATGTAATAGGTGCGAACGGTAAGGATGGTATTGACGGCAGGAATGGAACAGATGGTAAAGACGGTCAGAACGGCAAAGATGGCATAAACGGAACTAATGGTAAAGATGGTACAAATGGTCTTGATGGAAAAGATGGAATAAGTATTGCAAAATCTGAAATAGATCTTAAGGGCGAACTTGTTCTTACATATTCAAATAACTTTGTTGAAAATCTCGGTGTAATTGTCGGTACAAACGGTAAGGACGGAAAAGATGGCAGAGATGGAGTTGACGGTAAAAACGGAATTGATGGTAAAGACGGTGTTAATGGAACGAATGGAGAAAATGGTCTTAACGGTGAAGACGGAGTTGGTATAGAGAGCATTGCGATAAATTCCTCGAATGAACTTTGCATAGTTCTTACAAATAACACTGAACTTAATCTTGGAAATATTAAAGGCTCTGACGGTTTAAATGGTACAGACGGTCAAGACGGTATTGGAGTAGCTGAGACTTCAATTGATAACAACGGTCAACTTGTAATCAAATATACTGACGGAACATCAAAAACATTAGGTGTTGTAGTCGGAAAAGATGGAACAGACGGTAAGAACGGTACTGATGGAAAAGACGGCGTCAACGGCACAAATGGTATTGATGGTAAAGATGGTACAAACGGTGTTGACGGTAAAGACGGAAACGGAGTTAAAGACACCTCAATCAATGATAACGGTGAACTCGTTTTAACTTATACTGACGGTACAACTGTTAATCTTGGAACTGTAGTAGGCAAGGATGGAACAGACGGTAAGAATGGTACTGATGGAAAAGATGGTGTCAATGGTACAAACGGTATTGACGGTAAAGACGGAAACGGAGTTAAAGACACCTCAATCAATGATAACGGTGAACTCGTTTTAACTTATACTGACGGTACAACTGTTAATCTTGGAACTGTAGTAGGCAAGGACGGAACAGACGGTAAGAACGGTACTGATGGAAAAGATGGCGTCAACGGCACAAATGGTATTGATGGTAAGGATGGTACAAACGGAAAAGATGGTGTTGACGGTAAAGATGGTATAGGTGTAGCAAAATCCGAAATAAATTCAAAAGGTGAACTGGTAATTACTTATTCGGATAACACTTTCATCAACCTTGGTGTTGTTGTAGGTCAAAACGGTAAGGACGGAATTAACGGCAAAGATGGTATCAATGGTACAGATGGTGTAGACGGTAAAGATGGAATTAACGGTACAAATGGTGTTGACGGAAAAGATGGTATAGGTATCTCAGATGTAACAATTAATACGTCAGGTGAGCTTGAACTTACTTTTTCTGATTTATCAAGTATTAATCTTGGTTGTGTAGTAGGCAAGGATGGCACAAATGGAATTGATGGAAAAGACGGTCAGGATGGCGAAAATGGAAAAAATGGTATTGATGGCAAGGATGGTGTAGGAATATCGAATGTTTTAATATCTGATACAGGAATTCTTACAGTTGAACTTACGAGCGGTGTGAACCTTGAATTAGGTAACATCAAAGGTGCTGATGGACTCGGTATTACAAAATCTGAAATAAACACAAATGGCGAGTTAATACTTACATATACAAATGGTCAGTCAACCAACCTTGGAATTGTTAAAGGTACAGATGGTGTAGACGGCAGAAACGGTACTGATGGAAAAGATGGCACAAGTATTGCTAATGTAGTTGTATCTTCGGAGGGAGCTTTAAGTGTTGAACTCTCAAACGGAACAATTCTTAATCTTGGTAATATCAAAGGTACTGATGGAATCGGAATAACTAAATCTGAAATAAATTCAAATGGTGAGCTGATACTTACATACACAAACGGTAATACGGAAAATCTTGGTGTTGTTGTTGGTGTGAACGGTTCAAATGGTACTAACGGTAAAGACGGAACAGGTATTAAATCAGTTACTCTTTCATCAGACGGAAATCTTAGTATTCTTTTGACTGATAATACTGTATGTAATCTTGGAAATATCAAAGGCGAAAAAGGAGATAAGGGAGATAAAGGCGATAAAGGTGCTGACGGCAAGAATGGTAAAGATGGTAGAGGTATAGCCAAAACGGAACTTGTCAACGGAGAATTGATTATCACATATACAGACGGAACAAGTGATAATTTAGGAAGTATTGGCGGAGGAGTCCCCGAAGAGGATGAAGAAATATTAAAATTCACCTTGTTGGCAGATGATACATACAGCGTTTCAGCAGATAATGGAGCAAAGAAAGTTGATAGTATAGAAATTCCATCAATATATAATGGTAAGGCTGTAACACAAATAGCAAACAAAGGTTTTATGGAATTGTCTACGCTTAAATCTATAACCATGCCCGACAGTATTACAAACATTGGTGAATATGCTTTTTATAATTGCATCTCAATTTCAAATATTACTTTACCAAACAATTTGCAATCGATACAAAAGTATGCTTTTTCTAAATGTACTTCTTTATTGGAGATAACAATTCCAAATGCAACTACATATATTGGCGAGTATGCTTTTTACGATTCTTCCCTAACATCGGCTATTTTTAAAAATACTGACAGTTGGGTTACTTCAAAATATCCTGATAAGGTAAGGAAAGATCAAATCCTATTATTTGAATATACCAATCATGATTGGTATCAGAATGACTATACTGATTATGAATATGCAGGTTTTTCTCAACCCAAAATTATAGCACAGCTTTTATCAGGCGACTATTCAGCTTCATATTATGTATATAACAATAAACAATATCGTACGGTATCAATGTATAAATATGCGTGGTCACGCAGTTAAAAAACAATAAAAAGGAGAGAAGCTATAATGAAAATTTGGGGAATTGGAGCAAATCTTAGAGGAAATGTTGATATTTCTGATGATTTTATCAATAGAAATATCGCCTATCTTGGATACAAAAAAGAGGAAGCTCCAGTGTTTTATGAAATGTTAAAGGAGGTTAAACTCGGAGATTTGGTGTACATAAAAACACTGCCAATAGGTGCAGGTAATCTTCATATAAAGAATGTGGGCATTGTCACAAGAGAGCTTTCTGATGTTGTACAGTATGTAAACAATGATACACAAAATGATACTCTTGGTGTGAAATGGCTGGATATACAAATGAATTTAGATATTGAAAAGTGTGATAAAAAATACACTGCTCGCTCAACAAGTATTTATCGTGAATACAGTCCTTTTGTTATTAACGAAATTATGACTTGCATCAATCTGAATTAATAAAATATTTACAAAAAACCGTCTGAGTAATCATTTTTATGACTCAGACGGTTTTACATTTAAAGTATAAATCTAAAAATAAACATCAAGGGAGGGAAATTTGGGGGAAATATGTAAGAAAACAAATATTGAACATAAAAAGAAAAACGGCAAAACCTTAGCGGTTAAGCCGTTTCTTAGTGGTTGCGGGAGCCGGATTTGAACCGACGACCTTCGGGTTATGAGCCCGACGAGCTACCGAGCTGCTCTATCCCGCGATATTTATTGCCTGTATCTTTACAGCTATATTATAATACACCTTGTTATCAGATTTGTCAAGCCTTTTTATAATATATTTTAAAAAAATCAAAAATATATTTGCAAGCCGTAAATGTTTTGTAATATCGGCAATATTATTCGGGCTTTTTGTTGTTTAGTTTTACTTTGATTATTGCATTTTTTGTATGATATTGGTATAATAAAAGTACAGCTCATTTGCTGAAAAGGGAGGAATTTTTTATGTGTCAGAAAAAACCGTATTACATCACGACACCGATTTACTATCCGTCAGGCAATCCGCATATCGGACATTGCTATACAACTGTTGCTTGCGACTCTATCGCTCGTTACAGACGAATGCAGGGCTATGATGTAATGTTTCTTACGGGTACTGACGAGCATGGTCTTAAAATTGAGCAGAAAGCTGCCGAAAAGGGTGTGACTCCCAAGGAATATGTTGACGAAGTAGTTAAAACCTTCAAGAGCCTTTGGAACTTTATGAATGTTGACTATGACAGATATATAAGAACCACCGATGATTACCACATCAAGACTGTTCAGAAGATTTTTAAAGAACTTTACGATAAGGGATACATTTATAAGGGCGAGTATTCGGGTAAATACTGCACTCCTTGTGAGAGCTTTTGGACAGAAAGCCAGCTTGTTGACGGCAAATGTCCGGATTGCGGCAGAGAGGTTACAGAGGCTAAGGAAGAGGCTTATTTCTTCAAAATGGCACCTTTTGCCGACAGAATTGAAAAATTACTTACGGAAACAGACTATTTACAGCCGAAAACCCGTGCGACAGAGCTTGTAAACAACTTTATCAAGCCGGGTCTTGAGGACCTTTGTGTGTCGAGAACTACTTTTAAGTGGGGTATTCCTGTAACTTTTGACGATAAGCATGTTATATATGTGTGGATTGACGCACTTTCAAACTATATTTCTGCGCTTGGTTTTTATAACGATGCTTATAATGATTTTGATAAATTCTGGCCTGCCGATGTGCATATGGTTGCAAAGGATATTATGCGTTTCCACGCTATCATTTGGCCTGCAATGCTTATGGCTCTCGATTTGCCGCTTCCAAAGCACCTTGCGGTTCACGGTTGGATTACTTTTAACGGTCAGAAGATGAGTAAATCACTCGGCAATGTTGTAGACCCGTTTGTACTTGGCAAGAGATACGGCGCAGACGCTATCCGTTATCACATTCTTCGTGAAATGGCACTCGGCGCAGACAGCTCGTTCTCTAACGAAATTATGATAAACCGTATTAACTCCGACCTTGCAAACGGCTTTGGCAACCTTGTGTCAAGAACCGTTGCAATGGTTGAAAAATATTTTGGCGGCACACTTCCTACAGAGCGTGAAGGCGGAGAATTTGACGATGACCTCATCGCAACCGCTACCGCACTTAAGTCGAGCGTTGATGACTTTATTGATAAAACCCAGCTTAACAATGCGCTCGCTGAGATTTTCAAGGTAGTTTCCCGTGCTAACAAGTACATTGACGAAACAGCACCGTGGGTGATTGCAAAGGACGAAACAAAGAAAGCAAGACTTGCAACTGTTCTTTACAATTTGCTTGAAACTATCAGAATCACAGCCACACTTCTCTCTGCATTTATGCCGACTACAATGCCAAAGGCACTTGAGCAGATTGGCGCTTGCGAGAAGTGCGCTACTTACGAAAATGCCGATAAATTCGGTGTTCTTCCGCTTGATGTGACAGTCAAGAAAGGTGAGGCTCTGTTCCCGAGAATTGATGTTGAGAAAGAAATCGAAGAACTCAACGCAATTATCAAGAATAACGAAAAGGTTGACGAAAAGACAGAGAAACTCAAAGAAGAAATTGAGGGCGTTGCTCAAATCGGTATTGACGATTTCTGCAAGGTTGACCTCAGAGTTGCCGAAATTAAGGCTTGCGAGCCGATTAAAAAGGCTAAAAAGCTTTTGAAACTCACAATTTTTGACGGTGTAAAAGAGAGAACCGTTGCTTCGGGTATCGCAAAATTCTATACACCTGACGACCTTATCGGAAGAAAGATTATTCTTGTATCAAATCTCAAGCCTGCAAAGCTCTGCGGTGTTGAAAGCTGCGGAATGATTCTTGCCGCAACTTGCGGAGAAGAAATAAAGGTAATCTTTGTAGACGATATGGAACCCGGCTCAAAAATCAGCTGATTTGTTTTAAATAAATTGTTGCCCGATTACGGATTTTCCGTAGTCGGGCATTTTTGTGCATTTATATTCTAATGTTGGGGGTAATATTAACAAATTATGGTTTAGCAAATTGATTTGCCAATCAATTATAAAAGTTTGGTCGACCT
>OGQP01002371.1_pt1 | contig 10058 bp, 9 predicted proteins | sample 1553251 | NCBI WGS metagenome assembly OGQP01 (sample SAMEA2580016, study PRJEB22360) | human gut metagenome | biome: human gut; feature: human-associated habitat; material: faeces | place: Denmark | collected 2008/2010 | reverse complement strand
TGCAGTGTTGCACTTCAAATTATAATCTGCCCACCTCCCCTTACACAGGGGAGCCTTGAGTCCGTGCGATGACAGACTTTTTCGACAGATTGAACCGCCCCCGATCGGAGGCGGTTTTGTGTTTTATTTTATCTTTAATTCGACAGCTGTTCGAGCGAGCGGAACTCGTAGCCCTGCTTGCGCGCCCAGTCGATGATATCGCCGAGGGCGGCGGCGTTGTCGGGCGAGACGGAGTGGAGCAGTATAACTGCGCCCGGATGCAGGCGCGAGGTCACCGTGTCGAAAGCGTACTGCTTGCCTTTTGTGTCGTTGACATCCCAGTCGGCGTAGGCTACTGACCAGAACACGGATTTATATCCGAGCGAGGAAACGAGGTCGAGCGCCGAGGCGGAATATGACCCCATCGGGAAGCGGAAATACGGCGAGGAATAGCCGAACTTTTCGCGCAGGTAGTTGTCACAGGTCTCGATTTCCGTCGCCATCTTCTCGCGGCTTATCTTCGAGAAATCGGGGTGGGTTGTCGAATGATTGCCGACGATGTGCCCCTCGTTTATCATTCTTGCGATAAGTCCGGGTTCTGCCTTAATATTCGAGAGTGTGCAGAAAAATGCGGCGGGCACATTTTTCTGCTTGAGAATGTCGAGCACGGTCGTTGTGTATCCGTTCTCCCAGCCGCAGTCAAAGGTGAGATAGAGAACCTTTTCTTTCGTCTTCATGTCTATCGAGACGGCGTTGAAGCCCTTCTCGTCGAAATATTTCTGCGCGTTCGTCGAGTTTTGATGCGGAACGCCGTTTTTGGATACGCCGTAGCTGTATCCGACCGTCGCAGTCGAGAGTCCGCGCGTGTTCTGCGGGTCGGCTGCGGTCAGCTTTATCTTCGGCAGCGGGGAGAGCCCGGTGTACGTTCCGGTGTTCGGGTCGAGCTTGCCTTTCTCCGTTTTGCGCTGAGCCAAAGTTGTGCTCTCCGTCGCTTTTGTCGTCTGTGGCGCAGTCGTTGTCTCGTCGCGCTTCTGACCCGTCACCGGCGCGTTGCCGTGGGTGGCGTCCGTGCTGTCGTCAACTACTTTCGTTTTGCATGCGCACAGCGAGATAATGAGCATCAGCGCGAGCGCGAGGCTTAAAAATCTTCGTCTCTTCATTTAACACAGTCCTTTCACAGATATTCGTGATTATTGTGTGCCGAAAAAGGCGATTTTAATATCGAATGCGAAAACATTTTAATTTTGAATTATACCATTTTATATTATACCACAATAACCAATAAAATCAATTGAGAAGCCGCAAAATTCGACTCTTTGAGCCCTTCGGCTCATTGACACCGCGCGGGCGATAATATATAATTAAGTGTATTTGATTTTTCGGAGGTGCGTTTTAAGTATGGTCAGAGCAATTGTGGGTGCCAACTGGGGCGATGAGGGCAAAGGTAAGATTACCGATATGTTTGCCTCCCAGGCGGACATGGTCATTCGTTTTCAGGGCGGCGCCAATGCAGGACATACGATAATCAACGACTACGGCAAGTTCGCGCTCCATCTTCTGCCGTCAGGCGTGTGCCAGCCCGGCACGGTCAACATCATCGGCAACGGCGTGGCTCTCGATATCGAGAAGCTCGTCAAGGAGATCGAGCATGTCACTTCGGCAGGTGTGCCGCAGCCCAATATCCTCGTTTCCGAGCGCGCGCAGATCATGATGCCTTATCATGTTATGCTCGACACCTATGAGGAGGAGCGCCTCAAGGATAAAAAATTCGGCTCGACAAAGAGCGGTATCGCTCCGTTCTATTCGGACAAGTATGCGAAGATCGGCTTCCAGGTCTGTGAGCTGTTCGATGAGGAATATCTCAGAGAGAAGCTCGAAAGAGTCTGCGAAGTGAAGAATCTGCTGCTCGAGCATGTCTATCACAAGCCGACTCTCGATGTGGACGAGCTGTTCGACCACATGATGAAGCTTCGCGAGATGGTCAGACCCTATGTCGCGGACACCGGCAAGATCATCCGCCAGGCTGTCAAGGACGGCAAGAACATTCTTCTTGAGGGTCAGCTCGGCTCGCTCAAAGATCCCGATTTCGGTATCTATCCCATGGTCACATCGTCGTCGACCCTCGCGGGCTTCGGCGCCGTCGGCGCAGGCATCGCGCCATATGAGATAAAGGAGATAGTCACCGTCACCAAGGCTTATTCGAGCGCCGTCGGAGCGGGCGAATTCGTCAGCGAGATATTCGGCGAAGAGGCGGAGAAGATGAGAAACCACGGCGGCGACGCCGGCGAATACGGCGCAACGACCGGCAGACCGCGCCGCATGGGCTGGTTTGACTGCGTCGCGACCCGCTACGGCTGCGAGGCTCAGGGCGCAACTCAGGTCGCGCTCACCGCGCTCGACTGCCTGTCGTATCTCGACGAGATAAAGCTCTGCGTCGGCTATGAGATAGACGGCGAAGTCACAAAGGACTTCCCTGTCACCTCGCGCCTGAAAAAGGCAAAGCCCGTCTATGTCACCATGCCCGGCTTCAAGTGCGACATCCGCGGCATAAGAGAGTTTGACAAGCTTCCCAAGGAGGCTCAGGACTATGTCCTCTTCATCGAGAAGGAGATCGGCGTGCCGATAAAGCTTGTTTCCAACGGACCGAGAAGAGAAGAGATTATAGTCAGATAAAAAAGGGTGGATATCATGCAGGACAATCATGAGAAAGTTCTCGTGCTGGACTTCGGCGGCCAGTACAATCAGCTCATCGCGCGCCGCGTCAGAGAGCACAATGTCTACGCCGAGATAAAACCGTACAGCCGCATAACCGTCGACGAGATAAAGGCGGCGGGCTATGTCGGAATAATATTCACGGGCGGACCCAACAGCGTCTATGACGAGAGCTCGCCCCACTATTCGCCCGAGATACTCGACGCGGGCATCCCCGTGCTCGGCATCTGCTACGGCGCTCAGCTTATCGCATATATGGCGGGCGGCGTTGTCAAAACGAGCGGCTCGAAGAGCGAATACGGCAAGATAGATATGACCCGCAGCAAGGACAGCCGACTGCTCAGAAATATCCCCGAGGATACGAGTGTCTGCTGGATGAGCCACACGGACTATATCAGCAACCCGCCCAAGGGCTACAAAGTGACTGCCGTCACGCGCGACTGCCCCTGCGCGGCGATGGAGAACGACGAGAAGAAAATCTACGCCGTTCAGTTCCATCCCGAGGTCATGCATACGCAGTACGGCGAGGAGATATTCAAAACATTCCTCTTTGATATCTGTGGATGTAAGGGCGACTGGGTCATGTCAAGCTTCGTCGAAGAGCAGGTAAAGCACCTGCGCGAGAAGATAGGCGACAAGACCGTGCTCTGCGCCATGTCCGGCGGAGTCGACAGCTCCGTTGCCGCCGTGCTCCTGCACAGAGCGGTCGGCAAGCAGCTGACCTGCGTTTTCGTTGACCACGGCCTGCTCAGAAAGAACGAGGGCGACGAGGTCGAGCACATCTTCCGCGAGCGCTTTGATATGAAGCTCGTCAGAGTCAACGCCCAGGAGCGTTTCCTCACCAAGCTCGCAGGCGTGACCGAGCCGGAGAAGAAGAGAAAAATTATCGGCGAGGAGTTTATCCGCGTCTTTGAAGACGAGAGCAAGAGGCTCGGCAGGATGAATTTCTTCGTTCAGGGCACAATATATCCCGATGTTATCGAGAGCGGCGTGGGCGACGCGGCGGTCATCAAGAGCCACCACAATGTCGGCGGACTGCCCGACCACATCGATTTCGATGAGCTCATCGAGCCCCTGCGCGACCTGTTTAAAGACGAGGTCCGCAAGGTCGGACTTGAGCTCGGTATCCCCGAGGATCTTGTCTGGCGTCAGCCGTTCCCGGGTCCCGGACTTGCCGTGCGTATCCTCGGCGACATCACCGAGGAGAAGCTCAATATTCTCAAGGATGCGGACGCTATCTTCCGCGAGGAAGTCAAAATCGCCGGCATCGACCGCGACATCAACCAGTATTTCGCGGTGCTCACCAACGTCCACAGCGTCGGCGTTATGGGCGACGCGAGAACCTACGACAGCCTTATCGCGCTGCGCGCAGTGACTACCGACGACTTCATGACCGCAGACTGGGCGCGCATCCCGTTCGATGTGCTCGCAAAGGTCTCGAACCGCATCACCAACGAGGTCAAGGGAGTCAACCGCGTAGTCTACGATGTCACTACAAAGCCCCCGGCAACGGTGGAATGGGAATAAAATTCACAAGGAGAACAAACCATGAGCAGTAATGTACGTCCCGAATCCATGGAACGCATCACTACCCCCGAGCTTGCGAACAAGTTCATCGAAGAGCAGGTCGCTGCCGTACGCGAGCAGGTCGGCGGCAAGAGAGTCCTGCTGGCTCTGTCCGGCGGAGTTGACTCGTCCGTAGTCGCGGCGCTGCTTATCCGCGCGATAGGCAAGCAGCTGGTCTGCGTCCATGTCAACCACGGACTCATGCGCAAGGGCGAGAGCGAACAGGTCATCGAGGTTTTCAGAAACCAGATGGACGCGAACCTCGTCTATATCGACGCTACCGACCGCTTTCTCGATCTTCTCGCCGGAGTCAGCGACCCCGAAAAGAAGAGAAAGATAATCGGCGGCGAGTTCATCAAGGTCTTTGACGAAGAGGCGTCGAAGCTTGAGGGCATCGAGTTCCTTGCACAGGGAACGATATATCCCGACATCCTCGAATCCCACGGCGTAAAGGCTCACCACAATGTCGGCGGTCTGCCGGAGGACATGAAAATGGGGCTTGTCGAGCCCGTAAAGCTGCTCTTCAAAGATGAAGTCCGTGTTGTCGGCGAGGCTCTCGGTCTGCCGCACAGCATGGTATACCGCCAGCCGTTCCCGGGTCCCGGACTCGGAGTACGCTGCCTCGGCGCGATAACGAGAGACCGCCTGAACGCTCTGAGAGAAGCCGACGCCATACTCAGAGAGGAGTTCGACAAGAACGGGCTCGCGGGCAAGGTCTGGCAGTATTTCATCGCCGTGCCCGACTTCAAGAGCGTCGGCGTGCGCGACGGCAAGCGCTATGAGGGCTGGCCGGCAATCATCCGCGCGGTGAACACCACCGACGCCATGACCGCCACCATCGAGGAGATCCCCTACGCCCTCCTGCATCATATCACCGACCGCATCACCCATGAGGTTGAGGGGATCAACCGCGTCGTAATGGACCTCACCCCCAAGCCGATCGGAACGATTGAGTGGGAATAAATTGAAAAAGTCTGAAACCCCAGTAATATCAAGGGTTTCAAGGTTTTCGAAGAGCCCGTTGATAAGATTTTGATAAGATTCTACTCGGTACCCTTTATCGTGTGTATCGAGTGGTTTGTGAGTAAAAAGTAATATCTTGTGGCTCGCAAAAATACCATATTAACATTAAACCCCGTACTGACGGATTAAAGTCAGTACGGGGTTTTTGTCGTTTGCAATTATTTTAACTTATCCTTAAACGCTTCAACCATAGCATCGCTGAGATTCTGTGACGGTACTTTCACAAAACCAGAAGTTTCATCATACTTTGGATAATTGTAGCGCCACTTGTCATATTCGTCACGGTTAATGTCGCCGTTATGATATTTCTCGGATTGTTCAGCCCACGCATTAAGCATTTCCGAAAGCTCGGCAGCGTCCTTTCCCTTGCGAGGGTCTGCATACATTGAAACACCTTTTTCAGTCTTTACTATTGTCATTCCATATCTGTCCTCTAATGTAAACAAGGTGTGCATTAAACCTATGTAGCTGTCGATGTCGGGAACAGAAAGAGCTTGCGGAGATATATCGAAAACCTCTGCAAGTTTATTTGTTAAATCTATTTTTGGTGTTCTTGAGCCGGATTCATACTGTGCCATACGAATGTCAGCGGTCTTTTCAGGGAAGCCGACCACCTGTCCTAAATATTTCTGTGTCATTCCGCAAAGATTACGAAAGAATCTTATTCTCTCTCCGATTGCCATAAAATTGCACTCCTTACTTATGTAATGTGCAATCAGTATATCATATATGTTTAGTATATGTCAAGTGACATAAAACAAAAAAGTTTAATATTTTCATGAAAACCACTTGACATAACGGAATATGTTTAGTATAATCATTAAACAAATAGCGTTAAGTTATTTGTAAAAACTGAATATCCGTCATACATCACGGTAATGGTGTATCCGCTCGGGCAAATCGGAATGCGGTCAGAAAGTATCCGACAATAAATAACCAAAACAATTATAAAGGAGGTGTTTTTTATGACAGAAAAGTCTTTTATTAGAGCCGATGAGGTTGCAGAAGAATTGGATGTATCGAAATCTTATGCATATAAGGTTATAAAACAGCTCAATGATGAGTTGAGTGCAAAAGGATATATCACAGTTGCAGGACGCATCAGCCGACAGTATTTTAATGAAAGAGTTTACGGAGCAGAAAGGAGAGAGGTATAATGCCGGCTTACAAAAACAAAGATAACGGAACTTGGTATGTGATGACTCAATACACAAACTGGAAAGGCGAACGCAAGCCAAAGTGTAAGCGAGGATTTGATACCAAACGAGAGGCGCAGGAGTGGGAGCATACTTTCCGACAACAAAATTCGGGAGATTTGGATATGCCCTTTTCCGCCTTTGTTGAAATTTATTGCCGAGAGCAAAAGCCACGATTAAAGGAAAGCACTTGGCAAACAAAAGAAAATATTATTCAGCAGAAAATTCTGCCGTATTTTGAAAATTACAAAATCAATGAGATTACAACCAAAGATGTACGAGCGTGGCAAAATGAAATGCTTGCATATCGTAATGAGGAGAATAAGCCCTATTCATCATCCTATCTGAAAACGCTGCACAATCAACTTTCTGCCATATTTAATTATGCGGTAAGATTTTATGATTTGCGTAGCAATCCCGCCGCAAAAGCCGGAAATATGGGTAGTGAAGAACGCAAGGAAATGCTGTTTTGGACAAAGGAAGAATATCAAAAGTTCTCCGAAGTAATGATGGATAAACCGATTTCTTATTATGCTTTTCAAATGCTTTATTGGACAGGTATCCGTGAGGGAGAATTGCTTGCTCTTACCCCTGCTGATTTTGATTTTGAAAAAGGAACGGTAAAAATCAGCAAAACATATCAGCGAATAAAAGGTGAAGATATGATTACTTCACCGAAAACAAAGAAAAGTAACCGAACGGTGCAAATGCCGGATTTTCTTTGTACTGAAATGCAGGAGTTTTTCAATATGCAGTATGGGCTGAAAAGGAAAGACCGCATTTTTAACATAACGAAAAGCTATCTTCATCACGAAATGGACAGAGGTTCAAAAGCCGCAGGTGTAAAGCGTATTCGTATTCACGATTTAAGGCACAGTCATATCAGCCTTTTAATTGATATGGGATTTTCGGCAGTCGCCATTGCAGACCGAGTGGGACACGAGAGTATAGAAATTACTTATCGCTATGCGCATCTGTTCCCGTCAAAGCAAAAAGAAATGGCAATAAAACTTAATTTTATGAATAAAGGAGTGTGATATTATGTCAGCCAAAAATGTTGATAAGTATAATCGTTTTCGCAGTATTACCGTAGCTTTCAGAGTATCTCCCGAAGAACAAAAAGAGCTGAACAGAGCAATTGCTCTTTCGGGATTGCCCAAGCAGGAATATTGTTATCGCAAATGTATGGAGCGTGAGGTGGTGGTTCAGCCAAATCCGAGAGTTTACAAGGCTCTTAAAACTCAAATGGAATTCATCCTTAATGAATTGCAACGAATTGATGTCGGCGGGAGCATTGAGCCGGAGCTTCTTGCTACTATTGACCTTATTACTACCACAATGAACGGATTGAAAGGAGATGGCAACAATGGAAAATAAAAAAATGACCACTCCGATTATATCTGTTGGCGCAGATACGGAGCAGTCACTAAATGTATGTAATGATAGTATAACCGATAGTGCCGAAAATTTCAAGGACTTAGAGAAAAGTCTTCGTGAAATGCAGAGAGAAATGTTAAGGCAAATGGATCCGTCCTATCTTAAAACGGTATCTCTTTCTGCACTATATGATACAGACTTTGAGCCAACGGAAGCATTGATTGACGGTCTGCTTTATCGGGGAGCCTACTTATTCATAGGCTCTCCAAAGGTCGGCAAAAGTTTTATGATGGCACAGCTTGCCTATCATATCAGCACGGGTACACCGCTATGGAATTACAAGGTGAAGAAAACTCCGGTGTTGTACTTCGCTTTGGAAGATAACTATCAACGCTTACAGCGAAGACTGTTTCAGATGTTCGGCGCAGATGGTACAGACGATTTGTATTTTGCGACGGAATGCAAAACCGTAAACGGCGGATTGGACGAACAAATCAAAGGATTTATGTGTAAACACCCAGACACGGGACTCATTATTATTGATACGCTCAAGCGTGTGAGAGAAACGGGCGGGGCTGATTACAGTTACAGCAGCGACTACGATATTGTTGCAAGGCTGAAAGCATTAGCCGATAGCTACAAGGTCACAATGCTAATTGTTCACCACACCAGAAAAGAAAAGGCTGAAGATATATTTGATATGATTTCCGGCACAAACGGATTGCTTGGTGCAGCGGACGGAGCGTTTGCGCTCACAAAAGAAAAACGCACTTCTAACAATGCCACGCTCGATATTGTAGGCAGGGATCAGCCGGATATGAAAATTAAACTCGTCAGAGATACAAAGCGTTTGGTTTGGAATTTTGAAGAAGCCGAAACGGAACTTTGGGAAGAACCGCCCGATCCGTTGCTTGAAAAAATTTCAGAGTTTGTTTCTTCGGGTGGTAACTGTTGGAATGGTACAGCTTCAGAGCTATGTGAAAAACTCGGTTCGGATATGAAACCGAATGTACTATCTCTCAAGTTGAGTATCAACTCTGGACGCTTGCTTCGAGATTATGGTATTCATTACAAAGCAAGCCGCACCCACGGTGGACGCAAGATTTCTCTTTGGAAAGATACGGACAGCGTGACAATGTGTGACGACCGTGACAAACTTTCTGAGAACGATGACGAGGTCGAAAACATCGTCACCACCGTCACGGTTTGACACGCATTAAAGTTTTTGCAGGGTGCAGGTGGCTTTTTTCAAAAAGCCTCTCCTGCCCCTCGGAGAGCGCAAAACCTGCTTGCAGGTTGCATTTTTGATGGGCTTGCCTGTCAAAAGTGCTTTTGCGTTACTCTTGACAAGAGTAACAGAACCGAGAATGAGTAAGTTTATGAGATTGGAGGTGTATATAATGCAAAGAACGATAAGTGCAATGGTGGGTAAAGGCTCGGTCAATCATAACAGCCGCAAATTCAAGGCAGAAAATGTTGACGGTGAGCGTAGTCATCTTAACATTGATTACTGTAACAAACCGATGAAGAAAATCTACCACGAATTGTTTGATGAAGCGCTAAAAAGATACAACGAAAAACAGACAAGAGCCGACCGTAGAATAGAAAATTACTATGAAAAAATCAGAAATTCTAAGCAAGAAAAACCGTTTCACGAACTGATTTTACAGATTGGCGATAAGGAAAATATGAGCGCCGAAAGCGAAAACGGACAGCTTGCACGGCAGGTTTTAGATGAGTATTATCGGGGATTTCAAGAACGAAACCCCAACCTAAAAGTGTTCTCTGCTCATCTGCATATGGACGAGGCAACGCCCCATTTGCATATTGATTTTGTTCCGTTCACAACCGGTAGCAAGCGTGGACTTGATACGAGAGTAAGTCTCAAACAAGCGTTAGCCGCACAAGGTTTCAAAGGCGGAACTCGTGGAGATACCGAGTGGAATCAATGGGTAAGCGCAGAAAAATCCGCACTCGCATTCGTTATGGAACGGCACGGAATTGAGTGGGAACACAAAGGCACACACGAAAAACATTTGTCTGTTCTTGGCTACAAAAAGCAGGAACGGGCGACGGAACTTGAACAATTAAGTGCTAAAATCGAAGAAAAACAAGCTGAATTTAATGTTTTATCCGAGCGAGTGTTAAATTATGATGATGGTTTGGAAAACTTAAGAAATGTGGAAGAAATGCTTGATAATGCAC
>OGQP01002365.1_pt1 | contig 10081 bp, 11 predicted proteins | sample 1553251 | NCBI WGS metagenome assembly OGQP01 (sample SAMEA2580016, study PRJEB22360) | human gut metagenome | biome: human gut; feature: human-associated habitat; material: faeces | place: Denmark | collected 2008/2010 | reverse complement strand
TGCCGCACCTCGCTCGCCGTATCGGCACTTAGAATTATGCGGTATTGCCTTTATAGTTCCACCACGTGCCGCACACGCCTTCCAGCACGCTGCCGCAAGCCCAGGGCATCAGCGCAAACCATGTGCTGGCAAGACTGCCGTCGGGGTAGGTCTGCACCAGCAGGCCCTCGCAGTGGCAGAACCGCTCGGACATCCAGCCCGCGCGGCCGTAGTCGTACTCGCGGTCAAAGGTGTTGAAGGTCTGCAGCTCTGCATAGTGCCGGAAGCTTTCCCGGTCGGTCAGATCCAGCGCAATCGGGCGGATGGGGAAGGGGACCGTCTCCGCCAAAGCTTCCAACCGGTCGAGCCGTCTTGCAATGACCCAGACCTCGTCAAACGTGTCGTAGGTGTTGATGGTCTCGGCAAAGACCTTGCCCATGCCGCTCGACGCGCCGGTGATGATGGCGATTTTTTTCATATCGAAAGACTCCTTTCGGAAGAATGCTTCGCAAAAAGTATAGGAAATCGATAAATTTTCTATAGTATAACACACAAATGGCTGCAATGCAAGCAGGCGCGGACATGCGTAAGCCGCCGCAGTTTTTGCGGCGGCCTGAAAAAGCAGGAATCAGAACTCAGGACCCTGATAGTTGCTGTAGCGATTCTGGTGATAATCCTGCTCGCAGCTTCCGGGGTAGGAAGCGGTAGTGCCGTTGGAGCGTTCCCAGCAGATCTGGCGGTAGAAGCTGGCTTGCGCGGCTTCTTCATACGGACGGAGCCAGAAGGTTCCGATGCCCAGCGTCAGCGCACTGAGAAGCGCCCAGCCGAAAAAGCTCAGTTCCAGACAAAACAGCCGCCATTTATTGCCGCGCATGAGCTCTTTGGAGGCTTTGATCGCGTCCATCGGGCGAAGACCGGGATGTTCATAGAGAAGTAGCTGTAGCCCGCGATGATGCCAGGGATGATCAGAAGCAGCGTCCACAGGGTAACAAAGATTGCAGTCAGCAGCGACAGCAGAAAGCCGTCTCCGAAGCGGTGAAACTGCGAAAACAGGTCGGAAACCTGCGCGTCCTTGTGATCGATCAGGGCAAGGTTGAACTTTGCGTAGCCAAGTTGGACTGTGCCGCCAATGATAAAGCAGACGAGCGCGTAGATCGATAAAAGCGTGCCGAAAATGATCAGTGCGGTCCAGACAAAGTCGGGAATTTCATAATGTCCGCCGCTGCTCTGGATAAATTCGCCGGCGGAGCTTCCGACAGAGCTGCCGCCGCTTCCGCTGCTGCCGGAGCTTGCCATGGTTCCGCCGAGCAGCGCTGCGAGAAAGCCCGTCAGAACGGCAACGCCCCAACGGCCGCTGAGCGCCTGTCTTGCCAGAGCGCGAAAATCTCTTGCTTTCATAAAACCCTTCCTTTCTCTTTTTCGATCTTTCTTTTCCAGATTCATTATAAAGGATATGCTGCCGGGTGACAAGCAATTCCGGAAATTTAAGAACTTCTTATGATTTTATGACGAAAAAGCCCGCCTACTGGTTCCCCAATCGACGGGCAGAAGGCTTACATTTTTTCGGGCGCGCTGAAGCCCAGCAGATCGATGCAGGTTTCCAGAACGCGGCGCGTGAGGTCCATGAGCGCGACATAGCTGGCTTTTTTCGCTTCATCGGGCTCGGAGATGATCTTCACATCGTGATAGAACTTGTTTGCCGCGCCGGCAAGCTCGTAGATATACGCGCAGATCTCGTTCGGCGCGGAGTTTTTATAGCTCGACGTCAGGCTGTCTGCAAGGCGCGAAAGAACCAGCATGAGGTCCTTCTGCTGGCGGCTTTCCGGCGGCAGCAGCTTACAGTCTGCGGCATTTCCATCGTATTTTGCGAGAATCGACTTGATGCGGACGATGGTGTAGAGAATATACGGACCTGTGTTTCCCTCGAACGAGGAGAAACGGTCGAGGTCGAAGACATAGTCCTTGGTGGCAAGATTCGAAAGGTCGCCGTATTTGAGCGCTGCCATCGCGATTTTCTTTGCGGTCTCGGGAAGCTCTTCGTCGGAGACGGTCTGATTTTCCCTGATCTTTTCGGTCACATAGTCGGTGATCTCGCGAATCAGAACCTCCAGACGCATGACGCCGCCCTCGCGCGTTTTGAAGGGCTTGCCGTCCTTGCCGTTCATCGTGCCGAAGCCGATGTGGGAAAGCTCGGTCTGCGGGGGAACCAGCTCCGCCTTTCTTGCCACGCGGAAGACCTGCTCAAAGTGCAGGCTCTGGCGCTTGTCGGTGAGATAGAGAATCTTTCCGGGGTGGAAGTCCTGCTGGCGCTGGACGATGGTGGCAAGGTCAGTGGTTGCGTAGAGCGTTGCGCCGTCGGATTTGAGAAGAATGCAGGGCGGAATTTCCTTCGTGTCGGTTTCTTCCTGCACGGGAACGACAAGCGCACCGTCAGACTCGACTGCCAGATGCTTGTCCTCGACGATTTTGAGCATCGTGGGGATATATGCCTGCGCGTCGGACTCTCCGAGCCATACATCGAAGCTGACGTTGAGGTTTTCGTAGTTCTTCTTGAGGTCCTCGACCGAAACGCGCATGATCTGCTTCCACATGGCGCGGTAGCCGCGCTCGCCCTGCTGGAGTAAATACGTCGCGTTGTGTGCCTTCTCGGCAAACTCTGCGTCGACCTTCGATCTTGCGCTTGCCTCGGGGTAGATTTTTTCCAGCTCCGAGATCGTAAAGGGCGCTTCTTCGGGATACTCGCCCGTATAATCGGGGTCAAAGTAGCAAAGCTCGGGGCGCTGCGACTGCACCTGCGCAATGATCAGACCCATCTGCAGACCCCAGTCGCCGAGATGAATGTCGCCGATGACATGGTTTCCGAAGAAGCGGTAGATGCGCTTGATGGATTCTCCGATGATGGCGCTGCGCAGGTGCCCGACATGCAGCGGCTTTGCCACGTTCGGTCCGCCGTAGTCCACGACAATCGTGCGGGGATTCTGCTCGGGCTGGACGCCGAAGTGCTCGGCAAGGTTCATTTCTGCGACATAAGATGCCAGAAACTCTGCCGAGAGCTTGAAGTTCAGAAAGCCGGGGTTTACCGCCTCGACGCTTTCAAACATCTCGCAGCCTGCCAGCTGCACTTTGACCGCATTTGCAATCTGGATGGGCGCCTTGTGGTAGACCTTCGCCGCGGGCAACGCGCCGTTGCACTGATACTCGCACAGGTCCGGGCGGTTCGAGAGCGTGACTTTTCCGTAGGCGGGGTCGAAGCCGGCTTTTTCGAATGCGCCGGAAACCTCCCGGGAAATCAGATCAATCAGGACATTCATATACATACACCTTTCGTATTGGCAATTGCTTATAGATTTTACTATTATAACAAAGCATGTTCCAAAAGTACAGTCCGAAACCGCCGGTTCAGGTCAAAAAGAACCTCGTTGTAAGGCACGCCATGAAAAAGCCCGTAAAATCTGCAAGCAGCGCGGCAAAAACCGTATGGCGCGTGTCGCGGATGCCGGCGGAGCCAAAATAGACGCTGATGGTATAAAACGTCGTCTCGGTGCTGCCCAGCATGACGGCAGCGGTCTTTCCGATGAGAGAGTCGACGCCATAGGTTTTCATCAGCTCCGCGCCGACCGCGAGCGCTGCGCTGCCGCTTACCGGGCGGACCAGTATCAGGGGCGCAAGCTCCGGCGGCATGCCGAAAAAGCGGAAGACGGGCGCAAGCGCCTGCGCCATCCAGGCAAAAAAGCCGCTGCTGCGGAGCATGGAAATGCCGGTGAGAAGCACAATCAGGCTCGGGGCAATGGAAAGGAGCGTCGAAAGTCCTTCGCGCGCGCCGGAAAGCAGCAGCGCATACACATCCTGCTTCCGGATAAGCGCATACAAGCTTATAAATGTAAGAAGAAGCGGAACCAGCAGCTCGGTCATGCGGCATCCTCCAGCAAAGCTGCCGCCAGCAGCCCTACCGCGACCGAGCAGACGGAGCTGACCCACACGGCAGGAAGAATTTCAAAGGGGCTGTCTGCGCCGAGACCGGCACGCAGCGCGGCAACGGTGGTCGGCAGCAGCTGCACCGAGGCGGTGTTCATGACGATCAGGCGGCACATTTCATTTCCGGCGCGTTCAGGCGTTGGGCTCAGCGTCTGCATTCTGCGCACACAGCCGACGCCCATCGGCGTTGCTGCGCTGCCGAGCCCCAGAAGGTTTGCCGTGAAATTTGCGCAGAGATAGCCGCGCGCCTCTGCGTCCCGGCAGGTTTCCGGGAAAATGCGCGACAGAAACGGAGAAAGCACGCACGAAAGCTTCTGCATCAGCCCGCTTTTCTCCATGACGCGCGCCGCGCCGCTCCACAGACACAGTGCGCCGCACAGAGACAGGCAAAGCTCCGCACCCTGCTGCGCGCCCTGCATTGCTGCGCCCGATAAACCGGACACTTGATCTGTGAGCACGCCGCAGACCAGGCTTGCGCCGAGGAAAAATAACCAAATATATGACATTTCTATAAATTTCCTCCACAAAATCTAGTTTGTTCAAAATTTGGACATAAATGACTGTTAAGATAAGACCGATCAGCAAAACCGATTCTCTGCGGACACACGAAAGACCGCTCCCCCTCGCGGCTGTGTTCACCGTGGAAGAAACAACAAACGGAGGTACAAAAAGATGAAATCGACAGGCATTGTAAGAAAAGTGGATGAGCTGGGCCGGATCGTACTGCCTATTGAGCTGCGCCGGACTCTGGACATCGCGGAGAAGGATTCCATTGAAATTTATGTGGACGGTTCGTCGATCATTCTGAAAAAGTACGAGCCGACCTGCGTGTTCTGCGGCGATGCGAAGAACATCACGGTTTACAAGGGCAAGAACATCTGCGCCAACTGCCTCAAGGAGCTCAAGAAGGCGTAAGCACCATGCACAAAGATCTGCCGGAAAGCGATGGCTTCCCGGCAGATTTTTTGACTGTTTACAAACTGTTTGCTTTTGTTGAGGTTTCTTAACTGGTAAAAACGGGTGAAATCTGGTACAATAACCGCAAAGTATGTGCGCAGCGTCCATGGAAGGCGGCTGCGCGGACAATCGTTTGGAAGGAGCAGGAATTTGCAGTATCGGGTGTTGGCAGAAAAACTGAAGGAGGCGGCAGCGTCCGTTTTGCCGGTGACGGCAATCGTGGCAGTGCTGTGTCTGGCGCTGGTCCGGGTGGACGTGGGGCTGATGCTCTCGTTTCTGCTCGGTTCGGGGCTTCTGATTCTGGGCATGGGGCTGTTCACGCTGGGCGCGGAGCTTTCCATGTCGCGCATCGGAAACCTCATCGGCGCGAAGATGACGAAATCCAGAAAGCTCTGGTTCATTCTTGCGGTGAGCTTTCTGCTGGGCGTCGCCATTACGATGGCAGAGCCGGATTTGCAGGTGCTGGCGACAAATGTTCCGGCGATTGACAAGACGGTGCTGATTGTGACCGTCTCGGTCGGCGTGGGGCTGTTTCTGATGCTGTGCATGGTGAGAATTCTGTTCTCCGTCTCGCTGCGGCTGCTGCTGATTGTGTTCTATGCGCTGCTGTTCCTCGGCGCATTTTTGTCGGACGCGGGCTTTTTGTCGGTCGCGTTCGATTCCGGCGGCGTGACGACAGGACCGATGACGGTGCCGTTTATTATGGCGCTGGGCGTCGGCGTTGCGTCCATCCGAAGCGACGAAAATGCCAAGGCAGACAGCTTCGGTCTGGTTGCTTTGTGCTCGATCGGACCGGTAATGGCGGTGATGCTGCTGGGCGCCATCTATCCCACGGACACGCAGGCGGATGTCAATATGGTGATCGGCGGCTTTGAAACTACGGTGGAGCTGGGCGGCGCATATCTTCGCAGTCTTCCGACCTACATGCTGGAGGTCGCGATGGCGCTGCTGCCGATTTTTGTGTTCTTTTTGCTGTTCCAGGTGTTTTCCCTGCGCCTGCGAAGGCTGCCGCTGACGAAAATCGTCATGGGCGTGGGCTATACGTTTCTGGGGCTGGTGCTGTTTCTGACGGGCGTGAACGTCGGTTTTTCGCCCTTGGGCTACGTGCTGGGAAAAGAACTGGTGACGAGCGGACTTTCCGCGCTTCTGATTCCGCTGGCGATGCTGATGGGCTGGTTCATCATCGACGCCGAGCCTGCGGTACATATTTTGAACAAGCAGGTCGAGGAGCTGACCTCCGGCGCGATTTCGGCAAAGGCGATGGGCTTGAGCTTATCCGTCGCCGTGGCGCTTGCAAACGGACTTGCGATGGTGCGCGTTCTGACGGGGCTTCCGATTCTGTATTTCCTGCTGCCGGGCTACGCAGTGGCGCTGGGCTTGAGCTTTTTCGTGCCGCGCACGTTTACGGCAATTGCCTTTGACTCCGGCGGTGTCGCCTCGGGTCCCCTGACGGCGACGTTCATGCTGCCGCTGGCGATGGGCGCGTGTACGGCGCTGGGCGGAAACGTCATGACCGATGCGTTCGGGCTTGTGGCGCTCGTCGCGATGATGCCCCTGATCACGGTGCAGGTCATGGGCGGCATTTATGTCCTCAAGTCGCGCACAAAGACGGACGCACCCGTGCTGCCGAGCTTCGGCGAAAACGAAATTATCGAGCTTTGGGAGGCGGTTTGATGGAGCTTTACTATCTGATTACAATCTCAGACCGCGACCGGGCAGAGATGCTGTCCGCGATCTATCATGCCGCGGGGACCGGCATGGTGCTGACCAAGCTCGGAAGAGGCACTGCAACGGGCGAACAGCTTTCGTCTTATGGACTGGACGCGACGGAAAAGGCGGTCGTCAGCACCGTGGCAGATGCAGAACAGACCCGGCAGATTTTCAGGGCGGCGAAGCGGAAGCTCTTTATCGACATCCCCGGAAACGGCGTGATGATGGCAATTCCGCTCAAAAGCGTGGCTGGTGGCAGGACGCTGGGCTTTTTGACCGATTCTACACAGACAGGAGGAAAACCCGCGATGGATTTTTCGCATGAACTGATTATGGCGATTATGAACGAAGGCTACTCCGACACCGTCATGGACGCGGCAAGATCGGCAGGCGCCGGCGGCGGCACGGTGCTGCATGCCAAGGGCACCGGCAGAGCGCGCGCGGAAAAATTCTTCGGCGTGAGTCTTGCCGATGAAAAGGACGTGGTCTATATTGTCGCCCACGCGGAGGAAAAGGCGGCGATCATGCAGGCGATTGCCGACAACGCCGGACCTGGCACCAGAGCGGGCGCGATCTGCTTCTCGCTGCCGATTTCGCAGGTGGCAGGCTTGCGCGAACGCGACGAATAAACGAACCCCCGGACGCAGAGCGTCCGGGGGTTTTGCGATCGGGCTTATAGAAAGGGCGTTTCGTTAAGCGCTTTTCGGATGGCTTTGCAGTCCGGCATGACGCGCAGGAGAAACGCCCAGAAGCCGTTGCCGTGATCCGGATGAAGCAGGTGCGTCAGCTCATGGGCAAGTACATAATCGAGGCAGACAGGCGGCTGCTTGACAAGCTGCAGATTCAGCCAGATGCGCTTTGCCGCGGTGTTGCAGGTACCCCAGCGGGTTTTCATGTTTTTGATCTGAACACTCGCAGGATGAAGTCCTGTTTTTCCTTCCCAGTACGGCAGGCACGCGCGAATCCGTGCGTCCAGCTGTGCGCGGTAAAAGCTGTTCAGAAGCGCCTGCCGCTGTGCGGGCGTATCGCCCGGATGGACCTGCAGAACGATGTCCTGATCGCGAAGGAAGGCGTTTCGTCCCCGCGCAGCTGGTTCCAGACGAAGGCTTTCTCCCCAGAGATAGACGGTCTGTCCGTCGGAAAAATCCGGGCATGTGGGCGCCGGGCGCGCGGCAAGAATTTGCTGCCGGCGTTCAATCCAGCTGCGCTTTTCGCGCACAAAGCGCGCAATATTCTCCTGCGGCAGCCGGGCAGGCGCGGTAATTTGAATGACGCCGTCCGGCGGCAGCACGCGAAGGTTCATATTTTTGATGGGCTTTCGGATGACGGTGACGGTCATGCCGTCGATGAGCAGCTGCATATAACGCCTCTTTTCCGGAGTTGTGCCTTCTATTATGCGGTCCGGACGCCGCAAAATCAAGCGCCGGAGCGGAAGACTTCCGGAATCTTCGACGCCTGCAGGCAGAAAATCTCCGATCCGGCGCGCAGGCAGGCGATTTAACGGGCTCCCAGCTTTTGGTCTTCCCTTTTTTTCGAAAGCACGGTATAATGGGGAAAATTCTTTTGCACAGGAGGCTTCTATGGAACAGCGCAGCATCTGCCTGATCAACGATTCCTTTCCGCCTGTCACCGACGGTGTGGCAAACGCGGTTGTCAATTACGCGAAAAACCTGACGCAGGACGGCAAACGTGCAACCGTTGTGACGCCTGCCTACCCGGACGCGGACGATACGCAGTTCGGCTTCCCGGTTGTGCGCTATCCGAGCGTCGATCTGACGAAGCTGGTCGGATACCACGCCGGGCTTCCGTTTTCGAGCCAGACGCTTGAAAAGCTCGTCGAGCAGCGCTTTGACCTCATTCACTGCCATTGTCCGGTGACGTCCGCGATGCTTGCGCGCGCCCTGCGAGACAGGATTCATGTGCCGCTGGTGTTCACGTATCACACAAAGTTTGATATTGACATCGCAAACGCGATCAAGGGAAAGCTTTTGCAGGAGGAAGCGAAGAAGGTTCTGGTCGACAACATCACCGCCTGCGACGAGGTCTGGACCGTGAGTCATGGTGCGGGCGAAAATTTAAAGAGCCTCGGCTACCAGGGCGGCTATCTTGTCATGCCGAATGGCGTCGATTTCCCGAAGGGCAGGGTAGACGAAAGTCTCGTGCGCGAGGTGACGAAGGACTTTGACCTGCCGGAAAACGTGCCGATGTTCCTGTTTGTGGGCAGAATGATGTGGTACAAGGGCTTGAAAATCATCCTTGATGCGTTGAAGCTGCTGCGCGAGCAGGGGACCGTATTTCGCATGGTCTTTGTCGGAAACGGCGGCGACCGCGAGGAGGTGATCTCCTACTGCGAAAGCCTCAGGCTGTCGGACTGCGTGTTTTTTACCGCGCCGGCATATGACCGCAACGTGATTCGCGCCTGGTACTGCCGGGCAGATCTGTTCCTGTTCCCGTCGACGTTTGACACGAACGGGCTTGTTGTGCGCGAGGCTGCAGCCTGTGGGCTCGGAAGCGTTCTGGTGCGCGGCAGCTGCGCGGCGGAGGATATCAAAGACGGCGAAAGCGGTTTCCTGATCGAAGAAAACGCGCCGTCGATGGCAGATATGCTTGCAAAGCTCTGCAGGGCGCCTGCGGCAATGCAGCGCGTGGGACAGACGGCGCAGAACGAGATTTATATCTCGTGGAAGGACGCCGTTTCGCGCGCGGAAAAGCGCTATGAACTTGTGCTGGAAAATTTCAAAGCCGGAAAATACCCGGCGCACAACCGCCAGAGCGACGAAGCGTTCCACGCCATCGCGTCGTATCTCGCGGCAGTCGGCAGACAGCAGGAGAAGATGAAACTGCGCATAGAGGAGCTGTCCGAGCGATTCCTGTAAGACGACATGAAAAGACTGGGATTATTAACAATAATTAACGCGCGATTTTATAAATATTTAATAAATGCCCGCTATCTTTTTTAACAACCGCTTGGTATGATAATCCTGCAAGAAGCGATACAGTCTTTTTTCATTTTCCTCTCTTTTTAATAGAAGCCCGTAAGCAAGCCGGTCACTTGCTTACGGGTTTTCTTTTTTGGGAAAGCAGAGAGGCGGATGGTTGAAATCTTGCGGAAAAGTTGGTACAATATCACGATAGTATGTTTTCTGAGAGGTAAGCGCGTGTATCTTCGTTCTTTGGAAATTCAGGGCTTCAAGTCCTTCCCGGATAAAACCGTTTTGCAGTTCGACAGCGATATCACCGCGATCGTCGGTCCGAACGGCAGCGGCAAATCCAATATTTCAGACGCCATCAGCTGGGTCATGGGCGAGCAGAGCTCCAAGGCGCTGCGCGGAGCCAAGATGGAGGACGTCATTTTCGGCGGTACGCTGAAGCGCCCGGCAGTCGGCTACGCGGAAGCGACGCTCGTTCTGGACAATCAGGACGGGACGCTCCCGGTGGAGACGCCGGAGGTCATGATCAC
>OGQP01002360.1_pt1 | contig 10101 bp, 7 predicted proteins | sample 1553251 | NCBI WGS metagenome assembly OGQP01 (sample SAMEA2580016, study PRJEB22360) | human gut metagenome | biome: human gut; feature: human-associated habitat; material: faeces | place: Denmark | collected 2008/2010 | reverse complement strand
ATATCCTACTACATCTTCATCCGTCATATTATCAACTTTATAAGCACCCCTGAACTGGTCAAACCCGATTCCGTGTGAAGCAAGGCACAATGGTTCATTAATAAAATAAAAGTCTGCAATATCCTGCATAACCTTGTCACCTTCATCCATGCCGTAAAAATCATTAATATACTTAAAATTACTTATATCCAGAGCTAATAGAACAACTCTGTGTTCATTAGTGTTCACAATCTCACGCACTTTATTGTTAAACACATCATGCCCTGCCATTCCAAGATAACAGCCTCCCATAACGATTCCACTCCTCATATACATCCGTACTTTCAATATAATAGAATTATATCACAATACCAATAGCAAATCCACCTGTTATTAATATATATAATTCAAGTCACTTTAAAATCAATTATTAACGCCATGATGTGACATTGGTGTGGTTGATGTCATAGGTAAAAATGTATACCCTTCCGATAACCCCCACTGTATTATCTGCTCAACTGCATCAACACTGAAATTCTTTATATCATGCTGTAAAACTACTGATACATTATTACTTTTAATTCCTGCTATAACATTAGCCACAACCTGTGATGTGCTTGTTGTTCCACCTGCATCTCCACTAGAAACATTCCAGTCACAATATCTAAATCCACGTTCTTCAACAGCACATACAAGCTGGCTCATTATGCCATAGCAGTACGTTTTACTTATTGTGTTACTAGAACCACCTGGAAATCTTACAAGATCTGCTGCTTTTCCAGTCTGTGCAGTTATAATACTGTTCATCTCATCAAAATCTGCAAAATATGCGTCTACACTCTGATATATCTTTGCATAATCATGTGATGCTGAATGTATTGCAACAGTATGCCCCCGCTGTGCTTCCTGGGCAATAAGATTCTGATAGTCCGGTTTTCCATTAGTAACAAAAAATGTTGCCTTAACATTATATCTGTCAAGAATATCAAGCAGCTTTTCTGTATATGGTCCGGGGCCATCATCAAAAGTCAGATAAACAACTTTATCACCCGGATTAACTGCATCATCTGACATTGGTGCAACTACCTTCACAGTTCTTTGCACTTCAGATTCGTTACCACAATTATCAGATACATTGTATGTTACTGTATATTTTCCTGCATTAGCTGTATCAACATTCCCAGATACTGATACCTTGTCAGTTACATCTCCATCACACATATCCACAGCTATATACCCTGGTTCACTATATGTATCTCCCATCCTGATATAATACACCTCACCACCAGTAAGTGATATCTGTGGTGCTGTAGTATCTTCTACATGTATAACACGTTCTGTAAATGCTTCATTACCAGAAGAATCTTTAACTGAATATACAATTGTAGTATCCCCTGTTGTATATATATCAACCTCCGCAGAAGTCTCCACTTTATCTGTAATATCACCATCATAATTATCAACTGCAGAAAATCCTGCTTCTTCATAATTACTTCCAGCTTCTAAGGTAATCTCTGTATCTCCTGAAAGACTGATAACAGGTGCCTGGTTATCCACAACTTTTACTGCTACTTTTCTAGAAATATGTTTCTTCTTTCTTGACGCAACAATCTTAATGTCATACTTTCCAAGCTTTGTGACATCAACATTTCCCTCAATCTCTATATTTGTCTTATTATCTTTCTTTCTAAGTACATTCTTCTTAATAGTTTCATTAATATCCGCTTCATCATCGGTACTTCCATACTCAACAACTAAAGTATCAGGGCATGACACCGCCAGACTGTTCTCCTTAACAGATCTGATGATAAATATTATCACCAGCACCATAAGAACTGTAACAGAACCTGCCATTAAATATTTAACCCATCTATTATTCATAAAACATACCAACTTTCTCATTTGAACATAATATTGTATGGGTATTATACTTCTTTAATGCATAATAAGCCAGTAGAAACATTAATAAAATTAAACTATTTCTATAATTCTTCCCGTTTTTGCATTAGTTCTGTGAGATATTGATATAACAGTCCTGTTCTTGCTTACCCTGTTTAATGCATCAAGCACATTTTTCTCAGTATCAGCATCAAGATTAGCTGTTATCTCATCTAGCAGAAGCAGTTCAGGCTTTGCTGCTGCAGCCCTTGCAATTGACAATAACTGCCACTGTCCCTGTGAGAAATCTTCTGGCTTGCATATAGTATCATATCCATTGTCAAGTTCCATAATTGCATCATGAATACCTGCTGCCTTAGCTGCTTCAATTACATCTTCATCAGTAATTGATACATCATACAGTGTTATCTGGTCTTTGACAGTTCCTGAAACCATATGAAAAGTCTGCTCAACATATCCATATATTCTCCTCTTTTCACTATCCGGAATAGCCGTAGCCTTCTGACCTGCAATTGATACGCTTCCTTTATCCGGCTCGTAAAGCCCAAGAATGAGCTTGAATATTGTACTCTTTCCTGTACCTGTTCTTCCCGACAGAGTAACCTGCTCGCCCTCCTTAACAGAAAAACTTAAGTTCTCCACAACATTTTTATCATCATATGCAAATGTTACATTATTGAAATCGACAATCACATCACTGTCAGCTTCCATGGCTGTATTCTCTGCAATGTATGAATCCTTGTTAACTGATAATTCATCCATCTCGAAAAATTCATTTATTCTATGTACTCCGGCTATTGCTGACTGTATAGTCTGAATCTCCATACCAAGGCTCTCAACAGGAGCAAATATCTGTGAAATATAATTAATTACCGCAACTGCTGTACCTGCTGACATGCCAAAAAATGCAAGCACTGTCTGGTTACCTGATGCTGAAAAAAGCATTACCACAGCAACAACAATTGCATTGAGAATAAGAATTACAGGTGAATATACTGCATCATAGAAATTAGTTTTCTCAACTGCTGCGTAACTTTCACATATATATTCATCGTATCTTTCTGCCATATAATTTTCCTTGCCAAGTGTATGTATTGTTCTTATGTTGTGAAGAGTTTCCGGCACATGTCCTGATGCTCTTCCTACAGCTCTTCTGTTCTCAATCTGTGCTGCCAGCATATTCTTCTGTACAATTCTTGTGAATACGAACAGGAATGGAAGAATAACAAGAAGCACAATGGCAAGTCCCTTATTCTTAAACCATATAACAGCAACTATACTTATTATCTTACAGGCATCAGCAAACATACTGACAATTCCTGATGTAAACAGATTCTCAACTGTATCAGCATCACCAACAAATCTTGAAACAACAGTTCCAGGTTCCTGACTTGTAAGACCACTTGTTGTAAGACAGCTGTACTTATACATCAACGCACTTCTTAATGAGTGTGTAATCTTTTGTCCGAATACTGTAAGAAAAGTCTCTCTTGCGCTCTCCATAAGACCTGTTATAAGAAGAAATCCGAAATACATAATAATCATATAAAATGCCGGCATTGTATCTGATGTAATTGTATCAATAATCTTTGCAAGAATAAGTGGTGGAAACAGTGCCATTACAATTGCGCCAACAACAGTAATTACAATCCCTGCTGTAAGCAGCCACTTTTCTTTTATTGTGTTCAATATAACCCTGCCAACACTTTTATTCTTCATCAGATGCGCCTCCCTTCTGTTCATTATAAAGAACCGCATACTGTGGGCATTTATTCATAATCTCATCATGTGTACCGGCTATGGTTTTTCCGTTCTCTATCCATATAACCTTATCCATCTGTGGGAACAGATATAATCTGTGTGAAATAAGAATCACAATACAATCCTTGGTGTATTCTTTAAGATTAGCAAATATCTCTCTTTCAGTGTCCTTATCAAGTGCTGAAAATGGATCATCTAATATAATTAACGGCTTCTTATGGCAGAGTGTTCTGGCAAGTGCAAGTCTCTGTGCCTGTCCTCCTGACAGTCTCACACCTGTATTCCCAACATAAGTGTCCTGTCCGTTTTCCATATCATTTACTTCTTTGTCAAAGCACACTGCCTTAAGAAGCTTAGCCACATCCTCATCATCACCCATAAGAATATTGTTTCTAATTGTATCATTAAACAATTCAGGATCATGTCCCAGATATGCTGCAAGTCCTGCCTTTTTCGCATCATCAAGTTCTGATAGTTCATTGCCTGCAATCTTAATGCTCCCCTTATATGGATATTCGTATAAAAACACCTTTCCAAGAGTTGATTTGCCACAGGCAACAGAACCTGTAACACCAATAATGTTGCCTTTTTCTGCTTCAAATGTTACATCTTCGAATATATCAGGACCTCCCGGATAAGCAAATGTAAGCCCTTTTACTTCAAGTGTGCCACACTTCACACTATTATCTGCATTTTCATAATTCTCATGCTTCATAAGCGGTTTAATTCTCTTCCACGACACCTGTGCCTTATGTACTGCATTAAACAGCTTTGCTGCATGTGAGGACTTCTCAGAAAGCTTTGCAAAGCATGATACAAATGTAGCTAAAGCCGCAATATCCCAGCTCTTCCAGCCCGTTCCCAGAACATTCCTGCTTCCAAAATATAATATAAATATAACTCCGCCAAGTGCTATAACCTTGTATATCGGAGGAAATGCTGTTCCCCATATATTCGCCCTGACTGCTGATTTTTCATAGGCTGTAAGATTATCTTCATAAGCCTGTTTTCTTTCCTGCTCGCACCCATATACACGGTATGTAACTGCATTTTCTGCTCTGTCAAGCGTTGCAGTGCTAAGTCTTCCTGACTGTACCTTGTATTCTGCACCTGTCTTTTGTACAACAACCTTCATCTTCTCTGCAATGATATAAGATATAGGCGGGAATATCATACATATAAGTCCAAGTCTCCAGTCATAGAAAAGAAGCATTCCTGCATATGCTGCAAGTGCAACACCCGTATCAAATATCTCAGTCGTAAACTTTCTCATCCCTTCAGCACAGTCGTCAACATCCAGGATAGCTTTAGTAAGAATATCTCCTGTGCCTTCCTCCTGTAACTGTGGTCTGCTCTTATGTACAAGGCTGTTATACAGAACCTCTTTCATGTTCTTATTAACATTATTAGCGAATCTTCTTACATAGAATCTCTTGATATACCTTGATATCTGCACTACTGCAATGGCAATTACATAACATAACACAAGAATAAGCATATCTGTAAATGTTGATTTACCGCCAAGTATATTAACAAGACAGCCTGTCATTCGTCCTTCAAACCACGGACCTGCAAGAAGTCCGAGGTTATATATAAGACCGGATATTGTTATTGTCAGAAGTATATGCCATTGTGATTTAAAATAATATGATACCCTGTCGGTCATAATATTATTCTTTCCTGTGTTACTCATCTTCATCATCCTCTGTTTATCTTCGTTATCTTTCTTTTAAAGTCAATTACATTAACACATTATTGTGACAGTCCGTTACTAATATATATATTTTTTACATTTTCAAGTGCTTCCTTAAACAGCACATTATTAAACTGTGCATTATCTATATCTTTAACCACCTGTTCTGCTTTCTCATTTTCTCCATTATTCACATACACCCTGTAATCAACAGCTTTTTTATATGCAATGGCAAATGTATAGTAGTCCTGCGTATCTTTATCAATATCTTTGCCTATGCCTGTGTTATATTCTGTCTTTTCAAGAAGCCCTTCATAATTATTTTCTATAAAATCATTATAAAGACTGTCTTCTTCATAGCCCGACATTCTTCCTTTACTCCTGAATACATCACCTGATATATCTGAAACACATGGGATTATAATAATAATCATAATTGCACACAGTACATAAGCCAGAAGTGATATATTAAATTTCTTCTTTTTTCTCATTCAAAGCTCCTCCTTGTAATGAGTGTAAGTATATCTGCCTGTGACATATCAGGAAGTCCGGCTATGTCCTCATCTGTCAGATTGCAGTATGCCTTTAACAGTTCATGTGATTTTTCATATATATCATTTATATACTTAATACTTTCTTTCGATACACTATGATACGATAAATTTAAACGTCTGCTGACAATATCTTCCATATCGGCAACAGCCCTTGAAATCGTATTCATATATTCGTCGCCATAATATGATGAATTATTCCTTTCCATCATACTTATTATACCTTTTCTTATATACACATAATCACCTGCGACATTGTAAAAATCATTCCATGCATATTTATCATCATTATCCTTTATTGAACAATCTCCCACATAATCCATACTATACAGAGTTGCATAGTCTCCTGCTTCTAACAGAAGCTTTAGTTTTGTCTGGATTTCATCACTATGGGACGAATAATATTTCTGCTGATTTTTTTTTGCTATATCATATCCAATCATTGAATTTTTACCAATAATAGCCAGTGTAAGTGCAGTCATTGTTATAACAAGAGCTGTTATTGGTGCAATATATTTCACAAACCATCTGCTGTTACCAATTACTTTGGAACGCGTACTGTTAAATTTCTTATTGTACTGCTCCATGTCATCAATATGCTTCTTAAATTCCACATTTGGTGAGCCGCAATTAGGACAGAACTTCTGATTCATCTGTATAGGTGCACCGCAATTATTACATTTCATCAGTTGTTCCCTCCTTCATTATATTTTTTATAAAATGACTCTTCGTAGCTCTTTCCAAGCTTGTAATCATAATAGCCATCCTGATACAATTCATTAAGCATATCATTAATTTCTTTGTCCGTCGCCTTTGCAACATTCTTAAGATAATTCTGTGCTTCTGCAACCCAGCCGTCCACAGTTTCTTTTTCTTCTGCCGTACAGCCATCATACCTACGGTAATTATATCCGTTTTTATTATTAATGAAATATATCATGTCGAGTGACTCTTCAAAGCCTGTTCCAAACTGATAATCACTCAGTTTTTCGCCTTTTTGAACCATAATGTAGATGTCTGCCACCCTTTTATAATAATAATCATAAATATTAATAAAATTGTAATGACTCCACTTTTCCAAAACACTTGAACTGCCCTTATAACTATCTGTCAGTTCTGAAATGCCTGCATAGTCCCGCTTTTCATATAATGAATTAAGTTCACCTATATTGTTATTGTACCAATCTAATGACTGGTGTATCTCTTTCCTGTTGTGTGAAGAATTATACATACTCTTATATGAACCATATCCAAACATACTTCCGGCAAGAACTGCTGCCGCTATTGCCGCACATACTATACCTACACTTTTCATTGTACTTTTTATGATGTATTTTCTGCTATTCTTATCCAGCTTCTCCATTCCTTCATTCAGATTGTACAGGTCTTTCATGTACTTCTGTTCAGAATTCTCATACTGCATAGCACCACAATATGGGCATGCTGTCTCGTTATCTCCTATATCTGCTCCACAATTACTACATATCATAGCTATCCCCTTTTATCAGTTATTGTATTATGCAGAGGCTCCTTTATCCTGCATAATTATCTTTTATAATACTCTGCAATTGTACCAACTACAACATCCATCTGTAAAGGCTTCGACAGATGTGCATTCATTCCGGCTTCAACGCATTTTCTGGCATCCTCCTCAAATGCATTGGCTGTCATTGCAATTATCGGAATCTCCACAGCATCAGGTCTTTCCATAGCTCTTATAGCTTTGGTCGCTGCAATTCCGTCAAGCTTTGGCATCATAATATCCATAAGAATCACATCATATGTATGTGGTGCACACCTTGTAAATTCCCTGACAGCCTGCTCACCATCACTGACAACAGTAACATTAGCGCCTTCATCCACCAGAAGAGTCTGTGCAATCTCAGCATTAAGTTCATTATCCTCTGCTAACAGAATCTTAATTCCCGAAATATCATTACTGCTTTTTTCCTTATCATCCGTTATTTCTTCAACTTTGCTTGCAATCTCGAAAGGAATTCTGATTACAAATGTTGAGCCTTCCCCTTCCTTGCTTGTGACACTAATTGTTCCATTCATTTTGTCAACCAGACTCTTAACAATAGCCATACCAAGTCCTGTTCCCTGATAAACACTTCTGGCATCTGTCTTTTCCTGTACAAATGGTTCAAATATATGTTCAAGAAATTCTTCACTCATGCCAATTCCCGTATCAGTAATAGTCCATTCATATGTAACAATTCCATCCTGTGTTCCAATACATTTAAAATATGTTGAAACCATTCCTCCTGCTTTATTATATTTGATGCAGTTAGCGTATATATTTAGAAATAACTGGCGTAAATGCAGAGGACTTCCGTATACATATGGATACATAACTTTTCCTGCCACCTTGTCATACTTAAGATTGACACCTGAATCTGAGGCACGCTGTTCAACTATAGTAATAATATCCTTTGCAAGCTTGTTAAGATCCACAATCTCTCTTGAAAGCTCAATCTGGCCATCCTCTAACTTACTCATCTGGAGAATGTCATTAATAAGTGATAAAAGATGATTAGCAGCTATTGACATTTTCTTTCTGTTAGTATTAATCATATCTGTATCTTCTTTATGGCTCTCATCAATTCTTAACAATCCGATTATGCCATTAAGCGGCGTCCTTATATCATGTGTCATTCTTGATAAGAAATCAGTCTTGGCAGCATTAGCCTTTTCCTCTCGGCGTACTGCCTCCTGTAGCTGTTCATTTTTTTCCTGCAGTGTCTTTGCATACTGCTGCTGCATTTCATACTGTTCACGCTCATATCCCTGAACCGTTTTCCAGCGCATCATATTAAGTACAAGTACAGCAAACATATAGGCAACAAATGTATACTGCATATTTCTTGGTGTTGTCTTAAAAACATTTCTTTCCGGCATATAAACATACACATAATAATCTCTCCCACGTTCCATAAGACCATAATTATGTGAACCCCACCTTCTGTTACTATCAGCATGTACTATTTTGCCACTTGCACCAGTCTCCTTTATCTTCTTAATAACATTATATTTATCAATATCTTCACCAACCATACTGTCATCATTAGACGCTATTATCTGATTTCCCTTTGTAACAACAATCTTTCCATCTTCCCTGTCATCATAACCTGATAATATATGTGTAAATGAAAGATTGTAATTATTAACATACTCTGCCGGTGTGTGGTAATAAACAACAACTATCCCACTTGAATCCGCCATACCACATGCTGCAAGGTCAACATATGAACCATCTTCACAGTCAATTCTTATTGCGTATGTTTTTTCAGTATTATCAACAACATCAATAAGTGAAGTACTGTCAAGATATTCGTTAAGCTCATCTGCACCATATTCATCTGTATATTCCTGTGCTATAAGATTACCTTTTGAATCCATGATTATAACTGCCGTCAGATAACATTCCTGCATATTCTTTTTGATAAATTCTTCTGTAAATATATCTTTATCTGAAAGGCTGCGCTCATATGTGATATTATGTTTTATCTGCTGCGCACTTTCAATTACCCTGAGCAGGCTCTTGGTTTCTGACGCAAGATTAAGTCTTGTAAAGCTGTTGCACTGTTCATTAATATAATGCGCAGTATCTGAAAGTGTTTCCTGTGTAGTTTTTATATCAACATTTACAGCAATAAAAAACACAATCATCATTATAAACAGGCCTGCTATAATCTCAATCGGCCATATTCTTTTTCTTTTCTTTCTGGTAATGGTATTATTTTCCATAACTGTCCACCTCCAGATATTTATCAGCATCAGGAATATATCTGCTGATTATCTTCTTCTCTGTACCATCATTTCTCATCTGGTTAAGAATTTCTGTAAGCTGCTTCTCTATCCCACGGTCATCATTTTTGTCAAATGCTACTCCCAGTCCTACTGTCTCTAATGGTTCGTCAAGAATCCTGAACTTAATATTATAATCTTCCATGTACTGGCGTATTGCAGTTTCATGAGCTGCCAGAGCATCTGCATAGCCTTTGCTTAAAAAAGGATATATAAGTTCTCTCTTCTGCAAAGCTATTAATGACCTTATAGCCGGGATACGCTCATCAGTCTTGCTAAGAAATATCTTCTCAGGTCTTGTTGTAGTCTGTACTGCAATCGTCTTTCCTTCCAGATCCTCAAGAGAATATATATCACTTTCCATATTCACAGCAACAACCTGACGGCTGGTCATATAAGGTCCTGCCC
>OGQP01002358.1_pt1 | contig 10107 bp, 9 predicted proteins | sample 1553251 | NCBI WGS metagenome assembly OGQP01 (sample SAMEA2580016, study PRJEB22360) | human gut metagenome | biome: human gut; feature: human-associated habitat; material: faeces | place: Denmark | collected 2008/2010 | reverse complement strand
TGTACAGTAGCCGCAGGCTGCAACCCGGTAGGCGAACTGGTACACGTCGTCCTTGTACGGCATCGCGGGGGCATAGCGTTCGGTCAGCAGAATTCGGGAGTGGTCGGTCAGACACTCCCTGACAGACGTATAATCTCGGAAGGCGCGATCCACGACATATTTGTAGCGCCCGTCCGGCATCCGCGTAATGGAGTGTACTTTGGGGAATCGGTGGCCCTGCTTGTCGTCGTCGAAATACTCGAACGTCCGCACGTATTTCACCGCCCCGCGCCACTTCTTCGTGGCGGTTATGCCGAACAGGTTGTGCCCGATGGCGGACTTCCCCCAGCCGGTTTCGAGCGCGGCCTGCGCGGCCACGAAGAGCGGGTTCAGCCCGGTTTCCTCGCAGGAGGCTGCGATGTCCGGCCAGTAGGTTTTCTTAAATTCTTTCGGTGTCATGATCTTGGTCGCCTTTATAATTTTATATGCCGCGGTCTTCCTATTCGTCCTTTTACATTGATCACGAGCGCCTCGCGGCCACCAGCTGCCGAGATAATTTTCGCTCCTTTTACAATATCCGGGATATTGATTGCCGAGCCGACCTGATAGCCGTCGCACATCAGGAGATAAGTGGCGGCAAAACCGTCTTCTGTTTCCACTTTCTCAAGGGTGTAATTTGCTTTCATGGTAGTATGGTGTTTGAGTGGTTTTTACTCTTCGTCGTAAATATCCGGGTTCGGCATGAATTCGGGGCCGGGGGCTTGCTCGCTTCTGGCCGGGCCGCGGGGGCTGCCGGACTGCCGACCTGCCCTCTCCATGTACTCCAGCACCGCGGCCACGATGCCCTGCGTCTCCCGGTTCTTCAACGCCGAACCCAGCGCGGCCGCCGCATCCGCAATCTTGGCCTTTTCTTTATCCTCGGACTTCTCATATACGCTCTTCAGCTCGATGAAGCCGATGAACATGGCCCCCAATACCGTCAGAATCGGAATCAGCGGCAGGCGGCTCCCGGTCTGCTCGTTGATCTGCCATACGGTCAGCATCTGCACCGCGTCGATGGCCGTTACCACGAAAATCAGGTTGAAATACTTGGCGATCTTCTCGACGGTCTTGCGGTAGCCGAGCGATGAGCGCAGCTCCCCGCGTTTGCGGGCTTTCCGGATGCCTGCCCATAGGTCGAGGAAAATCACGAACAGTACGAGCAGGTAAACGATCGTGAGAATGATGAGCTGCGGACGTATCGCCGCGAAAATATGGTCTATCATAGTTCAGAAATTTCAAAAAAATGACGAGTAAGGTTAAGTAAATCCCCAGTGAATGAGTCATAATACAACCATCTCCCGCAAAGGAATATTTGTTATCGGTCACACCCCGTCAAAAAAGTTATACATGTACTATCGTTGCCGTTTCATCGTAGTTTCGGGCTATTACTCTGAAATAGGCGCGTGCCCCCTCGGTTCGGTATTGAGGATTACCCGTAAACAATACTACTCCTCCGTAAAATGAAACCTGCATCCTGCGCTTCCCGGAATCCTCCATCTTTCCGCCGCGGTCGCCTATATTGGTGCCGCGATGCAGCTCGAATTTCCCCCCCCCCACGAAAACGGGGTCGGCAATGCGCACGACCCACCTTTCCAAGAGGTCTGCAACGGAAATTATCGGCATCCAGCCCGCGGCGTTTACCTTCGTTGCGTCGAACGGTACGGGATTGATCCGTACTGACGTCCAGTTTACCTCATCCCGCGAGAAGGAGTCCTGTACGAGCTTGAACCCCGCATTCAGAGGACGGTTTTGTGTCTGCCCGGTTTGAGGATTCCGGCGGTATCGCTTCTTCGCGTTTTTGTAGTGCAGGATGCCCACGAAACATTGCTTCAGAATCGGATTTTTCAAGTCCGTGGCAGGCTTTACGCAGAGCATTCCGCCCTGTACTTTCCACGTAACCGCCGGGACGGCTTCGGCATTCATGGGATAGGGTAATTCCGTCCACTTATTCACTCCGTCCCCGATCTTATGACGACCCGTGTCTGATTCGTAGACGACCTCGCCATCGAGTAGTAAGGGATTGGCCGCTTTGAGCGCCGCTGCCGTATATTTCGGGTGTTGTATTCTTCCAATCATAATTGCATCTGCTTTTTTGCCTGCGCTTTGCATTGCTCGGCGTATTCGTAATAGGCCGCGAACTCGTCCGGCTTGGTGTCCCGCTGGCGGAGTATCGCCAGTTCGTCGTCGACCGAATACCGCTCTCGGATGCTTTGCTGCACCCGCTGTTCGTAGGTCGGCACCGGGACGCTATTGACATATTCCGTTAAAACAGGGCTGCCCTGCTCATCCTCGGTAATCAGCATACCTGCTGCCTGCCCGTCGATCAGTTCCAACCACCTCTCGTCGGTGATCTCTACACCGCCCTCGACGGGTTCGTCATAAAATCCTTGCTTCCAGTATTTCATAGCTTCCTGTATTTTATTTCCAGCGTCCGATCACCAGCCAATGGACGGTTTCGGTAGAGGATGCGAGACCTCCGTTCTTGTCGGTGAGGTTCGCCCAGCGCGATTGGTAGCGTAAATATTGGGCGGTCAGTTCCACATACGACGCGGCTGTGATAACGTTGCCGTTGCCGTAATAAGCCGTCAGAAAGCATCCGAACGGCTTTGCGATGAATGCAGGACTGAAATAGTACTGATACGCCCCGCCGGGGGATATCCCCCATTGAAACATCAGCCCGTCCGGTGCTTTGTAGTAACCGTTGGATGAGAGCGCTTTTGTCAGCGTTACGTTCGACAGGTCTTTGGCGGCCTTATCGCCCCACGTCTTTTTCTCGCTGTCGGTCACGAAACGGTGCGTTGCGTCCGTAGTGATCTGTGAAGCGTGAATACTGCCTGCCATTTCACCATCCGACTCGTAGGGGAGAGACTTCCATGCGGTAACACCGTCGCCGATTTTCCGCCTGCGTGTGTCGGATTCGTACACGACTTCGCCTTTGAGAAGCACCGGATTTGCGGCGGCCAGTGCGGCCGCCGTAAACATCGGGAATTGAACCCGCCCGGTTATCTTTTCAGTAGCTGCCATAGCGTCAGTTCATTCCGGGGATGGTACACTGAATGACGAACGTACTCGCCTTGAACTCGTCGATGGCCGCTTTTGCCGCTGCCTCTCCGGCACCCTTCGGGTCGTAAAAGTTGTCGTATGACTTCTTCAAGTCGGCCGCCAGTTTCAACGACAGCACGGAGTAGTTGAGCTTGATTACGTTCGACTCCGTCACTTGGATATACTGGTCGTCGCCCGTGTAGACATCGACGAGATCCTGCACGGGCAGGTACTGCGGGGTGTTGTTGTTCTGGAAGAGGAACTCGATGTACTTGTCGCCGACCTTGGCCCCGGAGTAAGGCGAATTGGCCGTCACCACGGTCTTGATGGATGATCCGCGCAGCACCTGATCGAGCGGGATGTTGATCGGCACGCCGATACGGCTGGCGGTCCGCGTGAGGTAGTAGGTCGCGGCGAACCCGCTAACCGTCGGAGCTTTCTCCGTGCTGTATTCGGGCAGGGCATCTTCCATGACGATACGCCCGGTGTAAGGGACTGCCGCCGTCGTCACGGTGCCGTCGGACTTGAACGTGATGGAAGCAGTAGCGAGGAATACCGTGCGACCGCTGTCGTCCGAGGCCATGCGGATAGTATCGATCAATCCGGTGACGGCCGAAGCGGAAACCTCGGTGATGGAAACGAAACCGCTTATAGAATCTTCGATCTCCTGCACGGCGACATTTTGTGCGACCACAACGCATTTTTTATTCGCATTGATCGCCGCGACGATGTTTTTTGCGACTTGTCCCTGCGGGTTGAGTCCTCCGGTCGGCGGGTTCAGGTAGCCTTCGTAGTTGAATGTAAACACGTCCGCTTTCTCATTCCACCCTGTTTTTTCGGCATCGGTCACGAGCCGATGCGTTGCGTCGGCCGTGAGCTGGGCAAGAGAGGTGACATTGCCCCAGCCGAGCGCCGACCATGTCTTCGTGCCGTCGCCGACCTTGTATTTCAGTGGCGAACTACCCCGGATAAGTCCGTACTCGCCGTCGAGCAGGACGGGATTCGCTGCCGTCCATTCGGCTTCGGTGCCCGTTACGAATTTGATGCGGGATTTGAGCAGGATTTCCTGCAATACCGCTAAAGTTTGATTTTCTGCCATGATATTGTGTATTTAACTGTTGCTCTTCAGGTCGGCCGGGCTGTATCCGCCGAGGATCAGGCGGTCGGTTTTTTTGATGTAGTCGCCCGCGGATGCCACTGCGGGGAATCTATCGTATCGTTTCCTTGTTACAACGCCGTCGGTTCTATTTACCAGATAGTAGATTTGGTAAATTTTGATTGTTCCGTCTTCCTCCGATGTTTCGAATATTCCTGTAAATAATTGATAGCCCCCGTCTGCTTTTTGAACTTGAATAATAGATTGTTGGGGGAGTTCCGCCCTTTCTTTTATGTAGATATTCGCCGTAATGCCTTTTTCGAGCTTTTCCATAATCTTGAGGCAGGTGGCAGGATATGCAGAACTCGTGAGGTCGATAATATCGTATGAGGCATTGATTATCGTGGCAATTATCGCCTCTCCGTAGGCTGTCTGCTTAAAATTGTCTGATGGGCCAAACCAAAGGAATAGCCCTGTTTTGGCGGGGAAGCATATGCTTTTTATCTGATTTAAAAAATTATCATCGGGGATTGTCAAGGTGAGTTCCCGGCGAAGCTCTCCTTTGCACATGCGCCTGCGCGATAACGGGATGAATACTTCGAGCGAGTATTCATCAACCTGACGGCAGTCTTTGTAAACTCCGTCAATGCGGGACGCTTTGAAGTGGGTTGCTCCATCTGTAAAATAGTCGATGGTGAAATCGATTCCCGCGTCCGGAATTGCCGCTTTTACAAGAGTACCGTCACTTTGCCGTTCATAGAATGTTTCTATGTAGGTAAGGTCGGTAAGTATGTTCCAGCGTCTATACGATGTCATGGTTCTTGTTTTATGCAAAAATATTTGATTGCTGTCGCTGCGGAAAGGACAACTTTATTCCCGCCGTATTGATGGAATTTGCCAGAAATCGGTCGGGAGTTCAGGTTCCGGAAGTTCTGCCCGGTCATAATAATTGGCTTCATCTTTTTCTGACAAATGGTATTTGAAGGTGTAGCTGTTTAGGGCGGCCTCTTTGTGTTTGACTTCGTACTCCGTGACGATTATTTGTTTCCACTCCCCGTCTGCGTATAGGTAGCGATTGCTGGAGTGCAGAAACTCCTGCCATTGCCGGGCTATGCTGCTCGAACTGATGTAACCTGTGTTTTGCTGCCAGATTGATGTGTAATCGTTGCTTAATTCCGCTTCGCGGCCTTGATTGATGAACGTGTCGACCTCGCCTTCTGGAAGTAATGTCGAAAGTCCGGATGCGATTATCGTGTCGAATCCGCCGAGCGAGTTTTGGAATAAGAAACAGCGGTCTCGAAAGTTGCCCGACCGCAAAATATATCGCTGGGCGAAAGGGTAGTTCTTTGCACCTGCCGTATCGGGTTCAGAGACGGAGTTCGCTCCCAATCCGTAGATGTCGTATGCAATCGGTGTCAGTTCTTCCGAAACGCAGATATTACGCCAGAGTAGCTCGAACGAAACGTTGATCCGGACGATGCCTTCTTCGGATGCTGTGAAAATGTCCTGTGTGCGCTCGATTCCTTCGGCTGTATATAGGCGCGACTTGATTCGCAGAAATTGTGGATCTCGATTGAGTTTTACCACCGATAACCATTGCGGTTGCCATGCCGGCATGGTGACGATTTGCCCTTGCCAAGTCAGAAAGTTTCTGGCCCACCAATCCAGCCCTACTTTGCGAGGAGCTGCAACCCCGCCGGCAATGACCTGAAAACGATATGTTTTGGTTGTCGCCGTGTCGGTCAGCGTTATATACAAATATGTAAAGTCGGTAACGCCGGTTTGTCGTGGAAATTCACATTCCAGCAGGGTATGGACGATGTCCCGCAGGTTGATCGTTATCAAACTCTCTGCATCGTAATAAAGCGTCAGTTTGTCACATATAGTTGCATCATCAAGTCTTACTGTCATGTAAACACAAGTCAGGCTTGAATTTTTGTTCCTGATGATCATTTTCCCCAAATTCTCAGAAAACTGACAAATTTCGGGCTTCTCGATTATTTCGAAGGTATCTACCATTGGCTCGGCTTCTATTCTCGGACAAAAATATCTACATGACGCGCGGACTGAAAGGACATTACACTTCGACCAACTCCGCATTCGAGTGAAGGATATCGTGAGTGGTATTACCGGTTATTTCAAGGGTTTTTATCAAATAACGCACGTTGAAGACCAACACTTTGACCCAGAGGCGTAGGTTTGCAATATCTGATGCGGTCAGGTTGAGATCGACTTTAAGCATTTCTTTGTCCCGTGCCAGCCACTCCGCGTAGGGTTTATGGAATCTGTTGTACAAACCATTTTCCCCTCCAATTGCAAGGGAGTACTCGCTTCGGTCTTCGCTGCCAGCAGAAAGATCGGGAATACCGCCCTCGAAATAATATCCTTTATCCGAAAAATTATTTTTGATCAGCAAGCCGATATACACTTCTGACGGGCGATTGCCGCCTGCGGTGGGAAAATCTACAATAGGAGTTATGGCGTTCAGTCCAATTGCTTCTTCGATCGATCCGTCAGCATGTATTTGCTTTGACGGGTATACGGCCAAAGGAACGCATTTCGGACATGTGAAGTCGATCGAACAGTCGTAGTTCTGATCTTCCGAGTCGGCAGCCGGTTCCATTTTCGTAAACCCGGCTTGATGTACGATATCCAGAGTGGCTATTGGTGTCGTATATTTGTTCCATGCGGCACCGCGTCCTGAATAATAGAGCAGAGCGTCGATTTTCTTACCTGAATAGATATCCCCGGTTTGGGCCAGTCTGATATTTTTATAGTCGGGAGACACCCTGTATTTGTTGATGATGTCCTGCAGAGAATAGCTTTCGATAATCTCATCAGTTGGCTCTTGGCCCAAATCCTCTTCGTAGGACTTGGTGTAGTTGTCATCCTCGTTACGGAATGCGAGGGTATAGCCTTTCTTTTCATAGGCGGGGAGCGAATAATTGTCGCTGACTTTGGCCGTCCAGTCTACAAATTTATTGCTTGCGAGAATCGACTTGTTACTCATCAGGAAATACTTTTTCCCGGAAAAAAACAACGTGCAGCAAGGTATTTTGAGTAGACTGATAAGAAAATCGCTCAAGTCCATGTCCGGCATCGAGTCGGCAAGATCGAGCGTACATTGGGTAGGATATAACCCCGGCCGGGCACCGGGCGATGTATCTTTTACCCCGTATCGGTTGTCGTATTCGGAACTTTTGTAAAGTCCGAGGATCGCTAACATATTGAGGAGTTTTTCGAGTTCCGGTTCCCCCAGCTCTAACTCCGGAAGGATTTTATCGAGGATATAACGTACTTTGATCGCTGGGACAACATAAGGCCGGGTGGTGTAAAGCCAGTTCGCATATTTATCGACCGTTGAGCATTCTGCTTTCGTCGGCCCCGACGTCACATACTCGATCGAGGCGCTCATTGCCTTGCGCATAATCTGGGGCAGGCCGAACTCGTCATATAGTCCTTTACGGGCGTTTTCTACCATCGTCGAGAATTTGATGTCCTCAAATCCGGAGAATGGGATGTCGGTCAGCTTTCCTGTGACGATGTGGTCGAATTCAGCCCCGACGAATGAGTATTGTAAGGACTTATCGGAGTAGTCGTCATATTTCAGTTCACCCTGAAATGCGACTATGCCATTGAATAACGCCTCGCAGGCGGCAGTCTTGCGTGACGGCCGCCGCCGGATGCCGGGTGTGAATCCGAAAAATTTGCAGTTTTTAGGCGACAGTTTGAATTCAACATTCGTGGAAACGGCCACTGGCACCCTGTCATCTTCAAAGATTGGATTGTCCAGTGTAAATGTCACATCCTGATCAGGCTGTACATCGAGGATTATGCCCTCGGATCGGAATTGTATCATCGTTTTTTGCCTCCAATTTGCCCACGTTCCCGCGTGCGGTTGTACTCTTTCATTTTCGCAACGATTCCGTTCTCGCCCAGCATTGTCACGTAGGCAAGAATCGGATTCTTCAGCACGTCGCATAGACGATCGACGGCCGCGATGAATTTGCCGGCCGTGCCTGCGTCCAAAGAGGAAAGCCCCGTGTCTGTTGTGTCGAATGACGGGATATCTCCTGTTGGGCCACCGGATACGAATCCGGGTACCGGTGTATTTTGCCGGTATACGGCATTGAAATCGAAGCTGCCGAGTGTCCCCTGTCGGCGGGCCGCTTCGATCGTGTTCAGTACGGGAATCAACGAGGGGTTATCCATTGCGGCCGCTGGAACGACATACTCCTTCCCGTTTTCCGATACCAGCACCGTCGGCGATGAGATGAAGCCTCGTTTATCCGGAGAATAACGGGCGTTGAATTTTTTGCCGTCCTGCATCCGCTCGATGACCTGACCACCCTCTTCGGCGCCAGTCGTTATTGGGGTTGATGCAATCATAGCGATTTGTGCGGCTCCCATAGCACCGACGATAGCGGCAAAGATCGCACCCAGAGGCCATCCCCATTCAGCCAGTGTTTTCGTGACACCAGTTGCCGTATTGATGATGGCGGAGGTGATGTTCATGGCCTTCTGGCGCTTCGCCTGTTTGATTTGCATCTCTTCTTGTTTGGCTTCGAGATCTGCGGCCATTCGCTCCTCCTCTGCTTGTGCTTGCTCTTCGGTCATCAGTCCTGCTTTGACACGCTTCTCGTTGGCTTTTTTCTTCTTATCCTGATTTTTCTGATATTTCTTTAATTCTGCGTTTTCCTTTTTGGTCATCATATTGTCGTAGGTAGTATATACCTGCAGCGCCATTTCTGTAGCTGCACAAATCGCTGTCATGGCGGCATGTATTGCATACAATTGATCTTCTGTTGATCTTGCCTTACCTTCAATTACATCGAAGAATTTTTCCCAGTCATCTTTAGATAAACCCATAATTATTGGGTTGTCAGTAGCGAATGAAAATGTCTTTTCCTGTTCGGTATTGATGGTTTTCATTAAGGCCAAGAAAGCCGCTTTGATATCCGCGAAGCGGTTGACGAGCTTTTGTTTCTCTTGCTCCGAAAGGATTTTCGTGTCAAGCTGGATGCCGTCGAACATTCCGGACTCGATGAGCGTTTTTAATTGAGCAGAGAGTTGAGTCAGGTGTTCGAGTTCCAACCGGGACTCTTCTTCCGCTTGGGCCTTCCGTAGCTGTTTACGTTCTGCGGCCGTGCCTTGGAAGTCGATAAGTTCCTGCTTGTGGCGATTCTTGAGTAGTTTCTTTTGTAGCTCATGGGTTTCCTCTTCCCTTTTCAGCCGATCGTCGATCTCGTCGAGCCGAATTTTGGTGATGTTGCGCTGGTGTGCTTTCTCCAGAGCCTCCAGTGCCGCGGCGTTGCCTGCGTACTTCTTTTTCTTCTGTTCGTAGTCGGCGTTCTCCTGCTTGATCCTGTCGGTTTCCGACTGCTGGAGAAGTTTGTTTATCTCCTCTTCTTTGGCTGCGGCCGCCTTCTTCTGTTCAAGTCGTTTGTCGGCGAGTTGGTTCTGGATTTTGAGCCGCGCTTCACCGTCATCGACATTTTTCGCAAGGCGCTTCTCCAGCGCTGCGATTTCCAGTTTCAGCAGCTCCTCGTTGAATTGGGACGCGGATACGATTTCTCCGTTCTGATATTTCTCCTTGAGCCTCAGCTTCGCAGTCAGGAACTCTTTGTCTTTTTCGAGCGACCACTTGCCCGGATCGTCCGGGTCGGTGGGCGTTGTGTTCGTGGTCGTGGAATCCTCTGTCTTGAGAGGTGTTTCGACCTTGCCGTAAATGGTGTCCAGCATCGAGAGGGCCTGCTGCCCTTCGCTCACGGTATTGCTTAATTCTGTGGTGATTTTTCGTATTGCAGTATACCGGCCGTGAGGATTCCACCTCGAACCGGTGAAGTTCATTCCCAGATTCTGCAGTTCCTTGTTAAGGTCGTAAACTGCCTGACGTTGTTTTGCAGAATCGTCTCCGGCCGCTTTTATCTTACCCGTGAAATCGACAA
>OGQP01002348.1_pt1 | contig 10131 bp, 9 predicted proteins | sample 1553251 | NCBI WGS metagenome assembly OGQP01 (sample SAMEA2580016, study PRJEB22360) | human gut metagenome | biome: human gut; feature: human-associated habitat; material: faeces | place: Denmark | collected 2008/2010 | reverse complement strand
ATAGCTCTTGCCCTTGACATCCCAGCGTTTGCATTCGGTGAAGAGGAAGGAATCCAATAAGTGATCCATGTAGGCTTTCACAGTGTTTACTGCAACCACATTTTCACCGCTGCGCTTCTGCACGGTGTTGATGGTGGCTGCAACCTTTGTCGGATTGGTCAGAGAGCCGATGGACGAACACAGCAGATCAAGAATAGCGGACAGCACATCCTCACGCTTGATCTTCTTCCGCTCTACAATGTCCTTCAGATAGACCTCGGAAAAGAGAGATTTCAGATAGGCCATCTTTGCGGCATCTGTGGGACGGGACAGAATCAGCGGCATACCGCCGTAGAAAGCAAACTCGTCAAAAGCGTCCTGCTTATCGCCGCCGACAGCCGAGTAGTATTCGGAAAAGGAAAGCGGATGCACACGGATCTCATCGCTGCGCCCCCGGAACTCCGTCAGGATGTCCGAGGACAGCATTTTGGAGTTGCTTCCGGTCACATAAATGTCTAAGTTGGACAAGGATTTCAAATCGTTGAGCGCATCGTAGAAAGTGATCTTCTTCCCGTCTGGATTGTAGGGATTCGGAACTGCGTCGGACATCTGGATCTCGTCTACAAAGAGATAATATTGGTCTGCGCTGTGTTCTACGATCTCGCGGACGTGAGCCGCAAGCTCCAACGGATTGCGATAGCGAATATCACGGGTCAAGTCCAGCTCAAAGGACAGAATATGGTCCTCGGCCACCCCTTCGCCGAGAAGGTAATTTTTGAACAATGTGTGCAACAGATATGATTTACCGCAGCGGCGAATACCTGTGATGACCTTCACTTGACCATCCCACATAAAGGAGATGAGCTTGCTCAAATAGCGTTCCCGTTTGATCTCCATGATACATCCTCCGTTGAAAACTTACCTGTATTATCTTACAACTTTTCAATGGACATTATACATCATTTTGGAAGAAAATCAAGAATCCCATTGAAATGTTCCTGGATTTATCCGATAACATTTCAACGAATAAGTGCCTATCTCAAAAGATGCTTTGTGCTGCAAGACTCGCATCGATTTTCGCGGTAGTAGTTAGTTCCCAAAACTTTTGGGGCTATAGAGGATAACGGATTTGCGGGGGCATCATGCTGGTACACATGATGTACTGCTTTCCTTTTTCCGCATGCTTCTGAAGCCCTAATTTACAAATGGTGCATAGATGTGCTATTGGCCGTTACCTGTCGTTTTCAAGATACTTCAATGAAAGACAAGTGATTTTTAGGAGTATTGTTTAGGGAACCTTTTTGCCAAATTCTGATTCAAAAGTTCCCTAATATATTTTAAAACGTCTTCCAACACTTCTCCCGCATGAAAGTCATGATGCTTCCGTCATCCCGCCCCTCATAATAACTCACCAGCAGGCGCTTGAACTCCGGCACATGGCTCTCTGGGATCACCAACAGACCGCCGCCCTTGGAGATCAGATAGTGGTTGGCGAAGATCACGGCGGTGCGCTTGTTACCGTCGTTGAAAATCTGCGTTTTCATGCAGTAGAGGCAAAGGCGGATGGCGACCTCCACAGGCTCTGCGGTGGATTGCAGAATGTCATCCAAATGTTCTTTGACCAACTGCTCAATGGGCAGGGGGGGGACATAGCTGGTGCCGCCAATGGTCACAGGAACGCCCCGGATACGACCGCCATTGGTGTAAAATCCCTCGTTGACCAGCTGAGCGATGTGGCAGAGAATGGAGTAGTCTGTGGGATAGGACACCACATCCTTGTCCATAACGAACTCCCACGCGTGCTTGAGATTCAAGATCTTCTGCACATCTGTTGCCGTCATGCCATTGACTTGACCGTTTTCGATAATGTCCTCCGTTTGCGGGAAGGTAGTCGCCACGCCTTCCAGAACAGCCTGATCGTAGATATTTGCCTTCATATTGGCGCGGGCGAAGTCAATATTCAGTATGACCCGGTCGGACAGCTCTGATTCCGTGTAGCCCTGCTGAGCCAACTGCTTCTCGATCCGCCGGATCTGTTTTTTCAGTTCTCTGGCTTCTCTGGCATTTCGCAGCAGCGTCTGGTAGAGGGTATCGGAATAGACATCCACATACTCGGACGTCAGCCGGCTGGCGATTCGTTTGCGGATATAGAGATATTGCTTGCCGCCTTGCTCCTTGATCTCTGGGGAACCATCATAGGGCAGCAGGTTCAGCCGTGCCTGATAGTCAGCCTTTTGCTGCAATAACTCCCGGATCTCGGGATAGTTGTTTTCCATGGGTGTGTCCTCCTTATAGGGAACTTTTATGGAGTTGATTTTATCAATTTGTTCCCTAAAAATCAAGTATATTCTGTCGAACGGCCGAAACAGCCATACTCCGTGCGAAAGCTAACGGTCAAACATTACGTTTGCAGTAAATAAAGTGTGGTCGTCAGATAACGTGTCATATATACCCCTCTTGCAATCAAATCTGTGTGTAGAAAAACGTGCCGCATGCCAATATGTGTTGCACATGGTATAAGCTTAACATTTACAGTGGATTATAAGGATGATTGATGAGATATCCGGCCGGTGCGGGCCGCGCTGGAGCGACTGCTGTGGATCTGCCGGACACTCCACAGGGAGGAGCGCACCGGATGAGATGGCTGCATATGAGCTCCATCATCCTGGGGATATGATGTATCGGGATCATGGGATCGGTTAAGTATCTGGGTTTCCCGCCGTAATGGTGGGAGGCCCGGACTTTTTTGCTTTCGAGCCGATTCTTCAGAACTGAGTGATAGAGGGAATTTTACGGTCAGTTCTGAATCATCGCTCAGAACTGACCGCAGGGCTCACCCGCAAAAGCAGACGAAGACACACAGAGGGAACAAACCCCCAGCAGCCAGCAGAAGCGCCTACAACGGGCCGTTTTATAGGGAAGGGCATAGGGCGTTTGAGCGGCGATAGCGGCGGCTGGCGTTTATGGAAAGATCGGCGGCATGGCTTCACGCTCAGAACTGAGCATACATCATATAATAGCTCTGCTGCTGCGTTCAGTTCTGAAAAGGCTGCCAGGCTGCGCAGGTGTGCAGAAACTCAAACATTTTGCACGGTGTGGGGCAGCCTAACAATTGTTAGTGTTTCCACCAAAAAGATTGAACAATTGTTAGCGTTTTTGCCTGCCAGAAAATCGGGCAGCTTTGAACTGCCCAGAGCGTCATTTTTCGGCTGGATTTTTGACATTGGGGGCGGTGGAGGGGTACAAGAAGGAAACATTGCGGAGTGCCAACCGTGTATATTAAGGAAATGGCCGTCATTTTGCCATTATGCCATTGCCGCTTGACGGAATTAACAATTGTTAGTATAATAAACTTAAAAAATATTAAGAGGTAACATTATGCGGCTAAAGGCGCTCATGCACGATTTATTTAAGACCTGCGGAACGAATTCGAAAACGGTTTCCGTTAATATGGGGCGAGACCAGAGTTTTCTTTCGGCTGCACTGATGCGGCCTGCTATCAGGACTGACACACTCTGCGAAATTGCTGATATAGTTGGTTATGAGGTTGTACTCCGGCCGAAGCGGTCTCCCAGCAAGAGAGCACGGAATCCGGAAGAGTTCGTGTTGGATTATGTGGACCCCAGCAATCCGGTTTCGGATGACGAAAAGGATGAGGACGAATGAAGAGAGTGGGTTATGGGCGCGTGAGTACGGCCGGACAGGCCCGCAACGGCACGAGCCTCGCAGAACAGAAGAAGCAGCTCATGGCTGCCGGTGTTGCCGAGGAGGATATCTACCTCGATGCGTACACCGGAACGAAGATGCATCGGCCGCAGTTCGACGCGTGCATGGCTGCGCTGGAGCCAGATGATGAGTTCGTTGTGTGCAAGCTGGATCGATTTGCCCGTACCGCCACGGAGGGCACCGGAATTGTCAGAGACCTCGTGGAGCGCGGCATCCGCGTGAACGTGCTGAACATGGGGATCGCGGCTAACACGCCCATGGGGAAGATGATGGTTACGGTCATGCTGGCGTTCGCCGAGTACGAGCGCGACATGATCGTGGAGCGTACCCAGTCCGGCAAGGCTGCACGGCGTGAAGCTGACCCGGCGTACACCGATGGCCGCCCCCGCATCGAGGCTGACGAGGAGCTGCTCCGTGACGTGGTGCGGCGCCAGATGGCGGGCGAGATCTCCGCCGCTGCTGCTGCCAGCGAACTGGGGATGAGCCGGAGAACCTATTACAACAGGAGGGCCGCCTGGTGTACGGCCAACGCCGTATATCCGCAGAGGAGATAACGCAGGTGTTCCGGGGGGATATCCTTACCTGAGGAAGGAAACGGTTATGTACTATAGTAAAGAAATGACAGAAAAAGCCCGTGCCGTAATTGCCGGGGAAATCGATATTCCGTGCCCGATTGGTTGGCACACGCTGTATGAGTCGAATGTATTGTGTGCGTATGCGTGTACGCTGCTAAGGCTGCCTGATGCCGGCATTGACGCCGACGCTATCGGGGCGGAAGATATCCGTATTTTCCAGTACGGGGTGGAACATAATATCGAGACTGTGACCGGTATAATGTATTCTCATGAAGCAGCCGGCATCACGGATGGCCGTTACGATGGCGTTGGCGGCTCCGACCTATACCGCTGGATTATTGGGCGCTGCGACGATGCCGAGAAGTGGCATCGGGCCAAACGCGCCGGCATACTGTACCTGATGAAAGTGAAGCATAAGGAATGCAGCAGCCATTCCGACTTCGAAAAATTCTGCTGCGGTTTCCTCACGGATTGTCAGGATCTCGTGACTGCAAAAGATGTGAGCACATGTACCGGCATGCCGCTTGAAGATGTTTTGTGGACGGCCGCAGCGATTGAGAAAAATCCGTTCTACTGATACAATATTTTAAAAAACCTGTCCTATTTGTCCGGTTTTGGTGTGCTATCACAGTTCATGAAGGGGCGTCTTTGCAGCCTCGTCAAATGCCGTGAGAGTTGAGCCGCAGCGGAGATTTGGGGGGTCTTTGCTGCGGCTCCCCAATAAACAATTGCTATCGAGACTGTCGATAAAGTGGTAAATTTTCCGCAACGGTAAGGAAGGGTGTGCGCGGGAAACCCAAGAAGGGATACACCGTCGGCTCAAGCCAAACAGCGAATCCTGCGTATCCAGCGTGAACGCATCCTTCGTGACGTTTTGCAGTCCGATGCGCTCCATTTCCGCCTTGAGCATATCGCCGGTGGCAAGCTCCGCGTCGGAGCCTGCTGTCCGGTAGCCAAGCGTTTCGTTGCTGCGGATGTCCTCCAGCTTCAGCGCCAGATCATAGGCGTAATCCACGTTTACCGTGTCGAGATAGGCTTGTGTGGGATCAGCCGCGGGCTGTGCGGCGTCCGCAGCGGGCTGCTTGCCGCAGGCAGTCGCGGATACCAGCAGAAATCCTGCCAGCAGTGCACTCACGATTCTCTTTTTCATGTTTTTTCTCGCCTTTGCAGTCATAGACCGGCGGAAGAACGAAAAAAAGCCACAGACGCACCTGCGCCCGTGGCTTGAAACATCCAAACAGAGAGAATTACCCTTTTCCGCATAGACCGGGGAGCACCGTGCATGCAGTCCATTTTATCACTCTTATTGATTAACAAAAGGCGCACACCTCTTCCAAAGCAGTTTGGGAGGGGTTAGCCTTTTTCCTTATTCCCCTGGTTTCGTATATACTCGGTAATAAGTTCGTGGCTGCGTTCACTCACAGTGCAAACAAAATAAGAACGATTCCAGAGATAGGGTTTCCAATAGAACGGAGCAAGGTATTCGGCGAATTCTTTTCTGAGTAGTCTTGCCGTTACCGTCTTGTAGGAACAGACCAGGGAGGACAAAGCCACTTGAGGCGGTGCCTCGAAGAGAATATGGATGTGGTCCTTATCGGTGTTTACCTCATTCACGTAGCACTGGAAGTTCTCCTCAAAGATACGATACGTCAGTTCTGTGAGCCGGTCCTTAAAGGCTCCGTCTATGACCGGATGCCTGTATTTTGTTACTACAACCAAATGATATTCCAGGTCATAACAACTGTGTCTATTCGTTCGATAGCTCATGTTTACGCCCTCCGCATGTCGCTTTACAACCAATTCTTGTTATGGTATAATAATACCATAATCAAAGGCATTTAGCAACAGGAGGTGAAAGCGTATGGCAAAGATAGTTTCAAGCTATTGCACGAAGGTCATTGGCGAAAACAGAATCTTCAAAGATACCATTCGGGTTTATCGCGATGCGCTTTCTCTTCTTATCCGCATCGTAGAGTCTGAATGGGATACCGGTCTTGGAGAGCTCTATGCGAAGTCCACGCTCAAAGCACAGAGGACAGTTGAACTGCTTGTTCATGCAAGCCGTACGAGTGTTGCCAAGTATCCTGAATTCGACAAACAGTTCTATAAGTACCCCAGTTACCTGCGGCGGTCCACGATTGCAGAGGCGCTTGGCGCCGTATCTTCGTACCGTGCTGCTGTTTCTCATTGGGAGAGTGCAGGCAGAAAAGGGAAAGAACCTAGACTCCAGACCTCTCGTTCAGCTATGCCGACTTTCTACAAAGACAACATGTACGAAGACAACGGTGATGGGACGGCCCTGTTGAAACTCTACCACAAGAAGGATTGGGTATGGGTCAAAGTTCTGCTTAGAAAGCAGGACACAGACTACATCCGGGAGCATTGGGGGGAGGTTAGCGGGTCAGCGCCTAAACTCGTGAAACGGAACCGCCGTTATGCCTTATGCTTTGCCTTTGAAGAAACGGTTGCTTACGACACGAAGCCTCTCACAGACCAGACCATTCTTGCTGTTGACCTTGGCATTAACACCGACGCTGTGTGCAGCGTTATGCGTCCAGACGGAACTGTCCTCGCACGGAAGTTCATCGACTTCCCGAGTGAAAAAGACCGGCTGAATACGCAATTGGGCCGCGCACGCAGAGGCCAGCGAGAGAATGGTCATCGAGGCGGCAACCGCCACATGAAGAAGGCTGTTCGCATCAACGAGGACTTGTCCAAGAAAATCGCTCCGGCAATCGTTCGGTATGCCGTTTCTGTTGGGGCCGACATCATTGTTATGGAACATCTTGACTTCACCGGGCAAAAACCCAAGCACAAAAAGCAGCGGCTCCACATGTGGAGAAATCGCGACATTCAGAAAATCGTCATGCATCAGGCCCGCCGCAATGGAATTCGTGTGCGTTTCGTCAACGCACGAAACACCAGCAGGTTGGCTTTCGATGGTTCTGGCGAAGTAGCCCGGAATAGTACCAACATGGCGCTGTGCCGGTTCCGAAACGGGAAGCAGTATAACTGCGACCTGAATGCGAGTTATAACATCGGCGCACGCTACTTTATCCGAGAATACTTAAAACCCATCCCGGAAACGGAATGGTCTCTAATTGTGGCAAAAGTTCCAGAATTAGAGCGAAGAACAAATTGCACATTATCCACCCTCTTTAGCCTCTACGCGGTGCTGAAATGTCAATCAGTTTCAGTTTCTGAGTCTTGGCCCCACGGTGGAAATGAGTCTGGGGCCTAAACCCCCGGAAGCACCATCCATAGCGGTCACGCTTGGGTGGTGAGGTTTACTCGTTTACAAGTTGTGTGCGCCAGAACGTAATAAGCAACTTAAAAACTTGAGCTCTTCCGCTCGATCAATAAGGCAACAAAGTTGCCAACCCGCACCCGCGGTGCGGTCCCCGGCTCTTCGACGGGTTTTCGGCATTTGACCCGGCCGTCCGTGTAGCCTCGATCCCTCGTCGGAGGAATGGTCAAGACGTGCATATGCACAGGCGTTCTGAAAAAGAACAGGGAAACTTTAACACACTGAAAAAAAGATGTCAAGATTTTTTACAGCCTTCGGTGCGCTCCGAAATCGGTTGTTTCCGGATTATTTCAAAAATACTGCGCGTGTGATGCAGCATCCGGTCAAAATTCATGATTTTTCCGCATGGCCGTGCATAGCTTTCCGCATCCGGAGGCCCCTTGCATAAAGGTCACAAAAACGCTGAAATTTTCATTTGGTAATTTGGTAACGAATTACCACGCTAAAGCGTTGACAAATGAAATCGTCCCTGATATGATAAATGCCATCAAAAGGGCGGCACCAACGTCCCGAAACCAACAGAAACGAGGGCAAGGATATGAAAAAGGCAATGGCAATTTTGTTGGCGGCTGTTCTGGCACTGGCCTGCACCGCCTGCGGCGGCAACAAGAATGGGGAGACCAAGGACCGTCTGGCGCAGATCAAGGAAAAAGGCTATATCGAGCTGTGTACCGAGCCCTATTTCGCCCCCTATGAATATGTGGACCCCAACAAGAGCGGGGAGGACCAGTATCAGGGCATGGACATTGAGGTGGCCAGGTACATCGCCGACAAGATCGGCGTGGACCTGAAGATCACCGCTCTGGATTTCACCGCCGTGCTGGCCGGTGTGGCGGACGGCAAATATGATTTCGCCATCTCCGCCATCGCCTATGCCCCTTCCCGAGCGGAGGCCATGCGGCTTAGCGATGTGTACTACTCCTCCAATACCGGCTATGGCTTCATCGTCCGGACGGAGGACGTTGACAAATATAACGACCTGGATTCCTTGAAGGATGCCGTGGTCATCACCCAGAGCGGCTCCGTTCAGGAAGCGCTGTATAACCAGTATATCAACGGCGCCTGCAAGGAATTCAAGCTGGTGGCCAACATGACTGACGGCTACCTGGCCGTGGCCGAGGGCAAGGCCGATGTGTGTATCTGCTCCACTGCCTCCGCCCAGCTGTACGCCGATGCCAACGGCGGCATGTCCATCCCAGACTACCGCTTTGAGGTGGACCCCAACATGAACGGCACCTGCGTGGCCATGCCCATGGAGGGGACGGAATCTCTGGCGGAGCTGGTGAACCAGTGCATCGCCGAGCTGAAGGAAAACGGCCAGACGGACATCTGGTACAGCGAATATGAAGAGCAGGCCGCAGCTCTGGGCATCGAATAAGCGGCAAAATCGGTTTTAGGAGCGAACTCCCATGGAAAAGGTCATCAAGGTTTGGTTGAAATATTATCCGGTGTACCTCTCAGGTTTGTGGGGCACCCTCTGGATCTCGGCAGTCACCGTGTTTCTGGGGGCCCTGCTGGGCATGGTGGTGGCCCTCATGCGGATGAGCCGCCTGAAGATCCTCCGGACCGTCTTCAATGTATATGTGGAGATCCTCCGGGGCACCCCCATCCTTCTCCAGCTGTATTTCTTCTGGATCGGTCTGCCCAAGCTGGTGCCCTTTGAACTGACGGATACCCAGTGCATCGTGGCGGCTCTGGTGGTAAACGCCTCCGCCTTCATCTCCGAGATCATCCGGGCCGGTATCGGCGCGGTGGACAAGGGGCAGTGGGAGGCCGCCCGGAGCATCGGCCTTTCCGAGACCCATGTGATGACCCGCATCATCCTGCCGCAGGCGGTAAAGAACATTCTCCCGGCCCTGTGCAACGAATTTATCTCCACCGTGAAGGGCACCTCTCTGGCTTCTGTGTTCTTTGTGGGGGAACTGATGACCAGCTTCAAGACCGTCCAGAGCGCCACCTTTCTGGCGCTCCAGTCCCTGACCATCGTGGGCATCATTTATTTCCTGTTGAACTTTATTCTCTCCCGGCTCCTGCGGGTCATTGAAAGGAGGCTGACCGTCAGTGACTGACGTGATTCTGGAAACCCGGAACCTGAAAAAGAGCTTCGGCAAGCTGGAGGTGCTGAAGGGCATCTCCACGGGAATCCGCCGGGGCGAGGTGGTGTCCATCATCGGCCCCTCCGGCAGCGGCAAGTCCACCTTTCTCCGCTGCCTGAACCTGCTGGAAACACCGGACGGCGGTCAGGTCCTCTTCAAGGGACAGGACATCACCGACAAAAAACTGAACATCTCCCAATACCGCCAGAGCATCGGCATGGTGTTCCAGCATTTCAATGTGTTCCCCAACCTGACGGTGCTGGAAAATGTGACACTGGCCCCGGTTCTGGAAAAGAAGGTCCCCAAGGATCAGGCGAAAGAGGAGGCCATGGCCCTGCTGCGCCGGGTGGGCCTGGGGGACAAGGCCGATGAGTATCCCCGGAAGCTCTCCGGCGGCCAGAAGCAGCGGCTGGGCCACGGCCGGGGCCCGGCCCCGAAATGCTCAGGA
>OGQP01002343.1_pt1 | contig 10148 bp, 8 predicted proteins | sample 1553251 | NCBI WGS metagenome assembly OGQP01 (sample SAMEA2580016, study PRJEB22360) | human gut metagenome | biome: human gut; feature: human-associated habitat; material: faeces | place: Denmark | collected 2008/2010 | reverse complement strand
CAGGGGAGCATGCTTTTGCCGCGATACTCTCCATTGACGGAGATAGATTGCTTGTTCTGGTAAATTACCACGCCTTCGGTGTCGCATACCGTTACGGCGCAGTTCGTGTCGTCAGCCCAATTAAAATTCATAGTACTATTCTGTTTTTATAGTTTCTTCGGTTGTAGAAAGCGAGGTCGGGACTGTATTTTATTGCGAAATCTTGACCAGTTGTTCGCGGTAGGCGGTCATGATTCGCGATTTGGAGATGTAGCCCAGGTAGTGTTTCTCCTTGTCCACGACGGGTAACACCCAGACGTGGTTTTCGTCGAAACGGCGCAGCACGCTCTGGATCTGTTCATGTTGCAGGATCGTGTCGGGGGACAGGAGCATGTAGCGTGTAATCGGGTTGCCGTACTTTTGCGGATTGAACAGGTCTTCCCGCACGTCGTTCAGGCGGACGATGCCCAGCAGGTGTTTTTCGTTGTCGAGAACCGGGAAATAGTCGTCGTGACGCTCCCGGGACATGATCTGCACGATGTCGCCCAAAGTCTGGGACGGGTGGATGTAAACCCCGTCGTCCTGAATCAGGTCGTCGAGCCTCAGAAAGACGAAGACCGATTCGTCCTTGTTGTGGGTGATCAACTCCCCGTTCTGACGCAGTTGCTTGGTATAGATCGAGTCGGGATCGAGGTAGTAGTCGATGGCGAAGGCGATGCAGGCGGTGATCATCAGCGGGATGAAAAGGCCGTAACCGCTCGATAGTTCGGCGATCAGGAAGATCGAGGTCAGGGGGGCCTTCATCACGCCCGACATTACGCCCGCCATACCTACCAGGGTGAAAGAAACCAGCGACAGGTTCCATCCGAACAGGGTGTTGCAGACCAGCGCCGTGATAGCGCCCATGAATGCGCCGACGAACAGCGAAGGGGCGAACGTACCGCCGACGCCGCCCGCAGCGTTGGTCGAGGCCATAGCGATCACTTTGAAGAACATCGTGCCTACGATGAAGAGAATGACCACCCAGTCGATCTGACTGAAGCGGTAGAAGAGCGAGTTGTTGAACAACTCGGTCGTGTTGCCGTGCATGAGCGACATGAAACCTTCGTAGCCTTCGCCGTAGAGGGGCGGGAAAATGTAGATCAGGATGCCGAGTACGGCTCCGCCGATCAGCCACTTCTTGTAGGGACTGTCGATCTTTTTGAAGAAGGCGCCCACCCGGGCATTGACCGTGGTGAAGTAGTAGGACATCAGCCCGCAGAAGATACCCAGCAGGACGAAAAGCGGAATTTGGTTGAGCCGGAACGCATCGTCGGGAGTCAGCGAGATGGCGATGATCGGATCGAATCCCCGGATCGTGAGGGCGACAGCGGCGGCCGTGATCGAAGAGATGAGCAGCGGTACGACCGTGCGCGAGGTGAGATCGAGCATCAGGATTTCGAGCACGAAGACCACGCCCGTGATCGGGGCTTTGAAGATGGCTGCAAGGGCCGCCCCGGCTCCGCAGCAGAGCAGCAGGGTGGTGTTTTTGTAGTTCAGGTGGGCCAGGCGGCTGATGTTCGAACCGATGGCTGCGCCCGTCAGGACGATCGGGGCCTCGGGACCGACCGAACCGCCGAATCCGATCGTCGTCGCACCGCCTACGACCGAAGTCCAGCAGTTGTGGGAGGCAATGTACGAGTTTTTACGCGACATGGCATATAACACGCGTGTAACGCCTTCCGAAATGTTGTCTTTGACGACGTATTTGACGAAAAGCGAGGCCAGAATGATACCGATGACCGGATAGAACAGGAAGAGAAAATGCGACTGTTCGACGGGGAACCAATGGGTCAGCCCTGCTTTGATTCCGTAGAGCAGCAGTTCGAACAGGCAGGTACCCAATCCGGCCAGAACCCCTACGATGATGGCCAGCAGCGCCATGATCTGCGTACTGGTGAACCGTTTGGTAAGCTCCAGGAAACGGATGTAGATACGTTCGCCCCAATCCGCGATCGTCTGCGGTGTTATGCGTTTGAACATTTCGGGTACCTTGTCTGCTGGTTATGCGCGTTATCGCTGTTGCTGGTATTGGCGAGCCTGCTCGGCGATCAGCTCCTTGTCGTCGAAGTAGTCGATCCGCATGGCGTGGCGCACTTCGCCGAGCGTTTGCGCGGCTGTTGCCCGGGCATGCTCCGAACCTTTGCGCAGAATTTCATAGACCTCTTCGATGCGGCCTTCGTACTGCTTGCGGCGCTCGCGGATCGGCTCCAGCGTTTCGTTCAGCACGGCGATCAGGAACTTCTTGACCTTCACGTCGCCCAGCCCGCCCCGGCGGTAGTGCGCCTTCAACTCGTCGAGCAGGTATCGCTGAAAATGTTCCGGGCGGCTGAAGGCGTCCAGGTAGGTGAAGACGGTGTTGCCCTCGACCTTGCCCGGGTCCTTCACCCGCAGGTGGTCGGGATCGGTATACATACCCATCACCTTCTTCTTCACTTCATCGGCCGAGTCGGAGAGGTAGATGCAGTTGCCCAGCGATTTCGACATCTTGGCCTTGCCGTCCGTACCGGGCAGACGCAGGCAGGCCGCGTTGTCGGGCAGCAGAATTCCCGGCATGACGAGTGTTTCTCCATATACGGAGTTGAATTTATGGACGATTTCGCGCGTCTGTTCGATCATCGGTTCCTGATCCTCGCCGACCGGTACGGTCGTGGCCTTGAAAGCGGTGATATCCGAGGCCTGGCTGATCGGGTAGGTGAAGAATCCTACCGGAATACCCTGGCGCTGCGATCCCTCTTCTTCGTTGCCTTCGGCGAAGCCGCGCAACTGGATTTCGGCCTTCACCGTCGGATTGCGCTGCAGACGGGCTACGGTCACCAGGTTCATGTAGTAGAAAGCCAGCTCGCAGAGTTCCGGCACCTGCGACTGGATGAAGAGCGTCGATTGCGCGGGATCCAGTCCGCAAGAGAGATAGTCGAGGGCGACCTCGAGGATGTTCTGCCGCACTTTTTCCGGGTTGTCCGCATTATCGGTCAGCGCCTGGGCGTCGGCGATCATGATGAATATTTTCTCGAATTCGCCCGAATTCTGCAACTCCACGCGGCGGCGCAGCGAACCTACGTAATGTCCCAGGTGGAGTTTGCCGGTCGGACGATCTCCGGTGAGTATGATTTTTCCCATCAGTTAAAAAGTTTCTAATAATAAATAGTCTGCAAATGTACGAAAAACTAAACCGATGGTCGAATAATAATTGCGAAGTATCGGTTTTTTTTATATTTTCGTGCGTGCAAATAAGATAAACTATGACTATCATCCAACTCGAATACCTGCTGGCGGTAGCCAATTGCGGCAGTTTCTCTCTGGCAGCGGAACACTGTTTCGTGACCCAGCCGTCGTTGAGCATGCAGATCAAGTCTTTGGAGGAAGAATTGGGCGTGGTGCTGCTCGATCGCAGCAAGAAACCGGTCATTCCGACCGAGGCGGGCGAGGTGGTGCTTGCCGAAATCCGGGAAACCCTCCGGGCTTACGATCATATCCGCGAAGCGGTCGCGGAACTCAAAGGCGAAACTTCCGGTCGGTTGCGGCTCGGCGTCATTCCGACCATCGCACCTTACCTGTTGCATAAGTTTATTCCCGATTTCGTGCGGGACTATCCCAAAGTCGAACTGGAGATTGCGGAGATGGTGACCGCCGACATCGTCGATGCGCTGCGCCGCGACCGGATCGATGCGGCATTGGTCGCCGGCGGAACCTGCGGCGAGGGGATTCAGGAACACGAGTTGTTCGACGACAGGTTCCATCTTTACGTGTCCCGGGAGAATCCGCTTTTTGAACGCACGAACGTCCGTATCGAGGATATCGACCTCAAGGAGCTGGTGCTGTTAAGTCCGGGGCATTGTATGCGTGACCAGATCATCGAGCTGTGCCAGGCCAAACGGGAGGTCCCCTCGCACTATACGTTCGAATCCGGTTCGCTCGATACGTTGATGCGGATCGTCGATTACACGCACTGTGTGACGATTATCCCCGAAATGGCCGTGGAATACATTCCTGCGGAGCATCGTTGTCAGGTCAAAACGCTGGCCAAGGGGGCTACTTCGCGCAAGATCGCCGTGGCCGTGCGCCGGACCTATGTCAAAAGTTCGATCATCAAAGCCTTGATCGATACTATTTTGTCGAAAGTTTCCCGCCAATAGGGATTCGGGACGGATATTTGCAGAGCAAATTTTCGGATATTCTCTTGTATCTTTGCGGGAAGCGGGATGCGTTCGGCATAAAAAAACAAACGGGTTTGTTTTGTTCTGCCCTCATTTTCGCTACCTTTGCAAAGTTGTATTGACCGGTAAATTCAAACTATGGAAAAATTGACAGGCACGATAATTCGTGCAATCCAGGATAAGAAGGGTAAAAATATCGTATCGTTGGATCTTTCGAAAATCGACGGGGCGATCTGCTCCTGCTTCATCGTTTGCAACGCCGACTCCACCACGCAGGTCGCTGCGATCGCGGCGGGTATCGAGGAGCAGGTATTGGAAACCCTCGGCGAGAAGGTCTGGCGCGTGGAAGGACAGCAAAATGCGCTGTGGATCGCTATGGACTACGTGGATGTGGTGGTGCATATTTTTCAGACAGAATTGCGTGAATTTTACAAATTGGAGGAGCTGTGGGCCGATGCCCCGGCGACCCGTTATGAGTATGACGAATAATATTTTATGGCACAACAGAAAATAAACAACAAAATGAATATGCCGCGTCCTTCGTGGATGTGGATATACGGCGTCATCATTATTTTTATTGTCGGCTACTGGATGTTCGGACCCGGCAACGGAGTCCCGGTCAAGAGCGACTGGAATACCGTGGCGCAGATGATCGAGCAGGGCGACGTCGAAAAAATCCAGGTCGTCAATCGTGACCTGGCGGAAATCTACCTTAAGAAGGATGCTGCGGACCGGTACCGTAAGGATGCTGCGGACCCGCGTTTCCGTAATATGCCCGAAACGGGGGCTCAGCTTACTTTCAATATCGGGTCGGTGGATACGTTCCGTCAGGATTTGGATAAGGTGACGGCCGAGTCGGGTAACAAGGTGGTGCTGGTGTACGAGAACCGGGAGAATTCCTGGACATCGATTCTGCTTCAGATGCTTCCCTGGATCATTATTATCGGCGGCTGGTTCTTCCTGATGAGCCGCATGTCGCGGGGTGCCGGAGGCGGTGCTGGCGGTATTATGAACGTGGGGAAGGCCCGGGCGCAGGTGTTCGACAAGGAGAACTCGAAAAAGGTGACTTTCAAGGACGTTGCCGGACTGGAGGAGGCAAAGGTCGAGATCATGGAGATCGTCGATTTCCTCAAGAACCCCGACAAATACAAATCCATCGGTGCGAAAATTCCCAAGGGCGCGTTGCTGGTAGGCCCTCCGGGAACGGGTAAAACCCTGTTGGCGAAGGCGGTGGCGGGAGAGGCCAATGTGCCGTTCCTGTCGATTTCCGGCTCGGATTTCGTGGAGATGTTCGTGGGCGTGGGCGCTTCGCGCGTGCGCGACCTTTTCGAGCAGGCCAAACAGAAAGCTCCCTGTATTCTTTTCATCGACGAAATCGACGCCATCGGCCGGGCCCGCGGTAAGAACGCCGGGTTCTCGGGCAATGACGAGCGGGAGAATACACTCAACCAGTTGCTGACCGAGATGGACGGTTTCCAGACCAATACGGGCGTGATCGTCCTGGCGGCGACTAACCGGGTTGATATTTTGGACAAGGCGCTGATGCGTGCCGGACGTTTCGACCGGCAGATCGAGGTGGGATTGCCCGACGTGAAGGAGCGCGAGGAGATTTTCGACGTGCATCTGCGTCCGTTGAAGCTCGATCCGGAGCTGGACCGTACTTTTCTGGCCAAGCAGACGCCCGGCTTTTCGGGTGCCGACATCGCCAATGTCTGCAACGAGGCGGCGTTGATCGCGGCCCGTCACAATAAGAAATATGTGTCGCGCGAGGATTTCCTGGCGGCGATCGACCGCATTATCGGCGGTCTGGAGCGTAAGAACAAGATCATTTCCGACGAAGAGAAGCGGGTGATTGCCTATCACGAGGCCGGACACGCTACGGTAAGCTGGATTTTGGAGAATGCCAGTCCGCTGATCAAGGTGACTATCATTCCGCGCGGCAAGTCGTTGGGCGCGGCCTGGTACCTGCCCGAAGAACGGCAGATCACCACGCGCGAGCAGATGATGGACGAGCTGGCTGCGATGCTCGGCGGCCGGGTGTCCGAGCAGATCAATTTCGGCGAGGTTTCGACCGGAGCGCTCAACGATCTGGAGCGGGCGACCAAGATGGCGTATGCCATGGTGGCTTATTACGGTATGAGCGAGAAGGTCGGGACGATCAGCTATTACGACTCTACGGGCCAGAGCGACATGGCGCTGACCAAGCCCTATTCCGAACTGACGGCCCAGCAGATCGACGCCGAGGCTAAAAATACCATTGCCGAAGCCTATGCGATGGCGGCGGAGGTACTCCGCAGCCATGCCGACGGTTTGAAGGAGCTGGCCGAACTGCTGTTGGAGCGCGAAGTGGTCTTTACGGAGGATGTGGAGCGTATCTTCGGTAAACGGAAAAAGGATATTCTGCGGGAACGGAAAGAGGCCGAGCAGAAGGCTTTGGCGGAGCGGAAAGCTGCATCTGGCGATGCGGAAGAGGCAGCCGGGAAAAAAGAGGTTGCGCCGGCCGAGTCCCGAAAGGACGAAGAAAAGATTTCCGGAACCGCCGCTTCCGCTGTGTCGGACGGAAAATCGTCGGCGGAAACGCCTGAAGTTTAACGAGGTTTACCCGAAAAAGGTTGAATTATGTCTGATAAAATGAGGAATCTTCTGGTGCGAACCTTGAGCGGTGCCGTCCTGACTGTCGTGGTAGTCGGAGCGGTGCTTTGGTCGCAGTGGAGTTTCGGAGTGCTGTTGCTGGCGATTCTCGTCGGCGGTATGTGGGAGTTTTACCGGATGGCCCGCCGGGAGGATATTTACCCTCTCAAATGGCTCGGACTGGTTACGGGTACGGCTCTTTTCGTGGCGAGTTTCCTGCTGGCGGTTTCTGCGGAGCAGGTGGCGTTGTTGCCGAGAGCGCTTTCCGTCCTCTTGTGGTTGTTGCCGGTTTTTATTTTGCTCATACCACTGATGTTCGTCTGTGAACTGTTCCTCAAGCGTGCCCGCCCCGCCGCCGATGTGGGGGCGACGCTCGGAGGCGTCTTTTATGTGGCCGTGCCTTTGTCGATGATGGCCTATCTGCCTCTGCTGACGGGGGAGGGTGGCTGGAATCCCTGGGTGATTTTGGCCTACATCTTCATTATTTGGGCCAACGACGTATTCGCCTACCTGGTGGGGGTCAGCGTCGGCCGACATCATCTTTACGAGCGAATTTCGCCCAACAAGTCGTGGGAGGGGTTCTTCGGCGGCATCGTCGGTGCGATCGCCATGGGTTGCCTTGCCGCATGGTGGCTCGACGGTAGCTATTGGTTGTGGTGCTGTTTAGCTGCGATCGCTGCCGTGAGCGGTGTGTTGGGCGATTTGATCGAGTCGATGTTCAAGCGTGCGGCCGGCGTGAAGGATTCGGGCAATATTCTGCCGGGGCACGGCGGCTGGCTCGACCGTTTCGATGCGCTCATTTTCTCGTTGCCGTTCGTGGTCGCTTATCTGCTATTGCTGCATATTTCATAAGAAAACTTACTATCCGAATATGAAAATAAACAATGAAGGCTACAAGATTATCGGGCTGACAGGAGTCGTTTGTTTCCTGCTTTGGGCGCTGATGTACTATCTGATGTCGCGCCATGCCGAAGCGGGACTGCTCTGGTTCGGATCCATTCTGCTTGTGCTGTTTTGGTTCTTTATCGTGGCATTTTTCCGGGAGCCGCGGCGTGTGAAGATCCATGATGCGGAGTTGGTCTTCGCTCCGTGCGACGGCCGGGTCGTAGTGACCGAAATGGTGCACGAGAGCGAATACCTCGATCGGGAGATGCTGCAGATTTCGATCTTCATGTCGATTACCAACGTTCACATGAACTGGGTGCCGGTCGGAGGTACTGTGGAGTATTTCAAGTATCATCCGGGGCGTTTCCTGGTGGCGTGGCATCCCAAGTCCTCGACCGAGAACGAGCGGACGACGACCGTCGTGCGAACCCCCGACGGCAAGGAGGTGCTCTTCCGTCAAATTGCGGGTCTGATCGCCCGTCGTATCGTTTCTTATATGAAAGTCGGCTCGAAGGTGGAGCAAAATTCGGTTTGCGGGTTCATCAAGTTCGGCTCCCGCATCGACATCCTTCTGCCGAAGGATACCGAACTGCTCGTGGAGATCGGGGATCCTGTCGTGGGATCGCAAACTCCCATCGCCCGGTTGAAGTAACTTATTGGCGGCGGTTTTCGCGTTGCGGTACGTATGAGTATTACACCTCAAACATTGCTTCGTTTTACAGTGGGGGCGGCCATTACGGCCGTCGTCCTCTTTTTGATGTGGTACTTCAGCTCCATCGTGATCTACATTCTGGTTTCGGCGGTGCTGGCCATCATGGGGCGCCCGCTGGTAGCCCGGATATCCCGAGGCCGGATCGGGCGATGGCGTGTGCCGCGCTGGTGCGGAGCGCTCGTCACGCTGCTGGTGATCTGGATCGTTTTCGCGGTGATGTGCGGGCTTTTCGTGCCGCTGGTGACCAACAAGCTCTACCAGTTGGCGCACCTCGATTTTTCGACGGTGCTGACTTCTGTCGAGGAGCCGCTGCAGCGTATTCAGGATTATCTCACTCACTTCTTCTCGTTGCCCGAAACCCAGGTGTCGTTCAAGGATACGCTGATCTCTTTCCTGCAGTCGCTGATTAATTTCGACACGATCAATACGGCGTTTTCATCGGTGGTGAGTTTGGCCGTTTCGAGCGTGATTGCCTTTTTTTCGATTTCGTTCATCACGTTCTTTTTCCTGCGGGACGACGGACTTTTCTATGCGATGGTAACAGCACTTTTCCCGGATCGATACCAACAGAACGTGACGCATGCCCTCAATTCGGTTACAGTGCTTTTGTCCCGCTACTTCCGGGGGATTTTGGCCGAGAGCTTCCTGTTGATGCTGGCCGTATCGCTTGTGATGATGGCTTTCGGCATGAGGGCGCAGGATGCCTTTTTCATCGGTCTTATCATGGGGGTTATGAACGTCGTGCCATACGCCGGTCCGACCATCGGCGGCGCGGTTTCGGTCTGCATGGGTATCATCACCCCGATCGAAGGGATGTCGATCGGCCATACGATGCTGGTCATTGCAGGATCGCTGTTGATTTTGAAGGGGCTGGATGATTTCGTGCTGGAACCGACGCTCTACTCCGAGCGGGTCAAGGCGCAGCCGCTCGAGATATTTCTCGTGATCCTGATCGCCGGGTCGTTGGCCGGGGTGATCGGCATGCTGCTGGCCATACCGCTTTATACCGTGCTGCGGGTTTTCGCCAAGGAGTTTTTCTCCCAAATTTCCCTGGTGCGCAAGCTGACCGAAAAGATTTGAGGCTATGTCTGTCTGGATCGAAGGAGAGGTGATGCACGGACGGCAACTGGGCCGTGAGTTGGGATTTCCGACCGCCAATATGGAGGTTGCTGCGGATGCGGATACGATCGAAAGCGGAGTGTATGAGTCCTATGTGGAGATCGACGGCGTGGAGTATAAGGCCATGTCGAATCTGGGGAGCAACCCCTCGGTGGGTGGAGGTCCCCGACATCTCGAAACCCATATTTTCGACTTTTCGGGCGATCTCTACGGTCGGAGACTCCGGGTTGAGCTGCGGCGTAAGATCCGCGACGAGCGCAAGTTCGATTCGCTGGAGGAGTTGCAGCGCCAGATCGAACGGGATCGCAGCTGTATTTTGAGTTCGGAGAATCGGCGGCGATGACCGTGCGGCGGTTTATGCCGTTTTTCGGCCGGAGGCCGTGTTTACCGCTTCGTGGCTTCGATTCTCTTCGGCGGGAGTCGGTGTCGCAATGCGGCCGACGAGAGCCGACGATTCAGCAAGAGATTATGTATAATTGATTAAATGATAAAAAGTATGTTTTTGGATTTGTCCCTGCCTTACAAAGTGGCCGATATGTCATTGGCCGAATGGGGCCGGAAAGAGATTGAGATTTCGGAGCACGAGATGCCCGGACTGATGGCCATACGCCGCAAGTACGGCCCGC
>OGQP01002339.1_pt1 | contig 10162 bp, 4 predicted proteins | sample 1553251 | NCBI WGS metagenome assembly OGQP01 (sample SAMEA2580016, study PRJEB22360) | human gut metagenome | biome: human gut; feature: human-associated habitat; material: faeces | place: Denmark | collected 2008/2010 | reverse complement strand
ACCAGCACAGGGCCAATGTGCTCCAGAATAACCCCTCCATCCGTTCCAGCACATCATCCCCCATGTATACGGACTTTTCCATGCGCGGAATCAATATGAACGGAAACCATATGATGCTGAACGGGATCCCCAGCCTGTTTTACCAGTTTAACGGTCCGCCGAATCACATCATCGAAAGAATGGATATTACTTCAGGACCGAATGCCGGCGTCAACGGAGTCAGCATGTCGAATAATGGAACCAACGGCGGCGCCACGCCTGCTCCGGGAACCATCAATATTGTCACGAAAAAAGCGGGGCAGACTCCTGTTTTGAACTACACGCAGACCTTTTCAGGAAGAAGCAATCTTGGCGAGTTTATTGATGTAAGCAGCAGGACAGGCGCCAATGGCGAATGGGGTGTCCGTGTCATGGGCGAATACATGGATGGAGATATGGCGCTCCGCCATGCGGAAAAAGAGGAAAAAAATATTTTCGTTAACCTTGACCGGAAAGGGAAAACCTCCGTTACGAATATTTTTGCAGGGTCCTTCGATCTTCGTGTGAATAAAGGGCAGCGCTGGTTCACCTATGGCGGTAAATCCGATGTCCTTCCCTCCGCTCCGGATTCCAATACGGATTATGATTTTGACGGTACTACGAAGTGGATGCACGGCTGGCTTCTTACTGTGAATCACGAAAAAGAACTCAATGGTAACTGGAGCTGGTTCGTGAACTGGGGCGTCAACCGCAGAAGCGGAAATAAGTATAATTCCAGCTCTGCCCTGAAGTTTGACGAAAAGGGAAATTTCATGAGCAGCAATGTGTCCAATGCGCAGAATGAAATAGGAACGAATTCTTATTTCCAGACAGGGATCAAGGGGAAGTTCGATACTGGCGCCGTAGAACATCATGTATCCCTTGCCTTTGACCGCTCCGGCGCCAGATACTGGAATGACACGAATAACAGCGTGAAAGGAAATATCACAGGCGGTCTTTATGACGGTACAGCCTATAAAAACAGTTTCTATATCCCTTCGCTCCGGAAAGCAAAACTTTCCTGGTCGGAAATCAATACAGGCATTACACTGGCCGATTCTCTTGCCTACGGGAAATGGGATGTCCTTTTGGCAGTTTCCAGAAAACACGAACATTTCAGAAATGAAATTAAAGGGCAGCTCATACGGAATGATGACTGGCTTCCGACTTTCGGGATTACCTACAAAGCAAATGATCATCTTTCCTTTTACGCGGGACAGACGGAAAGTCTTTCCAGGGGCGGCGTCGTTTCCAATGACAGCAAGTATGTCAACCAGGGAGAGACTTTGGCGCCGTCGGTGAGCAGGCAGAAAGAAATCGGCGTGAAGTATAAATACGGCGGACTTCTCACCACTTTGAGCTATTTCTATATCGATCAGGAAAATGTCATTGATATAGATGTGGGAAGCGGTAAGTACCGCCGCGCTGCTGACGGAAGAGACAAGTTCAAAGGTGTGGAATGGACAGTGAATGGGAAATTGGCACCGAAATGGACAGTGACCGGCGGGCTGATGTACATTGACGCCAAGCGGGATAAAACGCAGGGTGGGAAAAACGACGGCCGCTTCGTTAACGGCGTGGCAGACTGGAGCGGCGTACTGGGACTCGTTTACGAACCGAACGACAGCCTGGGAATCATAGGGAGAGTCGTTTGGAATGACGCTGCCTATATCGATAATTCCAATGCGCCGTCAGAAAAAACGAAAATCCCGTCTTACACCACCTTTGACCTGGGTGTGAACTACAAAACACGTTTGGGGAGAATCCCCGTTTCTTTAAGCGCCATGTGCTACAATGTGGCAAATAAAGATTACTGGATGGGAAGAGGGAGTTCCACCACCTTCGGATTATCCATGCCGAGGACATTCATGCTCTCCGCCCGATTCGAATTCTGATGTTATCCGGGTAAGTAAATTTAATAAAACAAAAAGGAATGATACCATCGTATAGATAAAGTATGGTTCCTTTTTAATTTGTGCGGTTTATTTTGAAATAAAATCAATTACAAAAATATTTCATGGAAATAAATACAAAATTGATTAACTATAATTAAAGTAGTAGTATGTAATTATTAATGCTTCATGCTGCTTTGTGGATGCCGGCGGGTCATATACGCAGGGCGCGGTGGAAATGGAAACAGGGATACATTTTTTATCGCGCCGCAGAGACCTTATAGAGCAGCAGAAAAGCACAATCAGTTGTTCCGTCTGAGGAGGAAAAGATGAAAAAGGGAAAGATTCTTGCAGCGCTTGCGGCAATCATGATGGTATCCGGGGCAAATGTGCCAATTATGGCGGAGGTAAGCCAGCTGGACGAGGTGGTCGTAGAAGCGGACCGTTACCGCCAGAACGGAAATGAAAGTGTTATTAAACCATTGGGGGTTGTGGCGGACCAGGTCCAGAATGTAGGGCTCTTAGGAGAAAAGGATGCCTTGGAGACACCTTTTAACAGCATGACATTGACGCGGAAAGATTTGGATTATTTCGGAAGCCCTGAAAAAGGACCGACAGACATGCTTACCTTGAATCCTGCCGTGAGAGATGCTTCGAGTAATCTTTACAATGATGTTTCTATCCGCGGTTTTAACCTGAACGGGCATAATATGTATTTGAACGGTATACAGGGGATGCTTGACCAGCAGCACGCTGCCGATATTTATATTGATAAGGCAACGGTAATAGCCGGTCCGAATCTTGGCATTGTAGGGACGCCGAACCGTGAAAACTTAGGGGGTACTATTCTGTTTACTTCCAAAAAGGCGCAGGCGGAACCGAACCTCGATCTGACTTTGGCTTATCAGGGCGGGAAATCATTTAAAGAAGCTGTTGATTTCGGTACCCGCCTCGGACATAATCAGCGCTGGGGTGTCCGTGTCATGGCGGATAATATACAGGGAGAAACGGCGATTGACGGAGACAAGCTGACGCAGCGGGATTTCTTCGTGAATATTGACCAGAAAACAAAAAAGAGCAAGACAAATCTGCTTGTCGGATATAATTATGCAGATCAGAAAGGGGCGCAGTTTACCTGGAATTTCAATGAATATAATCAGCCTAAGGGAAGCCGCCTGCCCAAGGCGCCTGATAACGGACGCAGCTACTTGCCGGAGTGGACGAATAATGAATATGATAACTGGATTGCTACATTGAATCATGAGCAGATATTAAGTGATCATACCACGGCATTCTTCAATGCAGGATATCATCGCGAAGACTGGTATGGCTACCAGTATGGCACGCCGCGTCTTCAAAATGCGAACGGGGACTATACTGTTCATCCGGAAAACTATCCGCTGGCAGTAACAACGAAGTATTTTGGCGGCGGCATCAAAGGTAAGTTTAATCTGGGCTTGACAAAGCATAACTATGTATTAAGCGCGGATCGGATGATGTATGACAACTATGGCGGAACGAATAAGAAGTGGGGCAATAACGGTGAAATCCTTCTGCGCGGGAATATGTATACCGGATATATGGATGATTCACAGTATTATATGTATCCCCATGAACAAGGAAGTGCGCCGTGGAGTTCTTCCCAGTTTGTTACGGGATGGCATATATCGGATGATATTTCCATGTTTGATGACAGATTAAATGTGATTGTCGGGCTTCATGGGCATCATGCAAAACAAATCAAGAAGAATGGGGAGAATAAAAAATACCATGGCGTAAATCCCACATTCGGCCTGAATTATAAAATCTCCGAAAATTTCTCCGTATATGCCAGCCATGCAGAAGATTTCATGATCGGCCGTGTTGTGGGCGCCGGATATAAAAACTCCGGAGAAACATTGGATCCCGGCAAGACAAAACAGAATGAATTCGGTTTTAAATATAAAGTGGGGGATATGCTCCATACTTTAAGCTTCTTTAAGATCGAACAGCCCAACTTCGGAAGGACAGAAGATAATTATTACGGTATTTTCGGCAAACAGAAGAATAAAGGCTTTGAATATGCTTTCTCCGGCGCGCTTGGCAGGAAGCTTGATTTAATCGGCGGTATTGCTTATGTCGACGCTAAACAGGCAGGGACGGGAAAGAAAGCAAACGGAGTGCCGAAATGGTCAGGTACGGCGGCTCTCATTTATAAGCCGACAGAACGGTTGAATATTCTTGGACGGGCGACTTATCAGGGATCATCCTGGATTATCAATGAAAAGTACAAAGTACCGTCTCATGTTCTTTTCGATCTGGGCGCAACGTATGAGGCCGATGTCCGCAATACGCCGATTACTTTTAAGGCGATGCTTTATAACGTATTTGGGAAAGATTATTGGAGTGCCCGCGCGGGGAATAGTACTGTCGTACTCGGTACGCCTCGTACGTTCATGCTCTCCGCCACTCTTCATTTGTAAAATGTGCAGAGGCGGAACGGCCTGAATTTCTTTTGAGGGAATTAATACTTGGGTGTCAGTTGTTTTGGGAATAAGGAGAATCGTATGCAGTACAGAGAATATCTGTCCGTCAGCGGACTGGCGGTGATTGCCGTTTCTGTACTGCTTTTTTCATGCCTTGCAGGATTGATGCTCGGATATATTCCGTTGTCTTTTCCCGAAGTGCTTGGCGCGCTGGCAGGATGTGACGGAGCGGCAGCAGATATAGTCCGTGATCTCCGAGTGCCCCGGATCATCCTCTCGGCAGCCGCCGGGATGGGACTTGCGCTTTCCGGTGTCGTTATGCAGGCGATGTTCAGAAATCCGATGGCAAGTCCTTACATTATGGGTATCTCTTCAGGAGCCTCACTGGGTGCTGTTGCCGCCGTGTTTTTGGGAATCGGCTCGGCTTGGGGCGCAGGTGGTGTCGGACTGGGTGCTTTTGCAGGTGCTTTGTTGATGTCTGTCATACTTGCAGGGGTTATTGGAAAGAAAAGCGGTACGTCTTATATTCTTATCGTAGGGGTGGCGCTTGGCGCTGTCTGCAGCGGAATTACGGGCGTGATTATTTATTCGGGCGCAGCGTCTTCCGGCATAGATGTGACGCTGTACTGGATGATGGGAAGTGTTGCTTTTGCCAAGACGGATCACGCCGTTTTTCTTTTAATGATTGTCATTGCCATATCCGCTTTTTTCCTCCGGCAGTCGCGGATACTGAATCTGATGCTTCTCGGAAGGGCAGGGACATTGCCCTTGGGCAGGGACCTGATGCCCTTCTTTCGGCTGTATATATTAGTCAATGCACTTTTGGTGGGATGTATCGTGATGGAGGCGGGGCTCATCGGCTTTGTCGGGCTGGTGGTTCCCCATTTCGTGAGATCCTTTATAGGGGCAGATCATAAAAAGCTGGTGCCCTTAGCTGTTTTATGCGGAGGTATTCTCACGGTGTGGGCGGATATTCTTGGACGGGTCCTTGTCACGGGAGCTGATGTACCCCTGGGGGTCACTTTGGGACTGATTGGTGCGCCGCTTTTTATTTATATGCAAGTCCGGAAATCCTATAACTTTGGAAAGGAGCCGTCATGAATATCTGTGTCCGCCATCTTTTTGCGGGATATGGAAATAAAAAAGTATTGGAAGATGTGGATATTTCTTTTCCATCCGATCAATTGACCGGCTTAATCGGGCCGAATGGGAGCGGAAAGAGTACACTGCTGAAATGTATCTATCGTGTTATGAAACCTTCGGCAGGACAGATTTTCGTGGGAGATAAAAATATAGGGAAGCTTTCCTATAAAGAAAGCGCGAAACAAATCGCTGTCTTGGCACAGCATCATGGGACGGGTTTTGATTTGAGCGTGGAAGATGTCGTCCTTATGGGGCGTACTCCATACAAAGGTATTGCGGAAGGGGATAATGCGGAAGACATTGCCATAGAAAGATCCATGGAAGAGACCGGCGTGGCTGACATGGGCAGCCTCAGTTTCATACAACTTTCCGGCGGCGAGCAGCAGCGTGTCATGCTGGCGCGGGCTTTGACCCAGGAAACGTCCTGTCTGGTTCTTGATGAACCGACCAACCATTTGGATATAACCTACCAGCTGCAGATCATGGACTTGATTACATCAAGAAATATGACAGTCATTGCCGCTATCCATGATTTGAATATTGCTGCCATGTACTGTGACCATATCGTGGCACTGCAAAATGGAAAAATAATAGCGCAAGGAACTCCACAGGAAGTTCTTACAAAAGAGAACATAAAGGCTCTTTACCATGTGAATGCGGAAATTCTTATGAGAGCGGACGGCCGTCCTGCTATTATTTATGAAAGAGGAGACAAACGATGAAAGGGAAGCTCCGCACAGCAGGGTGGTCGATTGTGTTCCTTGTGCTGTCATTTTTGTCGCTCAGCTGGGGAACGGTGGAAATTACGCCGGGGGAAGCGCTGGTCTATACATGGCAGGCAGTCCTTGGTGTTGAGAGCGGGAGTATTTCTTCCGATGTAGTGCAGTACTTACGCCTTCCCCATTTTGTCCTTGCTTTTGCTGTGGGATGGGGACTTGCTCTTTGCGGGACCGTCATGCAGGCTGTCATGAGGAACCCTTTGGCCGATCCTTATCTGCTGGGCATATCCTCAGGGGCTGGGCTTGGTGCGGTCATTGCCATGGCGCTGGGCGCCGATGCTTACTTGGGGGTACATGGTGTAAGTATGTGCGCCTTCTTGGGGGCTGTGGGAATTTCTTTAGCTATCCTTTTTGTTGCTTCTGCGGCGGGAAAAGGGGACAGCCTGACACTGCTTCTTGTGGGCTTTGCCATGAATGCTCTCTGCTCCGCGGCACTTAGTTTTATTATCCAGGCTATGGCGGATACTCATAAAACAAAGTCGGTCCAGTTTTGGCTGATGGGAAATATTATGGCGGACAGCTGGACGGATATCGGGATCTTGGCAGGCATTATTGCGGCAGGAAGTATTTTCTTTATGGGACAGAGAAGAATTCTTGACCTCATGCTTATCGGTGATGAGCTTTCCCTCAGTATGGGAAGGAATCTGGCGGTATACAGGAAAATATATATACTGGTTGTTGCCGTTTTAGTGGGCTCTATCGTTTACGTGGCGGGCATGGTCGGTTTTATCGGCCTTATCATTCCTCACATGGTAAGGATGGCGGCAGGAAGCGGGCACAAATCCCTTATTCCTTTGGCGGGTCTTGCAGGTGGCTGTTTCTTGGCGTGGGCTGATGTATTGGGACGCAACCTTATAAATGGTACAGAACTCCCTGTCGGAATCATGGCTGCGGTCTGCGGCGCGCCTTTCTTTGCATGGCTGCTTCTTGGCGGGAAGTATGGAGGCCGGCCATGAAGAAATGGATGGCGGTTACAGGCTGCATACTCCTTTTGTCAGGCTGCGCAGCAGATCCGGAGCAGGAAAAATCAGGGATACCCATTACCAATATTCAAGTGGAAAACTACTTTAACTTAGGCGAGAATGTACAGTATTTTTCAAAAGTACCTTCCCGTGTATTGGTCATCGGGGCATCACAGACGGAGACACTTTTGGATATGGGTGTGGAAGATTCGATCCTGTGGGCGGTGAAATACGAAGATGATAAGAAGTATCCGATCAAAGACTGCAATCAGGCTGCTTTTCAGCGATTGAATTTCCTGCCGCGGCAGCAAGTGACGATGGAACGCGTGCTGGATCTCGCGCCGGATTTGATCATTTCAGAAGAATCGTGGTTTTCAAAAAATCGTTTGGGAAGCACAGAGTACTGGAACGCAAAAGGTATTCATACTTTGGTGTCTCTGAATACAACCGGACCAGCCAAAACAAATCAGCCGGAAACCGTGGAGAAAGAAATAAAATACATCCGTGATTTGGGGGCGGTTTACCATAAAGAAGAGCAGGCGGAAAAGATTATAACGGCAACGATGGAGCGGTTTGAAGAAGTCCGGCAAAAAGTAAAAGGGCAAAAGCCGCCGAAAGTCATGATCCTGGACTTGCTTTCCTCCACGATTTCCTATGGAAGAAATAAGATTGCCGGAGACATTGCGTCAAAACTCGGAGGTATTGTCCCGAATACAACTGCCGCTGTCAGCGATGAATTGATTATAAAAGAAAATCCGGATATTGTTTTTGTTATTACTTATGATGATGCTGAGACACGCCTGGCGCGTCTCAGAAATAAAAAAGCTTTCAGTCATCTGAATTTTGTCCGCAACGGCCGGATTTATGAAATGCCCTTGAAGTACGCTTACGGCCCGATGACAAGGGTCATCGATTCGGCAGGATATATGGCGGGGCTGATGTACCCGGGGCAGTTTGATTTCCCTAAAGAATACGATTTTCACACCGACGATTAAGTAAGACGTGCAGGAAAGGCAGGTGTTGCGGGGTATTTATTTCATCGTACAGTTATTTGTCAGTAAAAAGAGGAGAGATGGTAAGATGAAAAAGAAACTGTTGACCATGGCCGTTACTGCGGCTGTCGGTGCGGCTTTATACGGTATTACTGCTGATGCCGCTGTTTATCAGTTGGATGAAATCATCGTGAATGGGGATAAGTATACCGATGATACCATTATGCCCGGAGGCAAGACGGACCGCCGCATCCACTTCGGCCTGTATGGAAATATGGATCTCATGGACGTTCCGGCCAATATTGCTTCTTATACGGAAAAGACGATCAGGCAAAATTATATTCCTGCCCGTACGTTCATGAATACGGTGACCAATAATCCGTCCATCATGGTCGGCGGTGCTTCTACCAATAATAATGTGGAACTTCAGATCCGCGGCAATGCTTTCAATACCCACGATATGACAATGGATGGACTTCCCGGCATGATGGCTATGGGGATCGTTCCCATGAACTGGGTGGAAAAAATTGACGTGGTCACAGGGCCGAACGTCGTTCTCAGCGGCACCGGTATCAATCAGAGTGTTTCCGGATATATCAATTTTGTTCCTAAAATCGCAAAAGATAAACCGATTCTTGATATCTCAGAAACATATTCCAGCCACAGACTGTTCAATCATGCCATTGACTGGGGACAGCGTTTCGGCGATGATCATCGTTACGGTATTCGGATCAATGCGGAAAGATACAGCGGAACCACCAGTTTCTCGAATGAGACGCTTCATGGAAACGATCTTTACATTCATTTTGATCAGAGAACAAAATCAAGCAATACGTCCGTTATGTATGGGCATGACCATGTTATTAACCATGGTATGCCGGAAGTCCTCAATGTGATTAAAAATTGGGGCGGCACCGTGACAAAATTGCCGGATCCATCCAAGGTGGTTGAAAACTTTATGCCAACATGGTCAGACCTTTCCCACCAGCGCCACGTATATACACTTTCCCATGAACAGCAGCTGAATGGCCATGTTACTTTTTATCTGAAAGGCGGCTATGAAAAATTGAGCTGGCCGGGCTACTATGATCAGAAACCGGTACTTCTGAATGATGCCGGTGATTACGACTTCGGCAAGTGGGGATTTGGAAGTGCCCAAGACAGTAAATGGTCGCGCCGTTCTCTCACTACGGGCTTCCTGTTTAACATAGATACACCATCGGTCAGCCACAAAATCAATCTTGGCTTTGAAATGCTTTCCAATGGCTGGTACTATATGAACGCCTCTGCCAAACGTTCGAAGCCCGAAGGAAATATTTATACAGGCATCTGGAAAGTTAATGACGGTGCCCCGATACCCAGCAGCGGACCGTGGTACATCAGCAGCCGCAAAATGAACCGGAGCCTTATCCTGACAGATACTATTTCCGCCCTGGATGGGAACCTCCGAGTCATCCTGGGGGCCCGCCGCCAGAATATCCAGACGAAGTCTTTCAATACATCAGGTGCTTTGACAAAGAAATACGACAAGACGAAGACATCCCCTACTGTCGGTGTACTGTACAAACTGACACCGACCTTATCGGTTTATGGCAACTATTCGGAAGGACTCACCACCTTGTCCATACCAAGCGGTACAAAGAATGAAAAAGAAGTACTTCCTCCGGTGCAGACAAAGCAATATGAATTCGGTCTGAAGAAAGACTTTAAAGATTGGGTGACGACGCTGTCCTTCTTCCATATCAAACAGCCTACCGGCATTACAAACACTGACAACTACTATGTACTGGATGGTGAAACAAGAAACCGCGGCGTGGAATGGAATATCAGCGGCAAAGTTTCTTCAAACTTAACCCTTACCGGCGGCCTCATGCTCCTCGATGCGAAATACAAAAGAACCCAGAATGGTGC
>OGQP01002337.1_pt1 | contig 10168 bp, 9 predicted proteins | sample 1553251 | NCBI WGS metagenome assembly OGQP01 (sample SAMEA2580016, study PRJEB22360) | human gut metagenome | biome: human gut; feature: human-associated habitat; material: faeces | place: Denmark | collected 2008/2010 | reverse complement strand
TTCTTCAGTTGTGAGCACCGCCTTTGCCCCCAGCAGCAACAGCAGCCTCTACCTTCTTGATATAAGTCTTAACTCTAGACTTAATCGCCTTATTTCTCTCAGCTCTTACCTGACTTGTAATTACTCTCTTCTTAGCAGATTTAATGTTAGCCAATCCGTACACCTCCAAATCATAATTCAATAATAATATCTGTTTCGCATTAAAGCCGGACACGGACGATCTAATGTAAACATACTCACACATTTTATAGTACAAACATCTATATGTCAAGAACCAAATAAAGATTTTGGTATAAAAATTTCATTTTTCTGCACAATATGTTGGGGAGGTGATGTGAAAAATGGATAATATAGTTGTAAGAACTGACCTTGCAGTAGAGGCAAATGAAGAAGCAATGAATGGAACAGGAAAACTGAGGGGGATAAGATTAAGAGAAAGCAATAAATCAAGGATGGGAGTGAAGGTCACAGAATTGCAGGTGACAAATCATTTGGGCGAAGCCGCGATAGGAAGACCCAAAGGAACTTATCTTACTATAGAGGCAGATGATATTGCAAGTGGGGACGAAGAATATGCAAAAGAGGTTATATCGACATTGGCAGGATATATATTTAAGCTTTTAAAGCGTATGAATAAAAATGTCAAACCAGAAAAGATTCTTGTTATTGGACTTGGCAACAGAAATATAACATCGGATTCATTAGGACCTGAGGTTGTAGATAATATTTGTATTAAGATAAGTGAGGGCGATGAGACGGGAGTATGCACACTTAGTCCGGGGGTTATGGCACAGACAGGTATTGAAACTGCAGGAATTATTAAAGGCGTTGTAAGTCAGATAAAGCCGGATGTATGCATAGCAATAGATGCTCTTGCTGCAAGAAGTGTGAACAGATTAAATAGTACTATACAACTTTCTGACCAGGGAATTAATCCTGGCTCAGGTGTTGGAAATCACAGAATAGGAATAACAAAAGACAATATAGGTGTTCCGGTGCTTGCAATTGGCGTGCCTACTGTTATAGATGCCGAAGGGATTATTCAGGGGGCAGGAAAAATGTATGTAACCCCGAAGGACATTGATTCAGACATTAGAAACATAAGTATCATAATATCCAAAGCAATTAACCGTGTTGGTGTTCATATTCATGGCTGATGTGAATACAATATAATGGTAATGCAAAGTAAGGAGGATATATGAGTGATAGAAAGTACAGGCCTGTGTATATGTTTATATTCATGGGCTTAATGCTTATGGTAATAATGATGAATTATAGTTTTAATCTAATATATTATATTCAGAACAGAATTTATGAAAATGCAGTTAAGACATTGTTTCCTGTAGAGACATATTTTGAAGATAATTATGATGAAAATGCAGGTTCGGTGTGGGTCGATTCGGAATATATGTTTAGCATGGCAAAGGAGGATAAAAAACCTGCTACACAGACGGATGAGGGGGTCGTGGAGGCAGGCGCTGAAGTTTGTCCTTTGCCTATACAGGAAAATGCAGCTGGAAATGTTTATAATATTGCAGATTTAAATAATTATGATTTTCTTATGAAGTTCTATACAGTCACATCCATCACAAGCCTGACAACACAGATAATGCGTCCGGAGGAATTTCTGGCAAAAGACCTGTCATTAGAGAAAAATGCGGATTCTCCGCAGATTCTTATATTTCATACACATTCACAGGAGGGATTTATGGATACGGTTGAAGGAGATACGTCTACAACAATAGTTGGTGTTGGAGATTATCTAACAGATATACTCACTAATACATATGGTTACAATGTTTATCATGATACGAGTGTGTATGATTATATTGATGGGAAGCTTGACAGAAGCAAGGCTTATACATATGCAGAAGAAAATGTGACAAAAATACTGAAAGAAAATCCGTCAATTGAGGTTGTAATAGACCTTCACAGGGATGGTGTTCCGGATACTACAAGACTTGTAACCGAAGAAAATGGAGTAACAATGTCAAAGGTAATGTTTTTTAATGGAATAAGCTACAGCAAGGCAAAAGGAGATATAGGCTATCTTTACAATGCAAACAGAGATGATAATCTGGCAATGAGTCTTCAGATGTATCTTTTAGGAGAAGCGTATTATCCGGGGCTGTTACGGAATATTTATATTAATGCATATCGTTACTGCCTGCATATGAAAGGCAGGTCGATGCTTATAGAAGCAGGAGCACAGACTAATACAAGTACAGAGGTTAAAAATGCGATGATACCGGTGGCAGATATGCTGGATAGATTGTTGAGGGGTGAGAAGGCGTATACACAGTGACGCGAAGCGCATCTTGTTTTTACCTCACATTTTCCCTATAATGGGCGGTGGAGATATCCTGTCGCCCATTCCACCACACACGATAGTGTAAAATGGCATATGAAATTAATGTATGAATGGGGAAAAAACCTATTAAAGCTTCTAAAGGTGATGAAATAGTAGGTTTATTGAGAGAAAATTCTGAGGATAATTAATGCGGATAAAGAAAATTGCCTACTAAATTGATGATTTAAGCCAAAATAGTAGGTCTTTTTGCTGATTAGAACTGTCTGATATTATAGACATATAAGAAAAAGACCTACTAAAAGTGTGAATAGTGTTTATCTAGTAGGCGTTTTAGTTGAAAAGAAGAATTACAAACAAACTAACAATGAGGAAAAGACCTACTAGATTGCTAAATATGATGAAATAGTAGGTAAAGGAGGTAAAATATGAGTAACAACATTTTAGCAGATTTACAGCCACACGCTGTCTTTAAATATTTTGAACAGATATGTGCAATTCCACATGGCTCAGGCAATGTGAAGCAGATAAGTGATTATCTGTGTGAATTTGCACGTGAGAGAAATCTGTGGTTTAAGCAGGATGAAAGTTATAATGTGATAATTAAAAAGCCGGCAAGTAACAGCGAGAGCAAGGCTGCACCTGTTATTTTGCAGGGACATATTGATATGGTAGCTGTAAAAACGAATGATAAGGTTAAAGATATGGAAAAAGATGGTCTTGACCTTTATATAGATGATGGATATGTCAAGGCTGACAGGACAACCTTAGGTGCTGATGATGGAATAGCAGTTGCTTATGCGCTTGCTATATTAGACAGCAAGGATGTGTGTCATCCGCCGATTGAGGCTGTGTTTACAGTAGATGAGGAAATTGGAATGCTTGGTGCGGAGGCAATTAATACTGACTGTCTTGAAGGTAAAATTATGCTTAATATAGATTCTGAGGAGGAGGGGATATTCCTTTCAGGATGTGCTGGGGGAGCAACTTTAAAGGCTTCTTATCCATTGAAAAAATCGGATATGACAGGAACGCAGATGTCTATTAAAATTAATGGTCTTACAAGCGGACATTCTGGAACAGATATAATATGCCAGAGAGCTAATGCTAATATTCTGATGGGACGTATTCTTTTTGACGTTAAAGAATGTGTGAATATTGTAAGCATATCTGGTGGTGAAAAAGATAATTCTATAGCTCCATTTGCTGATGCGGTTATAATGACACAGGAAGCAGATAAGGTCACTGAGCTTCTTAATAATACTGCAAATGTCTTGAAAGAGGAGTATTCGGTTACTGACCCACAGCTTACCATCAAGGTGAATTGTAAAGGTGAAGGCAGCACTTTGGCATGTGATGATGCGACAACACAGATGCTTATAAATGTGCTTAATTTTATACCTGATGGTGTTGTTAAGATGAGTAATGATATCAAGGGGCTGGTGCAGACTTCACTTAATCTGGGGGTTACAGAGCTGGCTGAGAAAACATTTGCAGCAACCTACTTAATAAGGAGCAGTTCGCAGAGTGAAAAAGAATATCTTACTGATAAGGTTGGAAAAATGACTGAATATCTTGGTGGAACTTATGAACTTAAAGGTGTTTATCCAGCATGGGAATTTAAGAAGAATTCTGCAATCAGGGATATGTTGTGTGAATCTTATAATAGACTTTTTAATAAAGAGGCTTTGGTGGAAACAATGCATGCAGGTGTTGAATGCGGTATTATGGCTGCAAAGATTGATGACCTTGACTGTGTATCGTTTGGCCCTGATATAATTGATATCCATACTGTAAAAGAAAAATTGGATATTGCTTCGACACAAAGGACATGGGAGCTTATAACTGACGTTTTAAAACAGTTGGCATGAATAATTGAATAATACTATATATTGTGTTAGTCGTATCTGGTAAAATGAGCTGAAAAAAGCTTTTTTTATACCAGATACGACATTTTTTATACCAAATGCGACATAAACTCAACAGAACACGACAAAACATATAGAATACTATATATATTGTTGACGGAGATTTGTTATTAATATACTATATTACTTGTACAAAACATTTATTAAATTCCGTGCGCAGGGGGATAGGAAACATTTGAAAGGAAAAGGTATATGGAGTATAAGGAATTTGTGGAATATATTAAGATGAATGCAGGGTATATAGCTGGAGAAGGTGGCAATATTACTATTAATCATGTGATTAAGAATAATGGCTGTGAGATGGATGGGCTTGTTATTATGGAGAAGGGGAAAGACATCGCGCCAACTATATATCTGGACAGCTTTTATGAATTGTATACGAATGGTGAGAATATTAAGAACATAATACGACAGATAGAGGTTATATATGAACAGAATAAGAATAATGTTACATTTGATGTAAATATTCTTAAGCATTTTGACACTATAAAGGACAAGATTGTTTATAAGGTCGTCAATTACAGAAGTAATGAAAAACTGCTCGAACAGGTGCCGCATAAGAGAATACTTGACCTTGCTGTGGTGTTTTACTGTCTGCTTGATAATGAATATGGAAGAAGTGCAACAGCATTAATATATAATAACAATCTGAAAAACTGGAATGTAACTATTGATGATGTGTATAAAGCTGCTTTGAAGAATACACCCGATCTGCTTCATAGTAAGATTAGTTCCATGGCCGCACTTTTTGAAAAATGTGGTGTTAATGTGGATGGAGAGGAAGTTGATTTAAAAGATTATGTTCCGTCTGATATGTATGTGCTTACGAATGAAAGCAAACTGAATGGTGCAGCCTGCATATTATATGAGAATGTATTGTATGATTTTGCGCAGAAGCTGGGAGCAGATCTGTATATACTACCTTCATCAGTGCATGAGGTTATACTTCTTCCTAAGCTTTCGATGTTTGAGAAAGATGAACTTGTTAATATGGTAAAGGAAGTTAATACAGAAGGGGTTGCTGCAGATGAAGTCCTTTCTGATCATGTATATGAATATAATAGAACAGAAAGATTGATAACTATGTAGGGACAGAATAATACAATAATGTACATGATGGGATTCGAACCCACGATCTTCCGCTCCGGAGGCGAACGCTTTATCCAGCTAAGCTACATGTACACAACATATAATAATTTATATGCTTATATACTATACATTATTAAATTAAAACCCGCAACAATTGAATTAATTTTTTTCTTTTGTTAGAATTAATACATCTGTATATTGATTTGAACTTATCAGCAATGAAGATAAGAATTGGAGGAAACATGTCAGAGCGTATTAATAAATATCTCAGTGCCCATGGAGTCTGTTCAAGACGTGAAGCTGACAGAATGATACAGGAAGGACGTATCACAATTGATGGTAGAATTGCAGTTATGGGTGAGATGGTAGAAGACAATACAATTATATGTGTTGATGGCAGGAAAGTTGACAACACCACACCACCACAGGTAGTCATAGCTTTTAATAAACCTGTAGGAATTGTATGTACAACATCTGATAAACAGGGAAAGAATAACATAGTAGATTTTATTGGATATAAGGAACGCATATATCCTGTGGGCAGATTAGATAAAGAGTCTGATGGCCTTATACTGCTTACTAATGATGGCGACATGATGGACAGGCTGCTTCGTTCCGTTAATGGTCATGAGAAGGAATACATCGTTTCAGTTAATAAACCAATTAATAAAGAATTTATAAAGAGAATGTCAGGAGGAATATATCTTAAGGAACTCGACAGAACTACAAGAAAATGTGTTGTGGAAAAGATATCAGACAAGACATTCAGAATAATTCTTACACAGGGGCTTAACAGACAGATAAGAAGAATGTGTGCGGAATGTGGATATAGTGTAACTAAACTGACAAGAATAAGGATTATGAATGTGGAATTAGGGGATTTAAAGACTGGTGAGTACAGGGAACTTGACGGTAAAGAGCTTAATACACTTTATGAGCAGATATATAAGCAGATAGAAACAGTCAACATACAGGCTGATAATTAAGGAGCGGATTATGGATTTATTACAGGAATATTCAGAACTTAAGAAGACGATAGATTATCATATGGATAGATATTACAATCAGGACGAGCCGGAGATAAGCGATTATGAGTATGATAAGCTTATGATAAGGCTTAAAGAGATTGAGAAAGAACATCCGGAATGGGTGACATCTGATTCACCTTCACAGAAGATTGGTGGCACTGTAAAAAGAGAAGCCGGGGTTAAGGTCACACATAATGTACCTATGCTGTCTATTGAAGATGTGTTTTCAGAAGATGCAGTGTGTGCATGGATTGATAAGGTTCATGCCATGCATCCTGACTGCACATTTTCAGTAGAGACAAAAATTGACGGTTTAAGCATGAGCTTAAGATATGTAAAAGAAGCAGATGGGAAGCTGCATTTGCAGTTGGCAGAGACAAGAGGAGATGGTCTTATTGGTGAGGATGTGACAGCTAATGCATGGGTAGTGGGGGATGTGTTACAGGTTATTGACCTTCCTTATGATTCACTAGAACTTCGTGGCGAAGTGTATATGAGCCATGAAGATTTTGAAAAATATAATGAAGAACAGGAAAGACTTGAGAAAAAAACAGCTGCTAATCCCAGAAATCTTGCGGCCGGAACATTAAGACAGCTTGATACTTCAATTACGAAGAAGCGAGGTCTTAAGATGTTTATCTTTAATGTACAGGACGGACCTGATGTGATTATGGAAAGCCACGGCAGGGGAATGGATATATTAAAGGCAGCAGGTGTACCGGTTGTATATCATAAGATATGTAAGACTAAGGAAGAGGTTGTCAGAACAATTGACGAGATAGGAAGAATGAGAGAAGAACTTCCATATGACATTGACGGTGCTGTTGTAAAGATTGACCATATCGCATTCAGACAGGAGTTCCCTGCAGGAAGCAAGTATTCAAGCGGTCATATTGCATACAAATATCCACCGGAAGAAAAGGTTATTGTTATGGATGATATTCTTGTAGATGTGGGAAGAACAGGAAAACTTACATTTACAGGGATATTCCATGATCCGGAAACCGGAAAGCCTGCAAGGCTGTGTGGTACAAGTGTATCAAGAGCGACTCTTCATAACCAGGATTATATTACACAGATGAATGTAGGTATTGGTGGGGAATATAAGCTGTTTAAGAGTGGAGAGATTATTCCTAAGCTTAATGGATGTGTAAAGGCACCTGAGCATGTGTTTGAAGCACCAAAGGTATGTCCTGTATGTGGGGAACCTCTTGTACGAGAAGAGGATACAGCAGATATAAGATGTGTTAATCCGTCATGTGCAGCACAGTTGTCAAGAACAGTGGCATATTTTACATCTCTTGACTGCATGAATATCATGGGACTTGGTGAAACTCTTGTTGATGCCCTTATAAAAGAAGGATATATACACAATTATGCTGATATATATACATTGAAAGAACACCGAGATGAACTTATTGAGAAGGGAATCATAGGAAAAGAGAAGAATACTGATAAGCTGCTTGCAGCTATTGAGAAGTCTAAACAGAATACACCAGACAGACTGCTTACTGCACTTGGAATAAGAAATGTCGGCAAGAATACAGCCAAGCAGATTATGAATTATTATGATAATCTTATGGCACTTGCTGATGCAGGTGAAGAAGAATTGCAGAATATTCCGGATATAGGCACAACTACAGCCAAATGTATATATGACTTTTTCCATGATGAAGCTAATATTGAATTAATAGAAAGGTTAAGACAGTCAGGGCTTAATATGCAGATGCCAGAGAAAAAAGAAATATCAGATAAGCTTGCAGGAAAGACGATTGTTGTAACAGGAAGTTTTGATAATTACAGCCGTAAGGATATGGAAGAACTGATTGTTTCTAATGGAGGCAAAGCAACAGGAAGTGTCAGCAAAAAGACTGATTATCTTGTTGCAGGAGAGGCAGCAGGCTCTAAGCTTGATAAGGCTAATTCACTGGGGGTTAAGGTGCTTACGATTGATGAATTTATGGAAATGATAAAGTAAAGAAATAACAGATTGATAATGTTATATATGTCTAATATAATATTAATAGAAAACAATTTGTTAAAGAAAGATATGGAGGTGATTATGTATGGCAACTTCAAGCATTACCAAGAATTTTGTGGTTTCAGGTAAGAAACAGGTTGAACAATTCGCTGATGCGATTGAAATGTCATATAAAGAATCTCTTTCAGAATCAAGTCCATCTTCTTGCAGATACAGAGAAATACATGAAACAGATGAAGTATACAGAGTAATGGAGAAGTGGAAAAAATTATATGGAGGATGATTTTTTAGTATTAAATATCAGAGAATATATAAAAATGGGAAAAGCTGGAGAAGACATGCTCAGGCAGGTTTTCTCCAGTTTTAAATGTGAGAAAAATCTTGATGTTGAAAGTTTTCTTACAGAACAATCTATAGATTTTACAAAGAAAAACCAGTCGGTTACATATATTGTGATTTCGCCAGACAAGAATAATATAGTTGGGTATTTTACAATAACAATTAAACCAATTACCGTTAATACAGATGAATTTAGTAATACAGTAAGAAGAAAAATTGCAAGGGTAAGTGAACAGAACTCTGATAATGGAAAATATTCGTTGTCAGCATATTTGATAGCACAGTTAGGGAAAAATTATGATGATAGTATTGGAAATACAATTTCGGGAGACAATTTGCTTTCAATTGCGCTTGGAAAAGTAAAAGAACTACAATATATGGCTGGGGGGATGGGTGTTTTTCTAGAATCTGAAAATAAGGATAGATTATTAGATTTTTATGAAAAGCAGAATGGTTTTAAAAGGTTTGACACCAAAGTTACAAAAAAATATAAAGAAAACTCACATACTTTGGTTCAGTTATTAAAGGTGATATGATATAATCAGACAACAATGATAACAGAAAGAAGGAACAATAATGCCAATTAAGATTCAGAGTGATTTACCAGCTAAAGCAGAATTGGAAGAAGAGAATATATTCGTCATGGACGAAAACAGAGCTATTTCACAGAATATAAGACCTTTGGAGATAATAGTTCTTAATCTTATGCCTATAAAGCAGGACACAGAATTACAGCTTTTAAGAGGGTTATCTAATACACCTTTACAGATAGATGTTACATTTTTACAGATGTCATCACATGTTTCAAAGAATACATCAGCTTCACATATTAAGAAGTTTTATCAGACTTTTGAAGAGATTAAGAACAATAATTATGATGGAATGATTATTACAGGTGCACCTGTTGAGAAGCTTGAATTTGAAGAGGTTAATTACTGGGATGAACTTATAACAGTAATGGAATGGTCTAAGAAGCATGTTACATCAACAATTCATATATGCTGGGGTGCGCAGGCAGGATTGTATTACCATTATGGTATTAAGAAGGAATTACTTCCGAAGAAGCTGTCAGGTGTGTACAAGCACAGGGTTATGAATAGAAAAGAGCCTTTAGTAAGAGGCTTTGATGATGTATTCATGGCACCACATTCAAGATATACACAGGCAAGCAGACAGCAGATTCTTGACAATCCAAGACTTAAAGTACTTGCAGATTCAGATGAGGCAGGAATATATATTGTTCTTGGTGATGGCGGGAAAGAGATTTTTGTTATGGGACACCCTGAATATGACAGATTAACTCTTGATCAGGAATATAAGCGTGATATTGACAAAGGAATTGAGCCTGACCTTCCGGTAAATTATTATCCTGATGACGACTGCAACAGAAAACCATTGCTCTCATGGAGAAGCCACGCCAACAATCTCTATACTAACTGGTTGAATTATTATGTATACCAGATAACTCCTTATGACCTTAATGAAAGTTATGATA
>OGQP01002327.1_pt1 | contig 10195 bp, 13 predicted proteins | sample 1553251 | NCBI WGS metagenome assembly OGQP01 (sample SAMEA2580016, study PRJEB22360) | human gut metagenome | biome: human gut; feature: human-associated habitat; material: faeces | place: Denmark | collected 2008/2010 | reverse complement strand
CTGCCGCGAATCCGTATGCGAGAAGCTGACGAGCTCCTGAAGCCACGCCTTGCAAGTCGAAAGGCGTTTTTGCTGCCAAATCGACCATCTGTGACATCAGGGCATCCGCTTTCTCTTTGCTCTGGAGTAAGGTGGTGAAAGCTACCTCTAATTGCTGAAACTCTCCTCGGGTTTGTGCGATCTGTTTTACCAGGCCGGCAAGTGATACCCCGACACCTATTTTCCCTAAAGTAGCCATGAATCGCTGCATGGCAGCATCCATCCTGTCTGCGTCAGTAATAACACTAGACGTTACAGTCTTAGCTGTTTTTTGAAGCTCTCTAAACTTACGGATAGCCTCATCGTTATCAATGACGACGGTAAGATTGATACTCATAGTTCGACCACGGTTTGATCTTTGTGTATAGTCACTTCCAACCCGCTAATGTTGACTATTTTCAGTACGGCATGATTAGAAGCTTTGATTGTTGCTTTCGATCCATGCATGAGAATGATAGTGTGAACGAATGCAACACCTGATGCCTGAATTACTGCAGAAGTGTTCCCCACCAGACAGATATGCTGTTTGCCACTCAGGGTTATATGGCCTTGATCTACATAAATATTCCGGCTTTTTACATCATCTTTGATCTGTCGAAATACATCCAAAGAGGGATAATTGTATTTCTCGCAGAACTCTTGGCCCTGTGGAGAAAAAAATAAGTCGATCAAATGAGTGAAATCCGAGATTTCACCAAGTCGATCACAGGCACCAAGCGCATATGCAGATTTTATGATTTTGTCAAGCATAATGCTTATTTTTCGTTATTTTCTTTCACCTGCCATCCTAAGTAGTGTATTCATTGTATTAGGATTATTCATATCCATGATTTCGGATACACTACTATTTTGTTGGCTATCTCCCGATCTGTCCTTGTAATCCGTTCTGAGGGAATCGGCAATCATAAGCTGTATGTTGGTCCATGAAACGCCCCACAGGATATATTCGAGTGTCCAATGATAGCGACTTATGAAAGCGTCGATTTGTCCCCAGATACTTCGTCCCCCGTAGTGGCTATCCTCTCCGTCTTCATCTCTGGGGAAATCGTTACCTGAAGCGTTTTTACCGAGCGAATAGCCTTTATAAAATCCGCACAATAGGATTGAAAAACTATAGAATACAAAATATTGGCAAGCGCTACGGGCTGCATAGTCGGGGAATCGAGGAGCAATTCCGTCCTCTCTGTTAGTCTCTCATCGATCTCCTGCTTGGTTCTAAGGGTTGCGATGGCTATTATTTCCGCAACCTCATGTGGTTTCTCCGCACAAATACGCCACATCTTTTGCACTTCGTTTTCCGTTTCATCGGACAAGGATAGGTCTATGTCTAACAAACGACGACTGATCATTGCCAACCGGCCCAATTGGAGGGGGTAGAGGTATAGCGTCTCTTTCTTGCCATTCAATCCCTCTATTTCAAAAGATTCGGGCTTTTCTGAGAGAATGTCATATGCTCGTTGATCAGTTATTTTAGTACTTTTTGCCATAAGTAATAGATTTGTTCCCGCCCCGTTCTCGCTACGTGATGCAAGTCGTTAACTTACCGGCGGGATAGGATGATTTATAAAAGTATTGGTGCTGCTCTAGACACCCAATGATGCAGCTTCGGTGTATTCAGGTGTCGCGATAGGCCACCAAGCAACGCCACCTTCGGCAGGAGCCAAAACATCGGCGGAGACGGCGATTTGGAGCGGATCGCTGGTATTCATACCCCCCGTAAGCGATGCTGTGTACTTCAGACGGGCAAAAGCCAGCGACCCTCCACTTTTAGAGTCGAATACAAAAGCTTTCGTCCCTTCATACAGTTCGCCCTTTGCCGGTTCGGTCGTTCCGAAATAGAACTCCAGTGTATCATCGTCGAAATCAGCGACATTCCACGTAATTTCTTTCGTTCCGGACGTCGGGTCACGCATGGAGAAGAAAGGGTCGGCCTCTCCCTCCCGGTAGAACTTGTTACTCGTCGGGTTGGAGAAGTTGAAGGTTACGCCACCATTGTAAGGTTGTGTAATTTTGGTCAGCGCCTTAAGTAACGCTTCAGCACCAGTATCTTTTACGCCTTTCGGCAGCGGATTTCCTGCATGGCAGGAATTAAGTCCCACAAGTTGCATAATCTTAGTATTTTTTAAGTTTCACTTTGATGTTTGAAAATGTGTAGGAGATACCCTCCTCACTGATGAGAGTTTCATCGCTCACGTCGAAAAACCATCGTTCGCCAATAGGGTAGTGCCCCAATGAATCGAAAGCGATACGGGTCAGTTCATTCAGACGGTTGCGATTAGGGAAGCGTTGCTCCTCACGATTGATCGTCGGGGTATCGTCCGGGACATAAATATTTACGTTTACCGTCGCTACCTGCGAATCACCGACGACGTTCGATAGAGAATTCACGACGATGAATTCGCCAGATGGATTGTTAGGATAATGATCCGCATACATCGTCGGCACAGCTTGACTCAGTGGTGAAGTACGGATACGATCCCACACGAGTTTGAATATTTCTGTGCATGTCAGATTCATCGCTTCTTTGATTTTAAGAACCGTGCGAACTCCGCTTTAAGCTTCTCAGCGGTAGACTCCACCCAATTGCCAGATCCTTCCAGCACGTCGAATCCTTTAGCCTCGACGTATCTTGCGTATTCCATACCTGCAACCCATACGAGATATGTTTTGCTGGGAGGAAGTTCACGAGCTACCTCAAGAGCGCGGGATCGAGCTTTCTGCTGGGCTTCGGCATAACCGTCACTAAAATTCTCCATTGCGATTTTGCCGTCTTGAACTACTACATAGCCGATAGAATTCCGAAGATTGCCTGTACGGTCGGTATAGCTGCCGTGCTCGCGGGCATACTTAACCACCCGTTCACCGAGCACCGAAAGCCATTCGATCGCTTTCCGGTCATACTCTTCCTTCGCTCGTGTAAATTCGAGTTCCACCTCGCGCCAGTTGGTACATTTCATAGCCATAGCCTCGTATCTTCGTAACGTTGTCCGCTTTTGTAGAATCCCTGTACCGGATACGATGCTGTATCCTTGTCTTTCGGTTTTGCTTCATTGCGCGGCGTGCGGTCGAAGATGTTGAATCCTCGGCTATCGAATATGCGCACTTTGGTCCCGATCGGAATAGGCAGCGTATTTGCTGGCATAGTAACCTCGAAAGAATAGAGGAAGGCATCCCCGTTTTGTCCTTTGATTTGTTGTGCTTGCCCGTTTTGACGGGCATTGCATCGGGCGACTACACGCCACTCATGCGTGCCTTCATTCCACGAACCATCTGGATTTTGCGTGGCATCCTCCTCGTACCACATTTCGAGCGTATAAGGGTATCGAATCATCAGTAAGGCAGAAATTCTATCGTTGGAGTATCATTGAACTCGTCAGCAATATCGGTTAGATCATTATCCTGTGCTATATAGTGGATTCGACGGCGTAATTCATCAGTACTGTAACCGAGTGAATATCCGCCATTACTTTCAGAAGAAAGGACGATAAGCTGTTTCAGTACGTCTATTGCCGCCCTTGCAACGATAGCTTTATTAGCGGCGGTATATTCGTCGTCTATTCCCAGCGTAGCATCCAGACAAGCGATAGCGATCAGGTTGTCATCTACGTTGTAAGGATAAAGCCTTGCCGATATTGCTTCGAAGTTCGTCATCGTCGGATTGTTTAACCGTTCATCGTCGAGAGGTCGAAGATGGCGATCTTGTTGGGCGCCGTGAAATTCGGAATCCATTCGGCTCCGTACTCCATAAACCGCCCCTCCTCGGTACGCCAGTTCGACGTCCACATACCACCTTCCAGTCGTGTGTACGTTTTATTGGGCACAGGGTCGGAGATTTCGTAGGGTTCGTGCCACATCATCTTGCCGATCTTGTCTTGCGGAAGTAGAGTGATGCGGTCTTCCTTGAATGTCGAGACAGTCCCTTTGTTGTCCGGAAGATCAACCATATCGTCGATGATGCGAACGGGCGGAAGCCCGATGCCGGAGAATACCTGATTTGTCATGGTGTCGGTAATGAGGCCGCCGGACAGTGCTACCTGCGCCCCGCCGAGAATCATCTTGTAGGTGTTCTGGAACTCCTTGGCTCCAACGATATTTTTCGTAAAGGTCGAACGGGTCATCTCCATTACCGAAAAACGTCCCATCGTAGGCCGCAAGGCTTCGATCTGTGTTTTCAGGTAAGTGATGAAATTGTCCTTGTCTCCGGTTGTCGGCGTGATGCGCTTCACGGGCAGTTCCATGTCGAGTAAGGCGATACCCTGCGGGTTATCCGACAGCGTTACCGATGCCCTGCCGTCGGAGCGAAGGTCGCCGACTACGATATCCATGCGTTTATGCGGAGCAAGACGCACCTGGCGCACATCGTCCACGATGTAGTCGATGATCGCGTTCATGGCGGCTACTTGGTCTGCCGGCCGTGCCGCGTTGAACTTGTCGATGAGCGATTTGATCATGTCCAGACGGTCGTTGTCCATCTGGTAACGGTCACCCAGATAGGCCACCTCTCCATAACCGCTGCCGAGTGATTTACGTTCACGCAGAGGTTTATTGGAGTTGCGGTCAATAACCGAGCCTGCCGTTACCCCCGTAACGGTTCCGAGATACGTTTTGAAAACACGGGATTTGGTCTCTTCGAAGTCGAGATACCGTTTCCAGAAAATTTCATCTTGCCGTGTTGCCATCGTACGGTCTATGACCGCTTTGACGACATTGGGATCGTTGAAAAGAATTTCAAGTGTTAATTTCATTGTCGTCGTTTTTTAGATGGTGAAAAGGAATCGAGACGTAAGGGTCTCTTTATCTTTGTCCGAGATGGGAACATAGAGTTTCGATTCCCGAACTTCGTAGGCTTGGCCGATAGCGGTGACCGTTGCGCCCGGTTCCACCTTCGTTACGGCGTAATTGAGGAAGTTGGCAGTCGCTTTCGGCGCAGATCCATCCGCCGCTGCGGATTCGAAGAGGATAGCCCCGGCATCTGCCGCGAGAGCGGCGCTCATCGTTAGCTCGTCGTAGTTAGCATTGGCGGTACTGATGCTTGAAACTGTCGCACCGTTCGAGCCGTCGCCCAGGTGCATGCCTTTGTAGGCAAGCGACCCTTTGGCAATTTTGATCTTGGTTCCGGTAGTAACTTTCTCAATCACTTTAACATTCTTCACCGCTACGGCTTTGCGTGTCTTGAAATCGACATACAGCGGCGCAAGCGGCATCAGAATCGTCCCAGAGGGCACATTTGTGTCCTCGAAATTGAAACCTCCGGACAGACGGTACACCGTGTCGAACCGGCACAGTTCTTTCAGCACATCCATCGGGTTCAGGTCATACTTAAATCCTGCTGGCATTTTTACTTGGTTTGAGATTTGACAAATTGTTCTGTCCCCGTGTTGATCAGTTTGGCGATGTCATTCCCATTGTCTGAGATACCGCTACCCTGAGTCGGGGGTTCGGCAAACTCGAAACCTGCGTCAATCAAATCCTGTTTTACGCTCTTGAAATATTCATCCAGATCGGCGTCCTGAGCGATGGACAGTTTGGTGACGAATTTTTCGGGAATTCCGAACTCTTTCGCTTTCGAGACGATTACGGCATTCCGTTGTGCAATCTGCTGTGCCTGTTGTATTGCTAAAGTTTGTTCCTCACGGAAAGTTTTCAGCAGATCGGCCTTGAATGCCTCCGGATCGAAAGTCGGTTTTTCGGGTTCGATCTTTATCCTGCCCGCCCCCATTGGCAGATGATGACGTCGCCTTTCCCTTGAGTGTTTCAAGCTCTCCTTTCAGGGCGTTGTATTCGGTACGAGCCCGGTCGGATTCAGCTTGAAATACTTTCAGGAGGGGTTCGACCCCGCTTGCTGCGGTTTCGATTTGCGATTCATCAGAAACGGTTTTTTCCAGATAGGAGGCAACCCCGTCGAAAGCCTTTTGGCTGAACCCCAGATTAGAATACTTGGTTTTCAGTACTGATAAAATTTTTTCTTTCATATCTTTTCGGTTAAAACAAAAAGCGCCAATCTCCCTTCTGGGAAATTGGCGCTCGATGGCACTCTGTTATGTTTTTGTATCTTAAATCTTATATGTGGCTAAACATCCGCATTTAGGACACTTTAATTGGGCTGTCCCCTGCAATTCAGCCAGTTTGCGTCCGCAATTCACGCACCGAACATTATGGAGAACTTGAATTTGAACCACAGTCCCCATCTCTTCAATCAAAGAGGATGTTCGGTATTTACGTGCTTGTGTTTGCATGTGTCAAAGATTCAACTACTCGGGACATTTTGCAAGAAATTATCGAAAAAAATACCTTTGTGAAAAATATTTTATTAACATTAGCTAAAGCTCGTTCCGTAGCGATTCCGCCGTAATTAAATCATGTGCGAGAGGATGTGGGAAGAGTATCTGTCGTGGATTTGGCTGTGTTCTCTTCTTCAATTTCCTGCACTTCATCATCTACATTATCTACAAGACCGGCCATGAGAACACCCGTTTTGAGCGAAGCAATTGGTTGTCCGCAAGCATCAAGGGCATTTTTGATCTTCTCGGCCACATCGTCAATGGTGAAAGGTTGAATTTCTGTTTCGATGTCAATAGTCTGCGCTGCCTGCATATATTCGACATTCAGGGAACCAACCGCAGACGTCAGAAAGTTATATCGGCGCTGAATATGCTCACCTATAACTTCGGCGTGGTTGTCAATAGCAAGGTTGGTTCCCATAAACAGGAATTGAAAAGCCTTGCCTGAAGGTATATCACCCAACCCCCGCAATGCTTCCAATGAAAGTTGCGGCGTATTGGTCAATTGATAGGCTTTATTCCATAACTCATTCAGTTCTAACCGTACGGCCTCGCTCGACTGATCCCAATTCAGATAATAAACCTTGCCCCCGTTCGTCAGTTTGATCATCCGGTTTTTCCCCGACTGTTGCGGGACGCCGTTTATTTCACCATCCAATATTAGGTATGGGAAAAAGCATCGGTCGATACAATCGGCGAAATTGGACATCAGCCGCTCTAATCGCTCCCGGATAGGTTTGATATTGTGGTAGAGAGGTTGCGGACGACAGGAATAGATCGTGGGATTCTTGTCAAAGCCGTGCTTAAATTCGCTGACTTTCACCCAAGTATCGTCCATTCTCCACCGATACACCTTTTCATTGGTAACAGTCATAAAGTAGACGGTTTCTGTTTCGTCGATATCCATTACCGAATATTCACGACTCAGAGCCAGATAGTCGCCAGTTTCATCGAAAAATGGATACAGTTTGTCACCTCGGAACGGCGACCAAAGTGTACACCGGAGTTTGTATTGCGGTGTTACAGTACCGCCGAATGCTTTTTTTACCTGAGCAAGCACCCTGCGCCAAAATCCCTCATCTTTGACGACATACCAATATTCGGCGACTTCGGTTTCGGAAAGCCAAGAACGGACGATGCGCTTGTTATTGTAGCGCATCTTGTTTTTTCGGGTAATGCTATTTATGATGGAAAGCAGCTCTTGCTCCTGGTCGTTATTAGGCTTGCAATTTACTTTCGGATCTCGCCCCACCGTCCAAGCCGTATGGATATTGGTTATATCCTGTTCCAGCGGCAACATGATGCGGTTTGTGGGGTTGATATCGTCCTTTTTGTATTGGGGTGGAATCATTTTTCCTGTATTTGGGTCGGTGGTTGCCTCCGATACAATGATCTTGTTGTCGGGACGCTTATCGTGATCCATGACATCATGCAGGTCTGGGTCCCAGTCAGCACGCAGACGCTGCACGTCGGGAAGCGGTTTGCGCCGTTGCTTCAGGTAATAAATTTTCTCGGCTTCAGTGGAAAGTTTGAAGATTTCTTCGAGGGTTTTCATCGTCGTTCCGTCGTTTAATTATTCTGTGATTCACAGGGTTGGATAATTGTTAAAAATATCCGTCGTAACTCTTGGGTTGCATGATTTTACCGAGAATCATACCCAATACATAATAGCGTACCGCGTCGATCAGGTGATCTTCCTGACCGTCTGCCGGGTGGTTTATCGAATGCCCATCCTTGTCTTTATCCCAAACGTAGTTGCGAAACTCCGTTAACATATTATAAGATCGCTCGGTAACGTATATGTCCATTTCGAGCATCTTTTCAATACCAGCAATAATAGATGGACCACTTTTGTCCACTGGGTAAATCATGATACCAGCATTACCGATTTCGTCTACGAGACGGGGGTCTGCTGATTCCGACATAACTTTCAACCCAGGGTATTTTTTCAACTCGGCAATAATGTCCCGTGCGAGCATGTGTGTTTTGTAACAAAGCTCATCGATATATAGAGCATTGCCAATAATGCCGCATTTGGCTATCGCTGTCATGGCATTGGAATATCCGAAGTCTTGACAAAGTGCCACCTTGTCGCACCACTGCGGAAACTCTTTGACTGTATTGATGTGCTTGAAGATCGCGCCTTCGGCAACATCCACCCAACGACCCATGACCACGTGAGCATACTTTTCCGGACTTTCAGCCTTCATCCGCTCCACCTTGCGGATAAACTCTTCATTCAGATATTCAATGTTATCCAGGTAGGTGGTATGAATGTGCAGCACATCCGGATGGGTGCTTATCTGTACATCTACGCCGTCAATATTAATGATCCGGTGTGTTTTTTCAATGTACTTTTTGTAGATGAAATGATTGGAATCGGTCGGGTTCATAATGATGATAACCCGGTTCTGAATTCCCTTCTGACGGATGGAGAGTACGAGTTTGTCGAAATCTGCCTCACTCGTCCACTCTTCAGCCTCGTCACACACAAAGGTCGTTATACCCTGAATGGATTTGAGTTTTGCGGTCTGGTTGCCCGACGACGTTTTGATGCCACGGAATAATATCCGGCTACCGGATACAACGTTCTCAACATCGGTCTTGGTGATATTGAAGAACTCTTCCGTGCCGTCAGCCTCGATCTTTTCGGTAAATTCAGGGATGACAGAAATGGCGGCGGACACCATCGTATAACGACAGTACAGGATAACGTGTCCTTCTTCAAAGGACAAACGTTCGATGAAGGTTCCGGCATTGAACGACTTGCCGGAACCTCGCCCTCCGGTTATCAGAATGATGGAGTGATCGGTATCGGTGTATAGAGGCAAGTATATGTCCTGCGGTTTGATCATTTCTTTTGCAAGCGGTCTTTCACCCATTCTCTGATACTGATGGAACCTTTTAAGTTGACGTCGGCTTCAACCTCTTGCCGTTCCACGTATCCCCGTTTCTTGCCCCGTGTTTTGAGGGTGAAGATAATTGCCGTCTCGGATGGGCGTTCTATCCAACCAGCAAATCTTTTTTCTCCGTTTTCGTCTTTCTCAATGGCGGGAACTCCTGCTACCAATTTGCGCAAATTGCTTTCGGCCAAATCGACAAACCGTTCACGGGAATCTTCGAGGGCTTGTTTGAATCTGGAATCCTCTTCACACCAGTTATACACAGATTGTCTGGCAACGCCGAAATTAGCAGCAATATCCGATAATATGCCGCCGCACGCGTTTGCAACGTGTGTGAATTGTTTGATTGACGGCTTTGCGCTTGGATATGCCATTTTTTATAGTGTCAAACTTGTAAAACTTATTCCACCCGTTCGACCATATCGGCGAACGTCTCGCCAGGGATGATTTTATCATCCGGACCAAACCCAAATCGAAGCATGAATGATGATTTTGCCCGATATGACTTGAAATTGATCATTACATAGGATTCGATGTCTTCAGCTTTTTGCTCTGCCTGTTGCCTGATTTGTTCTTTCATTTCTTTAACTGCCGCTTTTCTTTCTTCGAACGGCCGCTGTACTTCCTCGAAATCATCCAGCGTATCGGCCAGCCCTGAGTTCACTTCGTCCTGCATGACGGATATACCATATATGTTCATGTCTGCTTCAGAAAGGCCGGCGGCTTGATAGTCTATTTCCGGTACAAGTATTTTCATCTTCTCCATGTCGAACTCTCCCATTGCAGAGGGGGAGTTCATGAAGATGTTCTGTTCACGCTCGGTTTTGTCGTCTAACTCTACGGCCTCGACTTTGATCTCATAATCCGTTTCGGGCGTACCATCGTAATTATTGATGATGTCGATCGTCTGCACGCGTTTGTGTCCCGACACAAGATAGGATGAACGTCGATTCCATACGATACCTCCCAGAT
>OGQP01002322.1_pt1 | contig 10217 bp, 9 predicted proteins | sample 1553251 | NCBI WGS metagenome assembly OGQP01 (sample SAMEA2580016, study PRJEB22360) | human gut metagenome | biome: human gut; feature: human-associated habitat; material: faeces | place: Denmark | collected 2008/2010 | reverse complement strand
CCAGCCTCTTTAAACGCCTTTGCGGACGGATATGCGATTGCACAGCCGACACCGCCGCCGACAACGCACACGCGCTTTTTGCCCTCCACGTCCGTCGGCTTGCCAAGCGGGCCGACGAAGTCCTGAATATAGTCACCCTCGTTCAGACTGCCGAGCATCTCGGTGGACAGGCCGACCTTCTGGAAGATGATCGCAACCGTTCCCTTTTCGCGGTCATAGCCCGCGATCGTCAGCGGAACGCGCTCTGATTTCTCGTCGACACGGAAAATGATGAACTGACCGGCCTTTGCCTTGCGGGCAACGAACGGAGCTTCGATCTCCATATACGTGACGGCAGCGTTCAGTTCCTTCTTGCGCACGATTTTGTACATAACTTGTTCATCCCTTCAAATCATCAGTAATTTCTTGTTCGTTCTGATAATCCAACACACTCAGTATACCACATCTTCCATTCTGTTGTAAACAAGAAAATCGATAAAAAAATACCGATACATTCCATGTTACGAATTAGCTTATACCATTTATGATATATCGCATCCGAATTCGGAATGAATTACGACATTGTCGGATCGGACGTTTTTCCACGCAAATCCAGATACCAGCGCGGCAGGTGCAGCAGGCGCAGGTTCTGGCTGAAGGCCTGCAAGGAACGCAAGCGTTCCGACCAGCTGCTCCGGCGTGCAACGCTCCCGCAGCGCTCCGAGGTCCAGCGATTTTTCCCGCTTGCTCAGCCGCCGTCCGTCCGGCGCAAGCAGCAGCGGAACGTGATAGTATGCAGGTGTTGGAAACCCAAGTGTCTTTTGCAGCCACACCTGACGCGGCACGGAGCTCAGCAGATCGCGCCCCCGGACGACCTCTGTGACGCCGCCTGCCGCGTCATCGGTCACGACTGCGAGCTGATAGGCGCATACGCCGTCAGAGCGGCGGATAATAAAATCGCCGCAGTCCCGCGCAAGATTTTCGGTGTACGCGCCTTGAAGACCGTCCTGTACCGTTATGGAGGTATCTGGTACGATCACACGCCACGCGGGCGCTCTGGTTTTCGCCGCGCGCTCTGCCTCTGTCAAGCTCCTGCAGGTTCCAGCATAGATCACATTGCCGTCTGACGCGTGCGGCGCGGAGGCCGCGTGCAGCTCGGCGCGGGAGCAATAGCACGGATAGACCAGCCCGAGCGCACGCAGCCGTTCAAATTCCGCATGATAGGCGTCTGCCCGCATGGACTGCGGTGTCTGTTCCTCGTCCCAGTCAAGGCCGAGCCAGTCCAGATCGCGCTTGAGCGTTTCAATATAATCCGGCCTGCACCGATCCGGGTCCAGATCCTCAATGCGCAGCAGCATCCGCCCGTTCCGGCTTCGCACGGAAAGCCAGGCCAGCAGCGCGGAAAACACATTTCCAAGGTGCATCCTGCCGCTGGGGCTGGGCGCAAATCGTCCGGTCAGCATATTGGGCATTCCCTCCCCCGAAAAAACGGCAGGGACTCCCCTGCCGTTTGGATTATAATTGATAGATCCGGCGGTATTCTTCATAATACCGCTCGTACATATCGGATTTGAGCTCCTTGAGGCTGTTCAGATACTCGTGCGTATCGAACGAATCCGACTCCAGCTCGATCAGAGCGACCGCGATGTTGGAGCAGTGATCTGCGACGCGCTCATAGTTTGTCAGAAGATCGTTGAACACAAAGCCCTGTCCAAGTGTGCAGAGTCCCTTTTGCAGGCGGTCGACATGGTGGAGCTTCATCTCGTCGCAGAGATTGTCGATCAGCTCTTCAAGCGGCTCGACGCGGGCGGCAAGCTGCAGATCGTTATTGACGAACGAGCGGATCGCCGTGGACAGAATCTCTGTCAGAGCGGCCTCCATGACCTCCAACTCGTGCGCCGCCGCCTCGGAGAAGGACAGGTTCTTTTCGTGCAGCTCCTTCGCAGCCTCGGCAATATTCAGGGCGTGGTCGGAAATACGCTCGAAATCAGAGATCGTATGCAGGAATTTGGATACTTCTGCGTTCTGCTTGACTGTCATTTCTCGCTCGGTGACCTTGACGAGATAGGTGCCGAGTTTGTCCTCATACCGGTCTACAGAGTTCTCCAGATCCTCAACCAGCTTGAACTGTTCGTTGGAATAGCCATGCAGCAGCGCAACTGCCTCGACAAAATTCCGCTTGGCCTCCTCGGCCATGGCGTTGATGGTCAGGCGGCTCTGCTCGATGGCGAGCGCGGGATGCTGGATGAAACGTTCTTCAAGCCGCATGGCCTCCGGCTCGACCTCCTTCTGCTGCGGCTTGTCGCGCACCAAGAAGTTGACGGTCTTTTCGATCTGCTTTGTAAACGGCAGCAGCGCGACAACCTTGATGAAACGGAACACCGTATTGACAAACGCAATGGATACGCTGGTCATGATACGGTCGGCAAACGGGAAGCGGATCAGCGCGTCAAGCGTATAATAAATCGCCGCAAAGAGGATCACGCCCGTGACCTCGGCGACCAGATAAACCATGGCCGTCCGTTTGCCGTCGACAGACGCGCCGATGGCGGACAGCAGCACCGGCATGGCCGCGCCGATGGCAATGCCCATGATGATGGGAAGCGCTATGGAAAAATCAATGATGCCGGTCGACGCGAGCGCCTGCAAAATGCCGACTGCGGCAGACGCGGACTGCAGTACGCAGGTAAACAGCGTACCGAAGAGGATGCCGAGGAACGGATTGGAGAAGGACGTCAGGATGCGGATAAAGGTCGGGTCCTCGCGCAGCGGCGAAACGGCGGCGGACATTGTGGACATACCGAACATCAGGACCGCGAAGCCCATCAGGATATCGCCGATGTGCTTTTTGGCCGGGTCCTTTGCCGCCATACGCAGAACGATGCCGATGACCGATATCACGCCCGTGAGCGTCGCCGTGGAGAACAGGTCGAGCCAGCCTCCGGTCGAGCCGATGTCGGAAAGACAGATGATCCAGCCCGTGATGGACGTACCGAGGATCGCGCCCAGCACGATGGAAATGGCCTGCCGCACCTTCATCATACCGGAGTTGACAAAGCCGACGATCATGACCGATGTGGCGGACGAGGACTGGATCACCGCCGTTACGCCGGCGCCCAGCAGAAAGCCCTTGATGGGATTGCCGGTCAGCCGGTACAAAATCAGCTCCAGTTTATTGCCCGCGACCTGCTTCAGTCCGTCCCCCATCAGGGCCATGCCGAACAAAAACAGCGCGATGCCGCTCAGCAGCGAGATCACATTCGAAATACCCACGCATAACATCCTCTCTGTTTGTTAATTGTATGTTAAATTACGAAGATTAAATGTTTTGTATCTTTTATCTTAAATTCATGTTAAATCTTGCTTTTTCTTTACATTTCACGTAAACTTAACATAAAGAGGAACGACGATTTTACATTTCTGCTTTATTGTATTCGCAAAAGGAGTGGTTCAGATGATCTATTTACTGGAAGACGACGATTCCATCCGCAAGCTTGTGCTCTACGGACTGGACAGCCAAGGCTTTCAGTCAAAGGGCTTTGCGCTTCCTTCGGAATTCTGGCGGGCTATGGACACAGAGCTTCCGGAGCTGGTGCTGCTCGATATCATGCTGCCGGAAGAAGATGGCCTGTCCATCCTGAAAAAGCTGCGCGCGCGGCCTGCGACCAAACGCCTGCCCATCATTATGCTGACGGCGAAAAATTCGGAATACGACCGCGTGATCGGACTTGACCACGGCGCGGACGACTTTGTTTCCAAGCCGTTTTCCATGCTGGAGCTGATCGCGCGCATCCGCGCAGTCCTGCGCCGAGCAGAGCCTGCGCAGACGAGCGGCGATTTTTCGCTCGGCCTGCTGTTCGTCTCCCCTGACCGCCACGAGGTCAAGGTCGGCGGCAAGGACGTGATGCTGACCAACAAGGAATTTGAGCTTTTGTGCCTGCTGCTGCGCAACAAGGGCATCGTATTGACGCGCGCAACGCTGATGGACCGCGTCTGGGGCTTTGAGTCCGAACGGGAAAACCGGACGCTGGACGTGCATATCCGAACGCTGCGCGTCAAGCTCGGCGAAGCGGGAAGCTATATTGAGACGGTGCGCGGCATCGGCTATAAGATCGGAGGTGAAGATCTGTGACGGCCAAGATATTTCGAAACGCGTTTTTGATCGGGTTTACCGTTCTGCTTGCCTGTATTTTGCTCTTTTTCTTCATTATGTACTCGAACTATCAGGCGCAGGCATATGACATTCTGGAGGTCGAAGCCGAGCACATTGCGGAGGGGATGCAGATCTGCGGCGGCGAAGAGTATCTCGCCGCGATGCAGTCTGACGAGCGCATCACATGGATCGCGCCGGACGGCTCTGTGCTCTATGACAATATGGCGGACGCCGATACGATGGAGAATCACCTTCAGCGCCCGGAGGTGCAGGGGGCCTTCGAGACGGGAAGCGGACGGTCTGACCGCTATTCCTCCACGATTCTGGAAAAGAACAACTATTACGCGCGTCTGCTGAAGGATGGGACGGTTCTCCGCGTGGCCGGAAAGCAGACGAGCGTAGCGGCCATGGCGCTGATGCTGGTGCAGCCGTCTTTGTGGATTGTTGTGCTGGTGCTGGTGCTGTGCGGACTGCTTGCCATGCGGCTGGCCAAGCAGATTGTCCGGCCCATCAACGCCATCAATCCCGATAATCCGAACGCCACGCCGACCTATCCGGAGCTTCAGCCGCTGATCTCCCGCCTGCAGGAGCAGAACCGCACCATCCGCACGCAGCTGAGTGAGCTGTCAACGCGGCAGCGCGAGTTTGACGCGATCACGGAGAATATGCGCGAGGGCTTTCTGATCGTCGACGATAAGTGCAACATTCTTTCCAGCAACCGCAGCGCACTGCGTCTGCTGGGGATTGACGGGACGCCGAAGCCTGAAAATCTGCATCAGGCCGTCTGCTCCGGTGAGCTTCTGACGCTGGTCGATGCTGCGCTGGATGGAACGCGCGGCGACGAGGAGCTTTCCTTCGGCGGCGGCACGTGGCAGCTGTATGCCAATCCGGTCATTACCGGCAGCCGCGTGACGGGCGCGATCGTGATCTTCATGGACGTGACCGAGCGCGAACAGCGTGAGGCGCTGCGCCGCGAATTCTCGGCCAATGTTTCGCATGAGCTGAAAACGCCGCTGACCTCCATCACCGGCTTTGCCGAGCTTATGAAGGAGGGGATGGTCCCGAAGGAAAAGATGCAGGAATTCTCCGGCGACATTTACCGGGAATCCCGCCGTCTGATCGATCTGGTCGACGACATCATCCAGCTTTCCCGGCTGGACGAGGGCACGGCAAACTTCGCAAAAACGCCGGTCGACCTGTATGTGCTGGCGGGCGGCGTGATCGAGAGCCTCCGCCCCGTCGCGCAGCGGCAGAATATCACGCTCAGTCTCTCCGGGCAGCACGCCGTAATTCAGGGTGTCGAGCAGCTTTTGCAGGAAATGGTCTATAATCTCTGCGACAACGCGATCAAGTATAACGTTCCGGGCGGCAATGTCGCTGTTTCTGTCTGGCAGAATGGACCGACGACCACGCTTTCCGTCGTGGATACCGGCATCGGCATTCCCTACGCTGACCAGAGCCGCGTGTTTGAGCGCTTCTACCGCGTCGATAAGAGCCACTCCAAGGAGGTTGGCGGCACTGGTCTTGGCCTCTCCATTGTCAAGCACGCCGCACAGTACCACGGCGCGAAGAGCGAGCTCAAGAGCGATCCCGGCAAGGGCACGGCGATTGCCGTCAACTTCACCGCTGCAAAATAACCGTGAATTCTGATAGGGCCGCTGCCATGGCAGCGGCCCTTGTTCGTACATTTTCCCGATCCTGCCTGAATCGCCCATTTTTCGCTTGCATCGCGGCTTTTAATCCGGTAAAATACCGGTATCTGTTCTTTGGAGGCGTTTTATGCACGAATTGACGTTTGCTTCCACCGCACTGATGATCTGTGTCGCGGCTGGGGCTTATCTGGCGGGCTGCTGCAACGGTGCAATCATCACGTCGTTCCTGTTTTACAGGGATGACATTCGCAGGCACGGCAGCCACAACGCGGGGCTGACCAATTTCTACCGCGTATACGGCGAAAAATTCGCGATCTGCGTCATACTGGTCGATATGCTCAAGGCATTTGTCGCAGTAAAGCTCGGCTCGGCTGTATTCGACGCGTATCTGGGACTCCGGCTGGAGGGCGAGTATTTTTCCGCCCTGTTCTGCGTAATTGGACACATTTTCCCTGCGTTCTATTCCTTTAAGGGCGGCAAGGGCATTCTTTGCAGCGGTACGCTCCTGCTGCTGGACTGGCGCATTGCGGCGGTCGGCTGGGGACTGTTTGCGCTGCTGTGGCTCACAACGCGGTATGTCTCGCTCGGATCTGTCTCGGGTGCAGTCAGCTTCCCGGTCACAACACTGATCTTCTGTCCGGGGAATTGGACGGTGTTCGTGCTGTCGCTTCTCATCGCGGCGCTCGTGATCTGGGCACATCGGGAAAATATCAGCCGTCTGCTGCACGGCACGGAATCCAGGTTCCGCTGGCACACAGACGCACCCTGAACGTATCGACCGATTTTCAGACAGAGAGGTTTCCCATGATTATCGACTTCCACACGCACACATTTCCGGATCAGATCGCAGCCGCGGCGATTGCTCGCCTGTCCAACAGAGCACATATTCCCGCGTATTCCAGCGGCACGGCAGGCGGCCTGCTGCTGGCAGAACGGGCCGCAGGCGTCGACCGTTCGATCATTCTCCCGGTCGCAACGAAGCCGGAGCAGGTGCATCATATCAACGATGCCGCCGCAACACACAACGAGCATGCGTTTGTCACAAATATGTTTTCCTTTGCCTGCATCCATCCGGACTATGCAGACTGGAAGCAGGAGCTTGACCGCATTGCGGCCCGAAATATGCGCGGCATCAAGCTTCATCCGGCTTATCAGCAGACCGATCTGGACGATCCAAAATATCTGCGCATTTTAGAGCGGGCGGGCGAGCTTGGGCTGATCGTCGTGACGCATGCAGGCTTCGATATTGGCTTTCCCGGCTGCCGATGCTGCACGCCGGAAAAGGTGAGAAATGCGCTTCGTCAGGTCGGTCCTGTGACGCTGGTGCTGGCGCATATGGGTGGCTGGTGCTGCTGGGAAGAAGTTCCGGAGCTACTTGCGGATACCCCGGCTCTGCTGGACACGGCCTTCTCGCTCCGTCCGGCAGAGGCGGAGGAGGGCGATCCCCAATGGCTCTCGGATGAGGCGTTTGTGAACCTTGTCCGCACGTTCGGCGCGGAGCGTATTCTGTTCGGCACAGACAGCCCATGGGCTGACCCGCAGACCGAGCTGCGGCATATCCGCGCACTTCCCCTCTCGGATGAGGAAAAAGCGGCCATCCTCGGCGGAAACGCCAAGCGGCTGCTGCGAATCTGATTGCTAACTGCATATTAAAAAAACGGAGAAAACCGGCAGCGGTTTTGGCGTGTGCCGATAAGGCAGTAATTTGAGATAACTGCAAAATTGGCATCTGCCGGGCAGGATTGGACAACAAAAACAGGCGGCACTCAGCTTCGGTTGGGCGCCGCCTGTTTTGCACATATAAGGGTAGAAAATCACCGATTTTCCGCTCGGATACTTAGTCCAATACGATGTCCTTTTTCTTTCCGTTCTTCTTTCTCGGATACTGCCGGATACGGGTGACAAAATCCAGATTGATAATCTCCAGTTCTCCCGTCTTCTTCTCTATGACCATACCGCCGTCGTCAATTTCTTTTATCACTCCCTGTACGCTGCCGTCATTTGAAGTGATCGTATAAATGATGCACTCTTCGCCGATAAACCGTTTTGCCAGTTCTTTCATTTCACTGTTCTCCTTGTTCTGCTTTTTTTGATTCAAAATATGCCTGACTGCTGCCAGTCTCCTTTGCCGCATGATCCATGGGATAATCACAAGAAGGAACAGGGCAAGCAAAATGAGGTAAAGACTGTCCATTTGCGCATCCCTCCCAATTTATATTCAGGAGATTCTATTTCCTGCTTCGGAATATCGCATTGCTTCTTTACAGTACATCGATATATTTACAGCCCAAATAAGGCATACAGTAAATGAGGGCAGGAATCCAATGTCGAACACAAGCGCACAGACCGCAAGCACGATCGCCAAAACCGTACACACCGCATTTGTTGCGGAGTATGCTTTGAACGCACACTTGCCGATCATAATTTTTTCGGCTTCATCGCAGTCGTCAATCCACTTTTTTTGAAATCTCATATCGTAGACGGACGCTTTCTTTTCGGGATTCATTTGCTTGGTTGTATCTACGCACTTTTGCTGAAAGAGGATCGCTTCAATCATAATAGCGAAGAAAGAGACGATACCGATGAGAAATACAATGGTTTTCTCCATGTCGTCAAATATTGCAAAACCTCCCGAATAGGATGCCGCGATCAGAAAATAGGCGACGATAAAGCTTGCGCTCGCGATCCAAATTACGACAGACAACTTTCGGTCAATAGTATCCGAGATAGCCTCATCCTCGCCATCCCACGCAGCGAGCAATTTCTTTGCACTCCGATAAATCGGGAGGCAGAGTACAGGCACGATGATTGCTATCGCAACCATCAGCCACGGAGCAATGTGCGTTCCGAAAAACGCTCCCGTTTCTTTCATCATGCCGACCAGTTCATCCATCCCTCCTTTTGCCGCACCATAACCGGAGTAATAGCCGATTACACCGCCGACAATCGCACATACGACCGCAAAAAGCAAAAACTTAGGCAGAGCTTTTCGATTTGCCTCTTTGATTTCGTCATTTTTCATTTTCCGTTTCCTCCTGTAAATAGAAGACTTCTTCAACCGTAACGCCGCATACCTTTGCGATCGTCAGAGCAAGTGTAACGGACGGCGAATAATCGCCGCGCTCGATCAGGCTGATCGTTTGCCGTGATACGCCGCATAAGCGCCCCATTTCCTGCTGATTCACATTCAGGATCGCCCTGAATACTTTCAAGCGATTTTGCAGTATCATGCAGCACCTCCGTCTGACGATTTTACTTGTCTTAATGACAACTATCATTGTCATGTTGTATTATACTCTTGTTATTTGAATCTGTCAAGTTGTTTTGAAAAAGTGAGGGATAAAGTTCGTTGCCTTGCCCTCCGCTGTCAGTAGAATGGCGTGTTCTGCAGTTCGATCTTTATCTGGGGTCACCTAGGATGAACTGCTAAAAGCGGAACAGGCATGATCGAATCATGCCTGTTCCGAGAAGTTTGAATTTTACTGTCTTACCGGCAGGGGGCCTTTCTCCGTTCTTTTTTATCCGTTTTCCAGACTCATCGTTGCATAGGCGTTGAGATCCTGCCCTGCGCGTTTTCCGGCCAGATATTCGTAGTAGCCCTGCGCGCCGATCATGGCGCCGTTGTCGCCGCAGAGGCTGAGCGGCGGCATGCACAGACGAACGCCGAGCCGCTGTGTTTCGCGCATGAATTCGCCCCGAATGCGGGAATTGGCAGCGACGCCGCCCGCGCTGGCAAGGAGGCCTGGATCAAGATCAAGGTCAACTCCATCGTGGACGAGAAGACCATCGACGCCTTGTACCGTGCCTCTCAGGCCGGCGTGAAGATCGACATCGTCGAACGCGGCATCTGCGCTCTGAAGCCCGGCGTTCCCGGCCTGTCCGAGAACATCCGCGTGCGTTCGATTCTCGGCCGCTTCCTGGAGCACTCCCGCATCTACGCCTTCTGCAACGCGGACGGCCCGCAGATCGGCGAGGGTCCGGCTTCCGGCCCGGAGGTCTACATCGGTTCGGCTGACCTCATGCACCGTAACCTTGACCGCCGTGTGGAGGCTCTGGTGCGTGTCACCGCCCCGGAGCAGGTCGACGGGCTCATCAAGTACGTGGACCTGCAGATGGCCGACTCCACCATGAGCTGGCACATGCAGCCCGACGGCACGTATGTGCTGCACACCAAGGACGACGAGGGCCGCCCGCTGGTCGACAGTCAGGAATATCTGATTCGCAAGCACCAGCGCCGCCCCAATTCGCACAACTGATTTCATTCGATGCTCCCTGTCAGCACGAGCTGACTGAGGGTGGTTACGATGCCCGGCTCCTCTTTCGAGAGGATGCCGGGCATCGTTGTTCAGCGCGCAAAAACTACGTAGCAGCGGTCCAACGTGACCTACAATACAAGAGATGGGTACGAACAGTATGAGACGAATCGTGGAAGC
>OGQP01002321.1_pt1 | contig 10226 bp, 6 predicted proteins | sample 1553251 | NCBI WGS metagenome assembly OGQP01 (sample SAMEA2580016, study PRJEB22360) | human gut metagenome | biome: human gut; feature: human-associated habitat; material: faeces | place: Denmark | collected 2008/2010 | reverse complement strand
CCAGACGCAGACAGCCGGCGATATTGTCAATGGCTATGAAGAAAAAGAATTATACCGTATTATTCGTGATTACGGTGAAGATAAATTTGCAAAAAATATTGCAAAACATATTGTTGCCGCCAGACAGGTGAAACCGATCACAACCACCGGAGAACTGACAGAGATCATCAGAGAATCCATTCCCATGAAGATGCAGGTGAAGTCAGGACATCCGGCCAAGAGAACTTTTCAGGCAATCCGTATTGAGCTTAACAGAGAGCTCGATGTGCTGCGGGATTCTCTGGATGGAATGATCGATATTCTTGATGATGGCGGAAGACTTTGCATTATCACTTTTCATTCTCTGGAGGACAGAATTGTAAAGACGATTTTCAGAAAAAATGAGAATCCGTGTACCTGCCCTTCAGATTTTCCTGTATGCGTATGCGGGAAGAAATCCAAAGGAAAAGTGATCACAAGAAAGCCGATTCTTCCGGGGGAGACAGAGATGGAAGAGAATCCGCGTTCCAAAAGTGCAAAGCTTCGGATTTTTGAGAGAGTATTATAATTAGAGAGGCATGAAATGGCGAGAACGACCAGGAGTGAAACAGCAAGAAGAAGCAGAACCAGTGCCAGAACAAACAGAGGAATGTATGTTGACGGAAATACGGTCAGACGTCTTGCAGAAGTTCCGGAGAGAAAGAGGCAGCCGGGAAGACAGAATCCGGGAAGGCAGCAGACCAATCGAAACCGAAGAGTGCAGGCGAGTCCTGCGCAGGTACCAAGGCAGAAACATCAGTTGAGTAAAGAAGCACAGAAGAACAGGCAGAAGGCGACTGCAATGAACTGGGGATTTGTAGCGTTTCTGGCAGTTGTATGTGTGGCGATATTATTCTGCTCTGTGAAATATCTTCGTTACAAATCAGAGATTACCGCAAAGATGAGTACAGTTGCATCTCTTGAGGAGGAACTGGCAGATTTAAAAGAAGACAACAATGCATATGAGAGTCAGGTAACTTCAGATGTGGATCTGAATACGATCAAGAAGCTTGCCATAGGGCGTCTGGGAATGAATTATCCGAAAGATGACCAGAAAAAGACTTATACTATGCCGAGTAACAGTTATGTAAGACAGTATCAGGATATACCAGATTCAAAGTAGGTGATTAATTGAGCAATACGGGAAGAAAGAGTCGAAGAAGACCACAGAGAAAAATAAATCAAAACATGAAAGAAAAGCTGCTGATATTGTTTGGAATTGTGTTACTGCTTCTGGTAATATTAGTGCTGAGAATTACTTATATTAATGCTACCAGTGGAAGCAAATACAAAAAACAGGTGTTAAGTCAGGCACAGCAGAAATATGAGAGCCAGGTACTGCCGGCAAAGAGAGGCGATATTTATGACAAGAACGGAAATATACTGGCTACCAGCAATAAAGTTTATAATGTGATCCTGGACTGTAAAACTGTAAATTCAGATGAGGACTATGTAGAGCCAACAATACGTGCCTTAAATGAGGTGCTGGGGATTGATGAAGAAACAGTGCGTTCTCTTTTGGCCGATTCAAGAACCAGCCAGAGTCAGTATCAGGTACTGACAAAACAGCTGTCTATGGACAAAAAGAAAGAATTTGAAAAATATAAGGCAGAGGATGAAGATTCCGGTCTTACTAAAGCGCAGGCAAAGGAACGGGCAAATATCAAAGGCGTCTGGTTTGAAGAGGATTATCTGAGAAGTTACCCGTTTAATGAAACAGCATGCGATACAATTGGTTTTGCACTGGACAGAGATGTGGCAGATATCGGACTGGAAGGGTACTATAACAGCACACTGACAGGCGTAGACGGAAGACAGTATGGGTATATCAATGATGATTCAGATGTGGAGCAGACCATTATTGCTGCGGTGAATGGAAAAAGCATTCAGACCAGCATTGACATCGGTGCACAGCAGATTGTTGAGAAATATGTTAATGGATTTAAAGAGGCAATGGGGGCCAAGAATATAGGTGTCATTGTTGAAAATCCGTCCACCGGTGAGATTATTGCCATGGATGGTGGTGACCGTTATGATCTGAATAATCCGAGAGATCTTTCCGCTGTATATACAGAAGATGAAATCAAAGCGATGAATGATGTGGAAACAGTGGAGGCTCTGAATGGTATGTGGAGTAATTTCTGCGTCACAGATGCCTATGAGCCGGGATCTGTTGTAAAGCCGATCGTCATGGCTTCTGCATTGGAAAAGGGTGCGATACAGGAAACAGATACATTTGTATGCGATGGATCGCAGACTTTTGGAGATACTATGATCAAGTGTGCGGTTTATCCGAGCGCACATGGCACAGAGACACTGGGAGAGGTAATTGCAAACTCCTGTAATGATGCAATGATGCAGATTGGTGCCAAGATGGGAGCTACTCAGTTTATCAAAGCACAGAGTCTGTTTAATTTCGGAACAAGGACTGGGATTGACCTGCCGAATGAAGGCGCAGGTATTATCCATACTAAGGACAGTATGGGGGAAACAGAACTTGCATGTTCTGCTTTTGGACAGGGTTTTACCTGTACCATGATCCAGGAAATCAATGCGATGAGTTCCGTTATCAATGGCGGATATTATTATCAGCCGCATCTTGTGACAAAGGTTCTTGACAGTAATGGTGGAACTATAAAAACAATCTCGCCGATACTTCTGAAGCAGACGATTTCCTCCAGGATTTCCAGTGATATCAGAAGCTATATGGCATTGAGTGTACAGCAGGGTACCAGCCGTCATTCCAAAGTGCAGGGTTACAGTTCAGGCGGTAAAACAGGTACAGCGGAGAAATACCCGCGAGGAAACGGAAAATATCTGGTTTCTTTTATTGGATTTGCTCCTGTAGATGACCCGGCTGTGGTAATTTATGTAGTTGTAGATGAACCGAATGTAGAGGATCAGGCAAACAGTACTTATCCGCAGTATATTGCACAGGGAATCCTTTCGGAGCTTCTTCCGTATCTGAATGTAGTGCCGGATGAATCTGAAGATGGAACAGTGCCGGAGACAGAATTGTGGGAAGGGTTTAAGGGACATTTAAAGAGTACTTCCATATCGGACAGCGAACTTGACAGTGACGGTAATCTGGTGGATGCAGATGGCAATCTGATAGACTGGGATGGAAACCGGATTGATGAAAACGGATATCTGCTGGATGCCAATGGAGATCACATATTGGATGAGGAAGGCAATTATAAGATGTCTACAAATCTTGTCAGTGCTTCGGGAAGTACGGATGCAGATTCTTCAGGAGATGCAGTATCCAATCCTGATGCACCTGCACCTCTGGAGGATGATGAAGCTGAGACGACTGAGGATAATGACGAAGAGACAGACGGTATTACCAATGAAGAAGCAGGTCTGGAATAAAAACGTATAGTTATAGCTCCGCAGAGAATGGTCATATATTGTTATGACAATCTCTGCGGAGCTTTTTTTATGAAAAAAAATATGACGTTTCACAAGAGAAAAATATGGGTGGTATTACTCTGCTGTATTTTAATGATGACAGGCCTTATCGGAAGACTGGTATATCTTATGTGTTTCAGATCAGACTATTATTATAAGAAAGCAAAAGAACTTCACGAAAGAGAGAGAGAGATCAAAGCGGCCAGAGGAGAGATTCTGGATGCAAAGGGAAAAGTTCTGGCATCAAACAGGACGGTATGTACAATTTCTGTGATCCACAGTCAGATTAAAGAACCTGAAAAAGTAATCGCCCTGCTGTCTGAAAAACTGAAAATAGATGAGGCAGAAGTGAGAAAAAGAGTGGAGAAAATCTCTTCCATAGAAATAGTAAAGACAAATGTGGAAAAAAGTACAGGTGATGAGATAAGAGAGTGCAGTCTGGCAGGGGTGAAAGTTGATGAGGATTATAAGCGTTACTATCCATGTGGAAGTCTGGCTTCAAAAGTCATTGGCTTTACGGGAGGTGATAATCAGGGAATTATCGGTCTGGAAGTGAAATATGAAGAAGTCCTGAGGGGACAGCCGGGTAAAATCCTGACAACAACAGATGCCAGGGGTGTGGAAATTGATAAATTGGGTGAGACAAGGGAAAAACCGATAGAGGGGAAAAGCCTGATGATCAGCCTTGATGTAAATATTCAGGAATTTGCGCAGCAGTCAGCTTTGAAAGTAATGGAGGAAAAGCGGGCAGAACGTGTATCTATCCTGCTGATGAATCCACAGAACGGCGAAATATATGCATGTGTCAATGTGCCGGAATTTGACCTGAATGATCCTTTTACCCTGACAGATGATCTGAATATGCAGTTAAATGAATCCGGGATAACAATACCGTCGGAAGATCACAATGAACAAAGTGAACTGGCAGTGCAGACAGCATCAGGAAAAACAAATACAGAAAGAAAGCAGGAATTACTGAATCAGATGTGGAGAAATCCCTGTTTGAATGATACTTATGAACCGGGCTCCACATTTAAAATCATCACCATGGCAGCCGGACTGGAGGCTGGTGTTGTTTCACCTGGGGACCGTTTTTATTGTCCCGGATATAAAGTGGTGGAGGATCGCAGAATCCACTGTGCAAAAAGAACAGGACATGGATCCCAGAATTTTGTGGAAGGTGCACAGAATTCCTGTAACCCTGTGTTTATAGAGGTGGGGCTTCGCCTTGGGGTAGAACGTTATTATAAGTATTTCAGACAGTTTGGACTTCTGGATAAAACCGGGACAGATCTTCCGGGAGAGGCAGGAACTATTATGCATCAGAAGAAAAATATGGGAGAAGTGGAACTGGCAACGGTTTCTTTTGGACAGTCTTTTCAGATTACGCCTGTTCAGCTGGCTGCAACAGTAAGTTCACTTATAAACGGAGGCAGACGGGTGACACCGCATTTTGGAGTCGCAGTGTTAAATCCTGACAGAACAGAGGGTGAGAAACTGATTTTTCCGGTAAAGGAAGGAATTGTCTCTGAAGAGACTTCGAAGGAAATAAGAGAAATCCTGGAAACAGTAGTATCTCAGGGCTCCGGAAAAAATGCAAAAATTGAAGGATATGCCATCGGTGGGAAAACTGCCACTTCTCAGACACTGCCAAGAAGTGCAAATCGTTATATTTCCTCTTTTTTGGGATTTGCACCTGCAGAAGATCCGCAGATACTGGGACTGTGTATTATTCATGATCCGAAAGGAATCTATTATGGAGGGACAGTAGCTGCACCTGTGATACGTGGTATTTTTGAGAATATCTTGCCATATCTTGGAATTGAAAAAAGTGATGTTTCTGATTTTTCTGCAGAAGGCAATTAGGGAAATTCCGCAGGCAGGGTTGATAAATAAGCAAAAAAGCCTTATACTAAAAGAAATCTGAAAGTAAAAAACTTTCAGGAAAAAACGAAAGAATGAATGAGGTGTAAGATGGAATTTCAAGTTGTAATCCCTGTGCTGATTTCTTTTGCAATCAGCGTTGTATTAGGACCGGTCATCATTCCTTTTCTTCGGAGACTGAAGATGGGCCAGACAGAAAGAACAGAGGGCGTACAGTCCCATTTAAAGAAAGCAGGAACACCTACAATGGGTGGAGTGATCTTTCTGATCGCCACAGCGATAACTGCATTATTTTATGTAGGGGATTATCCGAAGATCATTCCGGTACTGTTCCTGACTCTTGGATTTGGAATTATCGGATTTCTGGATGATTATCTGAAGGTTGTGCTGAAACGCTCAGACGGACTGCTGCCATGGCAGAAATTTTTACTTCAGGTAGTTCTGACTGCGATTTTTGTATTTTATATTGTTAAGTATACAGATATCTCACTGACTATGAGAATCCCATTCTGGAGCGGACATTTCCTGAATCTTGGATGGCTGGCAGTTCCGATTCTTTTCTTTGCTGTGATCGGTACTGTGAATGGAGTTAATTTTACGGATGGTCTGGATGGTCTTGCTTCCAGTGTGACTCTGATCGTTGCAGTATTTTTTACAGTAGTTTCTATTGGAATGAAATCGGGGATCGAGCCGATCACAGGTGCAGTTGTGGGAGGTCTGATGGGATTTCTGTTGTTTAATGTATATCCGGCAAAAGTGTTTATGGGAGACACAGGTTCTCTGGCACTGGGTGGTTTTGTTGCAGGTACGGCTTATGTGATGCAGATGCCGTTATTTATCCTGATCGTGGGTCTGATCTATCTGATAGAAGTACTTTCCGTTATCATTCAGGTAACTTATTTCAAGGCAACACATGGAAAGCGTATTTTTAAGATGGCACCGATCCATCATCATTTTGAGTTATGCGGATGGTCTGAAACACGTGTAGTTGCAGTATTCTCAGTTATTACAGCGGTTATGTGTATGGTCGCACTGCTGGCACTGTAAGATTTTGGCTAAGCAGATTTCAGCGTTATGCTGATAAAAGGGAGGAAAATTATTATGGAATTACAGGGAAAAAAGGTACTTGTATTCGGTTCCGGAAAAAGCGGAATCGGAGCATCTGACCTTCTGGCAAAGGTAGGAGCATTTCCGGTTATCTATGACGGAAATGCCGAAACAGATAAAGACGCAGTTGTACATAAAACAGATGGGACATATCCGGTCACTGTATATGCAGGAGAACTTCCGAAAGAAGTACAGGACAGTCTTGATCTGGTAGTTTTAAGCCCCGGAGTGCCGACAGATCTTCCACTTGTAAAGAGTTTTTATGAGCAGGGGCTTCCGGTATGGGGAGAGGTGGAACTGGCATACAGAGTAGGTGACGGTGAAGTGCTTGCCATCACAGGAACAAACGGAAAAACTACTACAACAGCACTTCTTGGAAAAATTATGCAGGATGCACGTGAGTCTGTTTTTGTAGTCGGCAATATCGGAACCCCATATACTTCCAAAGCACTGGAGATGAAGCCAAATTCTGTAACTGTTGCAGAAATCAGCAGCTTTCAGCTGGAAACGATTGATGAGTTTGCACCAAAGGTATCTGCAATCCTGAATATTACAGAGGACCATCTGAACCGTCATCATACAATGGAAGAGTATATACGTGTGAAAGAACTGATCACTGAGAATCAGGGTACAGAAGATGTATGCGTGCTGAATTATGAAGATGAGGTTCTGCGTGAGTTTGGAAAACATCTGACTCCACGAGTGGTATATTTCTCCAGCGGACGTAAACTGGATGAGGGAATTTATCTGGATGGAAATAAAATCATCCTGAAGGACGGAGAAAAAGAAATCGAAGTAGTTAAGACAGAAGATCTGAAGCTTCTTGGAAAACACAATTTTGAGAACGTTATGGCCGCAGTTGCAATGGCTTACTACGATGGAGTATCCTTGGACAGCATCCGTAAGAGCATCTGTGAATTTACAGCTGTTGCACACAGAATCGAATATGTGACAGAGAAAAAAGGCGTTGTATATTATAATGATTCCAAAGGAACTAACCCGGATGCGGCAATTAAAGGAATCCAGGCAATGAACCGTCCGACACTTCTGATCGGCGGCGGTTATGATAAACAGTCCGGTTATGATGAATGGATTGAGGCATTTGACGGAAAGGTACGTTATTTGGTGCTGATCGGTCAGACAAAGGAGAAAATCAAAGAAGCTGCTGAGAAACATGGTTTCCATGACATCATCCTCTGCGAAGATCTGAAAGAGGCAGTAAAGGTATGTGAGGAGAAAGCACAGTCTGGAGATGCTGTTTTGCTTTCTCCCGCATGTGCAAGCTGGGGACAGTTTGATAACTATGAACAGCGTGGAGATATGTTCAAGGAATATGTAAGAAATCTGTAGAATATCTATAAGTAAGAATTATAGCTGTCCGGCAGAGAAAGACGAAGCTGCAGTGACCGGCTATAGATAATTTTGCGGAGAAACAGATGGCGCGAAAAAGAGCGACAGATTTATCAAAAACAGATATGACGATGCTGGTACTGATAGTACTGCTTGTGATTTTTGGCCTGGCAGTATTATTCAGTTCCAGTGAATATAATGGCAGAGTACGTTTCGGCGACTCTGCCTGTTATTTTAAGAAACAGTTATTTGCCACAGCATTGGGTATGGGAGTGATGTATATGGTTTCTTCCATTGATTATCATTTTTTTCTGAGGCTGGGACCGGTGGCATATCTGATTTCAATGTTTTTGTCCGGCGCAGTACTTTTTGTAGGTCAGGAGATCAACGGCTCAAAAAGATGGCTGAATCTTGGACCTTTATCTTTTCAGCCTTCAGAGTTTGCGAAAGTTGCTGTGATCCTTTTTCTTGCATGGCAGATCGAGCGGACAAAAAAAGCAACCATGGGATTTGGATTTATGTGCAGGACAATATTGACCCTGCTGCCGATCATTGGTCTTGTAGGTTCAAATAATCTGAGTACAGCGATCATTATTCTGGGTATCGGTGGAATCCTGATTTTTGTATCCAATCCGGGATATCTGGAATTTATCGGGCTTGGCAGCGCAGGTGCAGGTTTCATAGCTGTTTTTCTTGCTGCAGAGAGTTATCGTCTGGAACGTCTTGCAATCTGGAGAAATCCGGAGAAATATGAAAAAGGATTTCAGACGATCCAGGGATTGTATGCCATCGGCAGCGGCGGAATATTCGGCAGAGGCTTTGGAAACAGTCTGCAGAAACTTGGATTTGTTCCGGAAGCGCAGAATGATATGATTTTTTCGATTATATGTGAGGAAATGGGAGCAGCCGGAGCTATCTTTCTGATTTTTCTGTTTGCAATGCTTCTGTGGCGGCTGGGTGTGGCTGCCATGCATGCAAAAGATCTGGCCGGAGCTCTTATCTGTTGCGGGATTATGGGGCATCTGGCTCTTCAGGTTATTTTGAATATTGCAGTGGTGACCAATACAATCCCCAATACAGGCATTACGCTGCCTTTTATCAGCTATGGAGGAACTTCGGCAGTGTTTCTTCTTGGGGAAATGGGACTTGCGATGAATGTTGGGAAATGTGACAGGATAAATTGAATTACAGGTTTCAGAATGGCGTAACATATAATAGAAAAAGCCATAAACTGTAAAGTAAGAGACTCTTTGGGAGCAAAAGGTTGGATGAAATCCATGTGACAGGTAAAGCTTCTCTCAGCGGAGAGATTTTTATACAGGGATCTAAAAATGCAGCACTTCCAATGATAGCCGCATCTCTGATGCACAGAGGACTAAGCATTCTGAGGGGATGTCCCAGAATTTCAGATGTTTTTTGTATGGAAGAGATTTTGAAAAGTCTTGGTGCAGTGACCTGGTGGGACGATCACGATCTTTATCTGGATTGTTCCTGCGCAGACGGAACAGAAATTCCTGCAGTCTATACAGGCAGAATGCGTTCTTCGATCATTCTGGCAGGTGCGGTGCTTGCAAGAAACAGAAAATGCAGGATAGGGTATCCGGGCGGATGTACGATCGGGAAAAGACCAATAGATCTCCATCTTATGGCACTGAGAGCACTTGGCGCGGATGTCCGGGAAAATGCATCAGGCCTGGATGGAGAATGTGTCAGATTTGAAGGGCAGGATATTGTGTTTCCGAAATCGAGTGTGGGAGCTGCTCAACAGGCAATACTGGCAGCAGTTCTTGCAAAAGGTGTAACACATCTTTATAATTGTGCGAAAGAACCGGAGGTTTTCTGGCTCTGCAGATATCTGAAAACAATGGGAGCACTGATAGAAGGAGAGGAAACCGGTGAAATTACGATCAGAGGAGTGGATGAACTGAAAGGCGGAGACTACCGTATTCCTCCGGATCGTATTGTTGCAGGCACCTATCTGTGTGCGGCTGCGGCAGCAAGAAGTAAGATTATTCTTCATAATGTACCTGTGGAGGAATTGCAGTCGTTTATGGAAGTATATCGGAAAATAGGTGGACAATATCAAGTAAATGGTGGTACACTAGAGGTCAATGGAAAGAATGCTGTCAGACCGGCTGTTTTAGTAGAAACAGAAATTTATCCGGGTTTTCCCACAGATCTGCAGGCTCCGTTGATGGCAGTACTGACAGGTGCGCAGGGACAGAGTACCATACGGGAAAATATTTTTGACCGGAGATTTGGCAGTGCTTTTCAGATGAAAAAAATGGGCGCAGATATTTCCGTAAGCGGAAACCAGGCAATCATAAGAGGGGGAAAAACTCTTAAGGGAACACAGGTACAGGCAGGAGATCTCAGAGGTGGTGCAGCCCTGCTCATTGCCGCACTTATGGCAGGGGGGGGAACCCCCTTGCGGATGGGGGTGGGAAATCTTTGTC
>OGQP01002318.1_pt1 | contig 10227 bp, 7 predicted proteins | sample 1553251 | NCBI WGS metagenome assembly OGQP01 (sample SAMEA2580016, study PRJEB22360) | human gut metagenome | biome: human gut; feature: human-associated habitat; material: faeces | place: Denmark | collected 2008/2010 | reverse complement strand
ACGCTGCTGGCGCTGGCGGGGCGGCTTTCCCCCGCGACGGGTGCGCAATTGGTGGCGCTGGGGCAGGGAAAACGGAGAACGCCGCAGCGCGGCAGCCTGCTGTCCATCATGACGCAGCGGGAAAAAGCAGCACGCTACTGGGGCTACGGGCTGTTCATGCTGATACTTTATATCCTCACTGGAAGTGCGTGGTATGCCATGCCGGGGACGGTCTGCCTGACGCTGTCGGTCGTCTGCCGTTCTGGTCAGGCGGAAGAGGCGCGGCTGTAATCACATCAGCGGCGCAATCGCCTTGAGAAGCGCACCAGCAACCTTCATCGAAAGCTTGTCGTTCTTCAGGCGCTCAGGTGTCATGCGGCGGCACTGCTTCAGTGTATGCTGAAAATCCGCCTCAATGTCCGCGATGCACGGCACATCCAGCATGTACGCCGCGCACTCAAAGTGGTGGTACAGACTGCGGTAATCGAGGTTAATCGTGCCGACGACGGCCTCTCGGTCATCCGCGACGAACACTTTCGCGTGGACGAAGCCGGGGGTATATTCGCTGATTTTGACGCCTGCTTTCATCAGCGAAGCGTAATGCGTGTGCGCCAGCGCGAAGGCGTACTTCTTGTCGGGGATGCCGGGGAGAATCAGGTGGACGTCCACGCCGCGCTCCGCCGCGTATTGCAGCGCCGTCTCCATGTTGTGGTCGATGATGAGGTAGGGCGTCATGATGTGGACGTATCGCCGCGCGCGGGAGAGAATGTCGATATACACCTGCTCGCCGACTTTGTTGCCATCGACCGGAGAATCCGAGTAGGGCAGCACAAACCCCGGCGCGTCCATGGCGGGCTTTGTCGGATATGCCAGAAAGCGCGACGCTTCCATCGCGTGCTCGTCAATCGCCCACATGTTCAGGAACATCAGCGTAAAGCTGCGCACCGCCTCGCCGCGCAGCATCACCGCGGTGTCCTTCCAGTGCCCGAAGCGTACGACGCGGTTGATGTACTCGTCCGCCAGATTCACACCGCCCGTGAACGCCACCTGCCCGTCAACCACGGCGATTTTGCGGTGGTCGCGGTAGTTGTAGTGCGTCGAGACGAACGGACGGACGGGCGCGAACATCTTGCACTTGATGCCCAGTTCCTGCATCCGGCGGGGATAATCGTGCGTCAGGTGCGTGAACTCGCATGTGCCGTCCACCAGTACGCGCACCTCCACGCCCTGCTTCACTTTTTCCACCAGAATACTCAGCACCTGCCCCCACATTTCGCCCTCTTCCACGATAAAGTACTCCAGAAAGATGAAATGCTTCGCCTGCCGAAGCGCGGGCAGCAACGCGGCGAATTTGTCCTCGCCCAGCGGAAAGTACGTCACAGCGGTGTGCTCCCAAACGGGATAGCAGCCGCTTTTCGCGATGTAGCTTGCCATGCGCGCAATCTGCGGGTCGCGCTCTTCCAGATGCTGCTGTGCGCTTGCGTGCGCGCGGAGGTCACTGCGGCCTTCGCGAATCAGCTGTGTCGTCCGCTCGCGCAAAAGCCGATGCCCTATGTCACTCTTGGTGTATAGATAGAACAACGCCCCGAACACCGGCGCAACGCTGAAAAACACCAGCCACGTCAACTTCGCGGTCGGGTCGCCTTCGCTGTTGAGCAGATAAATGACGATAATGGCGTTGAACACAATCGTTCCGCCGAAAAAGTGCGGCAAGAACTCTGCTGCCGCGCTGAACAGCCCCAGCAGAAGCGCCAGCTGCAGCAAAAATAGCAGCACAATCAGCCCCAGACGACTGAAAATCGCCTGAATCAGGCCACGTTTGCCCTTGCGCAGAAGCCGAATTCCCTTGCCTTCCTCGCGATCGTTCATGAAGCCGCCTCCTGAAAATCAATGGGAAATCATATGATTTATCCTACTGTCTTTTTGCCTTTCTGTCAAGTCTTTTGCCGGGCTGATTGACAGAAAAGCTGTTTTCCGCTATAATAGGAATGAATCAGGCCAGAGCGATGAATACAGAAAGGGCTGTTGATGATGTCTTGGGAAGAAAATACAACACAGGCAATTGAAAATCTGCTGATTTACGCATCGGCAAAAGGGCTGATAGAAACGGTGGATATGCCGTACTTCCGCAACCTGCTGCTCGATGCGTTTCAGCTGGATGCCCCCGCCGGCGATACTGTGCCGATGACGGACGTGCCGCCGACCGCGACGGCGCTTCTGCGGGCACTGTGCGATTTGGCGGTCGAAAAAGGCCTTATCGAGGATATGACGTATGCGCGTGACCTCTTTAGTGCGCGCCTGATGGGGCTGCTCACGCCGTCGCCGAAGGAAGTACGCGCGCACTTCCAGCAGTGCGTTTCGCAGGGGCATCCCGAACAGGCGACGGAGGATTTCTACCAGATGTGCCGCGCGTGCGATTACATCAAGGTTGATGCGATTGCGCAGAACGTCCGTTATTTTGCCGATACGCCGGCGGGACGGCTGGAAATCACCATCAACCTCTCCAAGCCGGAAAAAGACCCCAAGGAAATCGCAAAGCTGAAGAATGCGCCCAGCGTCGGCTATCCGAAGTGTATGCTGTGCGTGGAAAATCCCGGCTACCGCGGTCGCAGTAACTTCCCGGCGCGGCAGAATCACCGCATGGTGCCGCTGTCGCTCGCTGGGCAGACGTGGTATCTGCAGTATTCGCCGTATGCGTATTACCCGGAGCACTGCATCGTGCTGAACAGCCAGCATGTGCCGATGCGCATTTCCCGCGGCACATTTGATCGCCTGTTCGACTTCGTGCAGCAGTTCCCGCACTATATGCTCGGCTCGAATGCGGATTTGCCGATAGTCGGCGGGTCAATCCTCAATCACGACCATTTTCAGGGCGGACGCTATCATTTCCCGATGGACGATGCGAAAGTTCGCTGCCAGCTGAAGTCTCCGGTGCCGGGCGTTTCGGCGGCACTGCTCGATTGGCCGATGTCCACCATTCAGCTCAGCGGCACGGACGAACAGACGCTGATTGCCGAAGCCAGCCGGATTCTGGACGCGTGGCGCGGGTATAGCGATGCGCAGTGCGGCATTTTCGCGGAGACGGACGGCACGCCCCATAACACCATTACGCCGATTCTGCGCAAAGAGGGGGAGCAGTACCGCCTGAATCTCGTTCTGCGCAACAACCGTACGAGCGAAGAGCACCCGCTGGGCATCTTCCATCCTCATGCGCCGCTGCATCACATCAAGAAGGAGAACATCGGGCTGATTGAGGTGATGGGGTTGTTCATCCTGCCGGGACGCTTGAAGACGGAGTTAGCGGCACTGAATGGCTACCTGACGGGCGAGAAGCCGCTGGTGCGTCCGGCGGAAAGCGACCCGTGCGCGAAACACTACGACTGGCTGGTGGAAGTTGTCGCGCGGCACGGACTTGTCCAAACGTCGGCGGAAGCGGAAGCCATCCTGCGGCAGGAAGTGGCGCTGGTGTGCGCGCAGGTGCTGGCGGACGCGGGTGTCTACAAGCGCGATGAAGCCGGATTGGCGGGCTTCCAGCGGTTCATGAAGACACTGGGCTACGAAGCATAATATCAAACGCCGTGTTTCCAAGATCGGAAGCACGGCATTTTGCATACAGAAAAAGGGGAGTCCCGCTAATGCAGGATTCCCCTTCTGTTAGGAAACGATTACTCCGCCTTGACCACAGCGTCCAGCGTGCAGCCCTTGTCGAATTCGATCGTGCCCTTGTAGTTCTTAATCGTGCCGCTCACGGTGATGGTGTCGCCAACCGCCAGCGTTTCCGCGCCTTCGCCGGACAGGCGGTAGCACTGCACCGCATAGTCAGTCAGACCGCCGGGAACGATGGTCACGGTGATGTTCTTGTACTCGTCGCTCCAAGCAGTGTCGATGCTGGTGATGACGCCGGTCATGGTGGAAGCGTCATTCATGGACAGACCCGCTTCCAGCGCGTAGGCGCTCACCGCCAGACGGACGCTCGCCACGGAGTCCGCGGGAACGGTCACGCAGCCCTTGTCGAACTCGACCGTGCCCTTGTAGTTCTTAATCGTGCCGTACACGCCGACCACGCTGCCGACTTCCAGCGCCTGCGCGCCCTCGCCGGAGAGACGATAGCACTGAATGGGCTGTTCGGTCAGACCGTCGCAGACGATGGTCACGGTAATGTTCTGGTATTCGTCGCTCCACGCGGAGTCAATAGAGACCACTTCGCCCACCAGCGCGGTCGGAGCCGTCATGGCAATGCCCGATTCCAGCGCGTAAGCCGCGTCTACAATCGCTTTCTGACTGACGATTTCGCCGTAGCCGACCAGCACGCAGCCCTTGTCGAACTCGATGGTGCCCTTGTAGTTCTTCAGGATGCCTTCGACGGTAATCGCGTCGCCCACCTGCAGTTTTTCCGCGCCCTCACCGGTCAGACGGTAGCACTGGATGGGCTGATCCGCCACCTCACCCACCTGAATGGTGACGGTGATGTTCTTGTATTCGTCGCTCCACGGGGTGTCAATCTTCGTCACCGTGCCGTAGAGACGCTGGGTGTCTTCCAGCGCCAGACCCGCTTCCAGCGAGTACGCCGCCGCCACGATTTCTTCGTAGCTCATGCCTTCCAGAATCATCGCAGCAGGCACCTTGTGCGCGAAGGACACGCTCACGGTTTCGCCAGCAGCGTTCGACAGGGTGGCCGTCAGGGTGTAGGTCACTTCTTCGGGATTCTTTTCATCCACATCGATGGTGACCATCTTGTTGTCCTGCGGAACAATCTTGATGGTATCGCTGTCCGCCGTCCACGTAATCGGGAATTCGATGCCGCCGATGTTGATGACGCCGACCACTTCGTAGTCGCTCATCGTCGTTTCCGGCAGATCCTTGTACATCATGAACAGGTACGTCTTGGCCGCTGCCAGATCTTCATCCGTGGTTTCCGCCATCGCGGCGCAGCTGAAGCACATTGCCAGCAGCATGAGCATCGCAAGGAATTTCTTCATGATTGTTTTCTCACTTTCCTTGATTGTCAGGGGTGTTATTCTGCGAGAAGGAGTCCGGTTTCGTAGACACGCACAGCGACGCTGCCGCTCGAATGCTCGACAAAGCCGCGCACGGTGATGGATTGCCCCAACATCTCATCGGTCACGAAAGACGACGGTGCAATTACGGTCATCTGCTGCCCATCCTGTTCGACGGTCAGGTACGCGCGGCTGTTTTCGTCATCCCGGCTGATGGACAGCACATGCAGTTTGTGCAGCTCGGCGCTTGTGTTCTGCGCCAAATCCGCATAAGCATAGGCGGATTCTTCACCGTTTTCGTCCGTCAGCAGGGTCTGCGCCATCAGCTGGGCGAGCGTCGTCTCAGTGTAGTATGGCGCGTGACCTTCGCTGAGCAGCTGAATGTTGCCGGGGTCTTTCGGCTTCATCATGCGGTAGGAGACGTCGGAAATCTGCCACTGGTCACCCGCCGCGTAGTACTGCACCGAACCGACGATGCGCACTTCGTTGCCGGGGGTGAGAATCGACAGACCCTTGCCGCTGAGGTTGAAGCCGTAGTAGACGGAGATGCCAAAGACGATGCCGCTCTCCGCGTCAAGGCTTTCGACATACACCGAATTGTTGTGCGCCAGTGTGACGATGCCGTTGAAAGCGACCTTCTTGTTCTGGTACGCTTCCGGATGGCAGCGCAGTTCGCGCAGGGTCAGCTCGATGGCGTCGCCGTAGTAGAAATCGGGGTCAGGCTGACCGGAGTAGAGGTTCAGCTTGAATTGCCGCGCCTGATCCAGCGCGCTTGAGCAGATGCTGCCGTACTGGTTGTTCGCGGTGGAGTACGCGCGCGCATAGCCGTTTTGCAGCAGCTCCAGATTCAGGTTGCGGTATTCCGCGCCTTCCGACGGCTGATACCACACCCAGACCAGCATCCGGCCGCCAGTGGAGTCAAGCTCCCAGCGGTCAGAATCCGATTCCAAGATGATGGACACTGCCGAAGCGAGCTTCTCCTGGGTGAAATGCGACGCGGCAACGCCGTATTCCTCAATCTTGCCGGTGGATTCGGGGGTGTTCAGCGCCAGAAAGCGCGCTTTCAGCACACCGTCCGCGCAGACGCTTTCCGGCACATCGAAATGCACCGTATCGCCGTCAACATGCGTCCTGACGGTCGCACTTGTTTTGGCGGTTGCGGAGGACATGTTCAGCTGAAGCTGTGCCGCATAGTCCACAAAGCCATCATCGGTGGTTCCCGCCACCGCGCCTGACGCCGTGCAGAGCAGCAGCGTCAGGGTCAGCAGCAGGGGAAATAGATTGCGGAGTGTTTTCATCTGCGCGCCTTAGATACCAAAGCCCGCGATGGACTGTTCGCACTTGGTGATAGCTTCGTCGAAGCGCTTCTGGATGAGCTCGTCCAGCTTCGCATCGTTTTCCGGCTTGGTCAGGTCGCCCAGTGCCGCAGCATCCGTCATGCAGCCTGCCATCAGTTCGCCAACGCGGCTGCGTGCTTCGGAAGAGCCGGGGAACGCAGGAGAGGTGTAGTAAGCATCAACCTGCTCCAAGCAGACCTTCGCCGCCAGCGCCGCCACGTTGTCGCCGCCGTCCGCGCCCGCAACGAATTCCGCATAGACTTCGTTGTTCGCAACGGACTTGATGACCGGCACATAGCCGGACGCCATGGAGAATTCAGCCTGGAAATCAACCGTGGTGGTCAGGTACTTGACGAACAGCCAGGAAGCGGCCACTTCCTGCACATTGGACTTCTTGAAGATGCACAGGCTCGGGCCCTGAGAAATGACCTTCGCGTTGCTGGCATCCACCTGCGGGATGGTCGTGATGCCCACTTCAAAGGGATAGGTGCCGTCCGCACCCTTGGTCGGACGTTGATGCGTCGCGCCGGCGGAGGAGCCGATGGACATGTAGCTCTTGATGCCGGAGTCAGAGACGAACAGACCGGAGGTGTAGCTGCCGTAGATGGTCTGGGTCGTCACAAGCCCCTGATTGTACCACGTTGCGAAACGCTTCACGAACGCGCGGTTTTCGGGCGTGTTGAACAGGAAGTGTTCGCCGGTGGCGCTGGTGTAGGGGGTCTTGAGCTGCTCCGTCATGGTGATGAACCAGTTGTTCTCGGAGTCATAGCCCAGCGGGATGCTGTACGGATCGATTTCGACGATCTTGTTGCACAGCGCTTCCATCTCGTCCCAAGTGGTGGGCGGGGTCAGGCCGTTCGCGTCGAAGAACGTCTTGTTGTAGTACAGCACTTCGGTGGACTTGCTCATCGGCAGCGTGTACATCTTGCCATCGCCGAACTGACGGCCTTCCTCGTAGTACGCGGAAATGAAGTCGTCCTTCTGCTCCTGCGTCAGGCCGAAGGTTTCGGTCGTGCCGTCGGCGCGGGTGACGGTCGCCGTGCTGTCAATGTAAGCATCCAGCGGCTGCACTGCACGCGCGAGGTTGTACAGGGCAACGTGGTCCGGGTAGCAGTAAGCGATGTTGGGCTGGCCGCCGACGGTGATTTCCTTGGAAATCTGGTCGCGGACATCATCGTAGCCGCCAACGGAGGTGTAGCTGACATGGATGTTCGGGTAGAGCTTGTTAAACTCTTCGATGTACGTATCCAGCACGGGGGTCAGGTTGGAGCCCATCGTGTTGTAGAAGGTGATGTTCACCTCGCTGCCGTCGTAAGCAGCGGGATCGCTTGCGGATTCAGCAGAACCGAAGCAAGCAGTGCAGGCCATCAGCATGGTCAGCGCCATGAGAAGAGAGAGGAACTTCTTCATGTGTCTTTCCTTCCTTTCTGGTCGAGGGAGACAAAAAATTGTTAAAGGCGGAAATCCGCCGATTAACCTTTGATACCGCTGCGGCTGACACCCGACATGATGTACTTGCGCAGGAAAATAAACACGAGGAACAGCGGGAACGACACCATCGCGACCGCCGCCATCTGCACGGGATAATTCGTTTCACCGGTGGAGCTGTTGAAGGCGTTGCGCAGACCGTTGGTAATCAGCTTGTGCGCATCGTCATTCGCCACCAGACGCGGCCAGACGTAGGAGTTCCATGCGCCCATCATTTTCAGGATGGTGATGGAAATCAGCGTCGGCAGGGAGAGCGGCACCATGACCTTCCACAGGTACTTGAAGTCGCTCGTGCCGTCTACCTTTGCCGCCAGATACAGTTCGTTCGGAATCTGCAGGAAGTTCTGGCGCAGCAGATAGATGTAGAACACGCTGACAAGAAACGGCACAATCAGCACCGTGTAGGTGTTCTGCCAGCCGAGCATGAAAATCGTCTGGTAGTTGGTGATGGTGAACAGCTCGCCAGGAATCATCATCGTTGCCAGCAACGCGCCGAACAGCGCGTTCTTTCCCTTGAATTCCAGCCGGGCAAACGCGAACGCCGTCAGGATGGTGATAATCAGGGACAGCATCGTCGAGACGATGCCGACATAGGCGGTGTTGAGGAACAGGCGACCCAAATTGCCGGTGGAGAACGCCTCCGCGTAGTTGCTGATGAGCACCATGCGCGGCCAGAACGTCGGCACGGACGCGCGGTATTCATCCAGCGACTTCAGGGAAGAGATAATCATCCAGTAGAACGGGAACAGCACAATCAGCGCCATCACAATGAGAAAAGCATAGGTGATGAACAGTGTCAGCACCTTCGTGATGCGCTGGGTGACGCTGACTTGCTGCATGTTCCGCGAATGCATGATGGTGAAATCTTTTTCGGACATACTGCACCTCTCAATAATGCACGCGCTTCTTGCTGACCTGCATGTTGATCATCGTCACGACGAAGATGATCGCAAACAGAATCAGCGCAGCGGCACTGGCCACGCCGTAGTTGGACTTCGGCAGCGCATCGTAAATCATGCCGACGATGGTGTTCATGCGTCCTGCGTCGCCCGCAGGGCCCATGGTCTCGCCGAAAATGCCGACGATGCTGGTGTATTCCTTGAAGCCGCCGATGAAGCCGGTGATGACGACGTAGGCAATCATCGGAGAGAGGAGCGGCACGGTGATTTTGGTGAACACGCGCCAGCGGGGGGTAGAGTCCACCTTTGCCGCGTCGTAATACTGCTTGTTGATGCCCTGCAGACCGCCCAGCAGCACCAGAATTTTGAAGGGCAGCGCGTTCCAAACGATGTAGACAATCATGACGAACATGTTCGCCCAGTATTCCGAGCCTTGGTTAATCCAGTTGACGTAGTGCCCGCCGAAAAGCTCAATGACATTATTGACAATGCCCTTGGTCTGAATCAGGCGCTCCATGTGCGGCATACCGATGATATTGAACATCGCGGCGAAAACCATGCCGATGGCGATGGAGTTGGTCACATAGGGCAGGAAGAAGATGGTTTGCAGTACCTTTTGCAGGGGCTTGATGGAGTTCAGCGCAACCGCGATCAGCAGCGCGAGAATCGTCGAAATCGGCACGGTGAACAGGCACAGGAGCATTGTGTTTTTCAGCGCCGTCTTGAAGCCGCTGTCGCCGATAACCGTCTGGAAGTTCTTGATGCCAACGGTGAAGGTGGCGCCGCCGACTTCGCTCAGGCTGTTGTAGTCATTCAGGAATGCCAGCCGCACCGTGTTGATAATCGGCCAGACCGTAAAGACCAGCAGCAGCACGATGGCGGGGGCGAGATAGAGCCATGCTTTCCATTGATGCTTGCTTTCTACCATCTTACTTCACCTCGAACGGAATGCGAACGCCCTCGTCATCCCGCGTGAACAGGAAGATCTTGTGCGGCTTGATGCGGTAGCGCACGACATCGGCGGAAGCATCTACCTTGTTGTCCGCGTCGATGATGGAGCGCACCGTCGGCTTCTGGGAGGCTTCGTGCGTGGAGACGACGGATACGTCGCGCCCCATGACCTCGACGTTCTGCGGCTTGCAGCACAGCGTGCCGTTCGCCATGTCGAGGATGAAGCCTTCGGGGCGGATGCCAACGAACACGTCCTGATCCTTCACGCCGGGCACATCCATCACATTGTCCACGCCGATGAACAGGCGCTCGCCCTTAACATGGCCGGTGAAGATGTTGATAGGCGGCGTGCCGAGGAAGTTCGCAACAAACAGGTTTGCCGGGTTGTCATAGACATCCTGCGGCTTGCCGATCTGCTGCACCACGCCGGACTTCATAACGACAATCATGTCGGAAATGGACATGGCTTCCTCTTGGTCGTGCGTGACGAAAACGGTGGTAATCTTCGTTTCCTTCTGGATGCGGCGGATTTCCTCGCGCGTCTGCAGGCGCAGGCGGGCGTCAAGGTTGGACAGC
>OGQP01002310.1_pt1 | contig 10240 bp, 12 predicted proteins | sample 1553251 | NCBI WGS metagenome assembly OGQP01 (sample SAMEA2580016, study PRJEB22360) | human gut metagenome | biome: human gut; feature: human-associated habitat; material: faeces | place: Denmark | collected 2008/2010 | reverse complement strand
GCGGTAAATCTTCGCAGGAAATAAAACCGCACAGAATCGTTTCTTTACAGAAATCTCTGTGGATTTGTTGGGAATGATAGCATAAACATCAGCTAATGTCAACGATTTCGGATAATGAATACATCAAAACTTTGGCAATCACTCCTTGATGTATAAAAAATCAGTTAGCGATTTTCTCAATTAGTAAGCCAACACTCACAGACTCATTTAACGTAAAATCGACTTCTGCCTCTATCTCTTTGGACGTCACATCATAAATCGAGGTTAAATACGTAAGCAGCTCATCCTTTGAATGATAGTCGTTTTTGAAAAAAGATACAATATCAAATTGTGACTCATTCATTTCGTAAGTTGTTCCCGTCTTCATATTCAGTCCAAAGTAAATTCCACCACGTTGTTTTACAATTACATCTTGAGATAATCTGTACATCTTATGCTCCTTGCTTCATATTAAGTGTGTTCGGAATATTTATGAATAATATCAAAAGCGTCCTCAATTTTTTTGTCACAAAAAAAAGAAATCGCTTCTGCAATCGAATATTTCAAGCATCTTCCCCATGGTTCCGAGAAATCTTTTGAATTTAGCAGCCTTTGATTTAAATCAGTCACATCAGAGGAAGTAATCTCATAGTCTTTATCGGTGTATTTGGGAAAGGATTTCGAAACCGTTCCATTTTCATGGCAAATAACATAGTGTTCTGGAATTATTTCATCAAAAGGTTTTCCGTTCAGACAACTATAAATCACTTCCACTTCAATGTTATTGGAATCACGCATCAAAATATGATCAGCCTCTACTTTGCTTTTGCAAAAAACCAATCTCTTACTTGTCGGGATTGAGACAACGTAATGTTCATCAATATATTTGTGAATACTTTCATTGAACGTCAAATATGATATAGTTTTATTAAAACAGCTGTCATCAACCAACTTGAATGGAATGCTATTGATTGTTTCTCCAAAATCTACCGATCCACTTACTGAAGTCCGTTTTCTGCTTCCAAATTTAACAATAGAAATATTAAAATTTTCAACTTGAAATATTTTTGCCAAATGATATGCCGTCAACGTTCCAATGTTTGGCTTGGCTATATTAGAGCCTCCACTCCCTGAAATACCAACCATATTATACACTGGTGGAGATTTTCTAAAGAACTCATCCAATTCATTCAATGTATAACTTTGATATGCAGACAAAGCAATTTCAAACGCTTTGTCATATTGATTTTTTGAAACATTATTAAAAACACACCGATATAGTTCTTCAATGTCCATTTTTGAGCCTTCTCTGAAGCACATGATCAATCATATATGCAATAAAAAGAATAATTGTAAAACCGATATAATTGGCATTAAATGACAAGTTCTCAAATGAAGCCGTAATTATTAACGTTATAATCATCCGATATATAATATTCACAAAGCTAATCATTGACTGATAATAAGAACTTGTTGTTAAATCGTCAATACTGTTTATGATGAAAATATCGAGATCACAATTATAGTAGGAAAAGCTCATCTGTTGAATGAATATTGCCAATAGAACTAGCGGAACTTTGTAACTTATCAACATTACAAAACTAAATGGTGCTACTATAAGAAGAAGCTTTTTCAAGACGAGAAAATTATTTTTTTGATAAACAAGTATTCCGAGTGCATTTATAATCATAAATGTGGAATAAATCGGTCCAATGATTTTTTCACCAATGCCTGCTTTCTGAAAAACAACAGTATAGTATTCAAAGTTCAAAATATAAATGGCTGTACAAGTTATGGTATAAAGCATTTTCCAGAGAAGGCACTTGTTATGAACAATTTTACCAAGAACAACTTTACTGTTTTGGGTGAAATTTGATGATAAAGCTTTGTTGGCTCGAGTGGATTCCATCTCCTTAGGCATTCCTATGATAATAGTAAGCGAAATCGTCATAAGAATAATTGTTCCCCAAAAAGGAAGAAAAGGATTGATCGAGTAGAGTAGCGTACTAATGGCCATCAATGTAAAGTTGAACAAGTAAGAAATCTTCTTTATTGTTATTTTCAACGAACTGTATTCAACCTCAAACTGTTTGCACAAAATCAAAAAATACGAGTCAACCGCACCGCTTTCCCACGCATTTGCAATTCCCAATATTAAATTAGCTGCAACAAATCCCCAAAAGTATGGGAACATACAATAGGCAAGCAACGACATAATCATTAAAAATCTAGAACATACCAAACAAATTTTGTTTCCGACTTTATCAGAAAAATATCCACTTGGAAGTTCAAAGACAAACGAAGCAAATGTGAAAACAAACTTCAAAAAAGAAATATCCTGAGTTTGCATCATAAAATGGAGTAAAAATAAAGTCTTCACAGGCGTAAATAACGCTTGAGTAGAAAAAATAGTTGCCAAACAAATTTCAGCTCGACATTTCTTTTTGTTCATTATAAAAGCTCTCCATTAATTCCATAAAACATCTTATCGTCTTTTTTCTCTTCAACTTATCATAAGCCGGATCAAATGTATTGATGATAGCACTATAATAATTTATCTCACAGATTTTTGTTCCATTGATTTGCACAATAGTATCTGCCAAACTTGAATCATCACATATGTGAATTTCAAATTCATAATTTGACGTTTTTATTTTTGCACAACTCTTATCGCAGGATAGTTGCGCACTAAGCACATCATCATCCAAATAAAGAACACTCGGTAAAACCGCAAATAGCCAATGGTATTGGGGTAGTTTTCTTCCCGAGAACACTTCGATAATCTGATGAGTTTCCGTACTAATATTCTTCCTGCAATCATCCAAATAATGTAAATCGAACATACGATTAATATTAAGCACAAATGTTATGTTTTTTACAGAGCATTTAAATATTATTTTTGATAGTTTAGAGTCCAAAAGAATATCTTTGCATAGAACAACTGACGTATATTGCAGATGTCTTTTTCTTGATATCTGCAATATTATCGACTTTGTATTCTTAATCTCCGATTTGGCAATATAATAGCATTCACAGTCCGGAAGTTTCATATCATCAACATATTCTGAGATTAAAATAATATCGAATGGCGAAAAGCTTAGATACTTATTGACTTTATCTAAATCTGCTCCTCTTCCGCATAGGCATACTGTCATATAAGCATATCTACCATCATCTTTCTTGAATAAAACGCTATTTGCTCAGGAGAGAGATCTTTAGTATAAATCATTGGCCGCTTGTTCCAATCTGGATTTTCAAACCACATCATGTCTTCTGCTAAGATACCATATTGGTCAGGGTTATCGTACAAGGGTGTTCCCGGATAGACCTTAATCGTATTAAAGGTTGCTAATGTAGGCTGTATCTTTCTAATAAATTTGCTGGTATGCTCCAAGTCTTCAATCGTATCACCGGGATTACCAACAATAAGTGATGCGTGAAATTCCATTTTGTGTTTTTTCAAAATGTCGATTCTTGATTCTAAGTCAAGAATATTTTGCGTCTTATCAACTAATTCACATGACTTATGATTCAATGTCTCGATTCCGATAAAGACTCTATATGCTCCATTCTCTTTCATTTTAGAAATAAGTTCATCTGTAATATCATTCAATCTCAGATTTGATGTCCATCTAAAAGAATAATTGTGATTACGATAATAATCGCAAAACTCCAGTAGACGATAGTAAGTAAATGCAAAGGTGTCATCAGCAAAGAAAAACTGATTAAATCCGTTCTTTATTAATATGTCAATCTCCGAAAAAAAGTTTTTCATTGACTCAACCATCAATGGAGAATATGCTGTTTTATTACAAAATGCACAATGACTGGGACAGCCTCTACTCGACCTCACAATAGCTTCCGGACTATGAAAATGATATTTTTTCAAATCATATAATTCTCGATTTGAAGTCGGCAAATCATTCAATGAATAATTGTAATTCATTCCATTGTTGATGATTTTCCCACCGCATTTATAACAAACATTTTTGATGTCTTGGCAGCAAGAAAGTTTGTTGTCTCGTTCCAAAATATCCTTGATTACGTAATCTGCATTTCCAAGCAAAACAAAATCAATAAATGGATATCTCTTTAAAAGATACTCAGGAATGAAGGTGACGATCATTCCTAAAATTCCAATCAAAGCATTTGGATATCTTTGAGCAAGATAGTACGCTGTATGAAGTGCGTTTATATGATTATATTCAGAACAGTAGATCAAAACAATTCGAGGAGACTCAATTGGAAGCATATTGTCCAATTCCTGAATGTCACGTCCATCAATAAAGCAATCAACGAGTTTATTGCTATAACCATTCTGATTCAAAACTGCAGAAATTTGACACAATTCCAACGACGGCAGTTTTAAATATGTTTGAAGATTTCCATAATTCTGGGGGTGTACGAACAATACATCATATTTCATACAATGCTACATCCTTTCATGTTTGTTTTTCTTAAAAGATCTGAAAGTGCGAAATCATTAAGATCTATATTATACACATTGCCAATGGGAGTATGGTCTATTAAATCACATGTGAATATATCACCATTCGGTGCAAGTGTGAGCGTCTGATTGGCGCAACATGAGTTTGCAGAAATGGCAGCCGCACACTGCCTTTCTGTTATTCTGTTATTTTTATACCAGCTTTTTATATATGGAATCAAACGCAAATCATGAAACGCGTACTGCTTGTTTTCGATTATTGAATTTAAAACAAAGTCTATGTATTCCTTTTCAAGCGGGCAAGCAATTCTGTTTTGTTCTCGACAAGCAAGAAAGCTGATATACTGAATTTGATTTTCTTGAGCCAACTTTTCTATTGCGGCCAGTTCTAAATAGTTTTGCTTTGTTATGGTTGACGCAATCCCCACATTTACTTTTTGTTCTTTGAGAAGTTGTATTGCTTGTACAGCTAGACCAAAACTCCCTTGCTTTCCTCGGTTCATATCATGCTTTTTTTCTATAGAAGAGTCTATACTGATCATCACTCGATTTATCCCAGATGCTGCAATTTTTTGAGCAACTTCATAATTTATTTGTGTTCCATTTGTCATTAGAACTTGATAAATCCCCTTGAGCCGGATATTCTTGGAAAATTCAAATAGTCGATGATAAAGAAGCGGTTCGCCATAGGTATAGTAGATATGTGTTAGGCCTTGCTTTTCCAATACATCGATAAAAGCAATTGCTTTTTCGAAGCTAAGCTCTTTTGATTCTTTTTCTTTTATGAAACAGTGTTTGCAGTTCAAGTTACAAGCAGCTGTAAGCCCTAAATGTAAATACCGAATAATTGCCATATTGATCTCCTCACAAAAGATTGAGGACTGCTGCAGAAAGCAGCAGCCCTCTTTCTCGTTAGCAATTGGTGTTATCGTCGCGAGTCAGGAGCATCGGAGAAGTCCATTCCTTCTTCATTTTTATCCCTCCTTTGGCTAATTATTTATAAGTAAAAGTTATTTAACCTTTACTTACGACAGCAAAAGTGGTTCGTTAGGGAATTTTGCATCAATAATCCATTTATATCATGATTCTCCATTGACTTTTCCCAAATGAACCATATACTATATAAAATAGTTAGGTATCGCACAAAATCAAGAGGATTTCTTATGAATTGTATTTATATCGGAACATTTATCAAGCAACGTCGAAAAGAGTTAAAATTGACTCAGGAGCAGGTGTGTAGCGGCATCTGCGACCCTGTCACTCTGTCTCGGATTGAAAACGGAAAGCAAACTCCAAGTAAAAGTGTTATAAGTGCCCTTTTACAACGACTTGGAATGCCAGAGGCTCGTTATTATGTTTTAGAATCTAAAAACGAGTTGGAAATCGAAGCACTGAAAAAGGATATTATTGCTTGTGGTGTGACTCGGAATGTTTCACTGGGATTTGAAAAACTTTCTCAGTTAGAAAATCTTACCGTTTCTGATGATCACTTGACTCGTCAATTCATTTTAAGGTCCAAAGCTTTACTCGGATCGTTTGATAAAAGGTACACTTACGATGAGCAAATTGATATGTTGATGTCTGCCATTCATTTGACGGTTCCTGACTTTAATATTGAAGAAATCAACAAATGCCTATACGCTTTCGATGAAATAAAAGCGATTATACAAATCGCTAATATTTATTTGAATCTCAACCGCAATGACCAAGCTATTGATATATTCTATCAACTATTAAAATATGTGAGAAATCACTATCGGGAAGTTATAACATCTGGAAAAATTACGCTTCTGGTTCTTTATAACTATGCTAGAGCTTTAGACCTTTGTGGGCGTTACGAAGATGGAATGAAATTGGCTAAAGAAGGTCGAGATGCATGCATCCAATACGGTCACTACCAAACACTCCCTGGTTGCCTTGAAATATATGCTGAATGTTGTCATTTTCTTGGTATGGATGACGAAAGCACAGAAGCCTATTATCAAGCCTATTATCTCTGCAAACTAATTGGACGGAAGGAGGATTTGGAAATCACACGAAATGAAGCAAAAAAATATTTAAATATTGATTTCAAGCATTAAGCAATTTCACCATCGCCCGTCATTGCATCACCTTCAACTGGCGGATTTGTTGGGTCAGTGGTTTGTGACGAAGATGATGAAACCGATGTCGATGATGGTTCTTCAGCATAGCTGGTAAACAATGTTGAACATATCACGGAGCTTGTTAAAACAATTGCCAAAAGTATTCCTATTATTCTTTTCATATAGATACCTCTTTCTTTTTTGCTAGAGTACCAAAATCCACAACCAGTTTCCATAGCATTTCACGCAAGAAATAAATTACATGAAACGCCTAGTTGATACCACTTGATTCTCTCCCCTTTCCTGTGGTATATTATACGAAATCAATGGTTGTCTTTTTATATATTCTCTCAACAAAATAAAGGAGGGCTTTCATGACCGCTGTGATCTACGCCCGTTATTCCAGTGACAATCAGCGCGAAGCGTCCATTGAAGGGCAGCTGCGCGACTGCAAGGACTACGCCGAGAAGAACGGTATCACCGTGGTCGGCACCTACATTGACCGTGCCTATTCTGCCAAGACGGATGACCGCCCGGACTTCCAGCGGATGATTAAGGACAGCGCAAAGAAAATCTTCGATGTGGTTCTGGTCTGGAAGCTCGACCGCTTTGCACGGAATCGGTTCGATGCCGTGAACTACAAGTACCAGCTGGAAAAGAACGGTGTCCATCTGGTGTCTGCCATGGAACCCATCTCGCAGGGGCCTGAAGGCATTATGGTGGAGAGTATGCTGATTGGCATGGCGGAATACTATTCCGCCGAACTCGCCCTGAAAGTGGCGCGCGGTGAGCGCGAAAACGCCCTCCAGTGCAAGTACAACGGCGGTGTGGTGCCGCTGGGCTTCACCATTGGCAAGGAGGACAGGCTGTACCATATCGACCCGGAGACGGCTCCGCTTGTGAAGCGGGCAGGCGCAAATGTTCTCGTGGCCGGCAGCGCCGTGTTTCGCCAGAGTGACCGCGCGGCTGCCATCGCCGCCATTCGCAACGCTTGATTCAGGACGGTATTGTCATGTCATTTTTCCCGAACGCACTTGAAAATCTCATTGACCGGTTCGCTGCACTGCCCGGGGTCGGGCGCAAAAGCGCGCAGCGGCTGGCATTTCATATTCTGTCCCTCCCGGAGGAGGAGGCTCTGAAGTTTGCAGACGCCATTGTGGATGCGAAAAAGAACATACACTGCTGCACCATCTGTCAGAATCTTACGGATCAGGAGACGTGCAGCATCTGTGCGTCCCCAAAGCGCGACCAGAGTACGATCTGCGTCGTGGCACAGCCGCGCGATGTGCTCTCGTTCGAGCGCAGCCGCGAATATAACGGCGTATATCATGTCCTCCACGGCGTTTTGTCGCCGATGAATCATATCGGCCCGGACGATATCCGGATCCAGGAGCTCATCAAGCGTGTAGCGGATGGCGGGATCACGGAGGTCATCATGGCCACCAACCCCGACACGGAAGGCGAGGCGACCGCGATGTACATCGCGCGCCTGCTCAAGCCATTTGATGTGAAGATCACACGCCTGGCTTATGGCATTCCGGTCGGGTCTAATCTGGAATATGCGGACGATGCCACGCTCCTGCGGGCGCTGGCCGGCCGAATGGAAATGTAACAGGTTTGACGGCCCGGGTTTCCGGATATACTCTGGTTATCCGCCGCCGCGACGACGCATTTCGTACATATTTTTCGAAGCATCAACCTGCTTTTGGGGGAGTAGTCTGCCCAAAAGCGAACGAAAAGGAGTTTCACATGGCATCCAAATTGAAAATCATCCCGCTTGGCGGGCTTGGTGAGATCGGTAAGAACCTCACCATCTATGAGTACGGCAAGGATATGTTCCTTGTCGACTGCGGCATGGGCTTTCCGGATCAGGACCTCTATGGTGTGGATCTGGTCATCCCGGATATCAGCTACCTGAAGGCGAATAAAAACCGTATCCGCGGCATGGTCATCACGCACGGGCATGAAGACCATATCGGTGCGATCCCTTACGGGCTCAAGCAGCTGGATATGCCGATCTATGCGACCCCTCTGACGGCTGCGATCATTGAGCTCAGGCTGGAAGAGCACGACCTGCTGTACCATACGCAGATCTTCACGAAAAAGCCTGGTGATAAGGTTAATAGAGGTCCAAGCTCGGCTGCTTTGAGATCGAATTCATCCACACGAACCACAGCATCGCCGATTCCGTTGCGCTGGCGATCAAAACGCCGATCGGCACTGTCATCCACACGGGTGACTTTAAGATCGACCTCACGCCCATTCAGGGCGGCATGATCGACCTGCCGCGCCTCGGTCAGCTCGGCAATGAGGGCGTGCTCGCGCTGCTGTCGGATTCCACGAATGTGGAGCGCCCCGGCTACTGCGCCTCGGAAGCGCGCGTGATTGACTGCTTCGACGAGCTGTTCAAAGACTGCAGTAAGCGCATCATTGTCACGACCTTTGCCTCCAACGCTTTCCGGCTGCAGAGCCTGATCGCCACGGCGAAGAAATTCGGCCGCAAGGTCGCCGTGACCGGCCGCAGCATGGAAAACATCATGCGCGTTGCAACGGAGCTGGGCTATGTGGACATTCCCGACGGCGTCATGATGGACATGTCACAGATCGGCAGCCTGCCGCGCAGTAAGACGGTTATCGTCTGTACCGGCAGCCAGGGCGAGCCGATGTCCGCACTGCACCGCATGGCATTTTCCGAGCACAAGCAGGTTACGATCGACGCGGGCGACCGCGTTATTATCTCCGCCTCGGCCATTCCGGGCAATGAGATCACGATCAGCCGCGTCATTGACGAGCTGTTCCAGAAGGGCGCAGAGGTCATCTATGACCGCAACACACCGCTGCACGTTTCCGGCCACGCCTGTCAGGAAGAACTGAAGATGATGCTTGCGCTGACAAAACCGCATTACTTCATCCCGGTGCACGGCGAATACCGTATGCTCTGCAAGCACGCCGAGATCGGCAAGCTCATGGGTGTTGAGCCGAAAAATGTGCTCGTGGCCAAAAACGGTGAAGTCATTGAGATCACCAAGCGCAGTATGCGCGCAACGAGCAGCGTCCCTGCGGGCGACGTCTATATCGATGGCACCGGCATCGGTGATGTCGGCAGCGCCGTTCTGCGCGACCGCCGCCACCTCGCTGAGGACGGAATCGTTATGGCGATCATCACACTCTCATCCGAAAACGGCAAGCCCGTTGCTGACCCTGAGATCATCACACGCGGCTTTGTGTATGTCAAGGAGGCAGAAACGCTCATGGGTGAGCTCAAGCGTGTTGTCAACGAGAGCCTTGCCAGCTGTGAGCGCCAGAAGCAGCGCGACTGGGCGGCTATCAAGGGCCGCGTGAAGTCAAATATCAGCGGCTACCTGTATAAGACCACGCGCCGCAGCCCCATGGTACTGCCCGTGATCATCGAAGTCTGAGCGGAGGCGCAATATGAAGATCCAGATCTGGGGCAAGTCAAAATGCTTCGACACAAAAAAGGCCGAGCGCTACTTTAAGGAGCGCCGCATCCCGTATCAGGCTATCGATCTGCTGCGCTATGGCATGAGCCGCGGCGAGCTGACGAGCGTGAAAAACGCCGTGGGGCTCGAGGCGCTGCTCGATCCCAAGGCGGCGGACTACGCGCTTGTGCAGCATCTGGCCTATGAGCAGGACAAGATCGAGCGGCTGCTCGATGACCCATCCCTGCTGCGCACGCCCATCGTCCGCAACGGCAGACAGGCCACGATTG
>OGQP01002309.1_pt1 | contig 10240 bp, 6 predicted proteins | sample 1553251 | NCBI WGS metagenome assembly OGQP01 (sample SAMEA2580016, study PRJEB22360) | human gut metagenome | biome: human gut; feature: human-associated habitat; material: faeces | place: Denmark | collected 2008/2010 | reverse complement strand
CGGTAGGAGGCAGCGCCGCTGACGGCGCTCCACGTCAGCTTCGGCTTGCCGCTGTCGGAGTACGTCATGGTCACGGTGGGGGCCGCAGGCGGCAGCGGGGCGTTGGGGTCGAAGTCCGTGGCGGAGACGGGATACTGGTTCCAGAAGTAGGTGTTATTTTCGTCCGTCATCACCGTGTGATCCTGACCGAATTCCGTTGTGCCCTTCAGGAAATAGCTGTAATTGGTCTGGCCCTCATCCCATGTAGCATCCAGACAGTAGTACTTGCCGTTGTCCATCCTCACGATGTTCCATGCGTGGTAGCCGCCTGCCGTGCCGGTGATAAAGCGGCAGTCGATGCCCGCGTCGTTAGCCAGCCTGTAAAACAGGGACGCATATCCGTTGCACACCGCCGTCCTATTGATGACCGCAGCATAAGCGGTATATTGCAGCAGGTAGCTGTCATTGCCCAGATTGGCATAGTCGTACCGGACATTTCTGGTGATCCAGTCATAGATGGCCTGCACCTTCTGATAGGTGCTCTTTCCGTCCAGCGCCAGCTGGGGCAGGAGCGTGCCCTTGATGTAGCTGCTCAGCGTCGCTTCCTGCTGGGCTGTGGTGAACCAGTTGGTCTGGAAATACATGGTGAACGTTATGTAGCTGCCATTGTCCCGGTACGAGAAGCCCGGGTAGTAAAAATATCTTCCTCCCTGCCAGCGCAGATAGTCGCCGCCGGTACCGTTGCTGCGCGTATGCTCCAGTGCGCTGTCCCAGATACGCGCCAGCGTTCCCTGTATATCGGAGCCGGAGGGCAGCTTCAAGCTCAGTGGGATCGTTTCCGCGCGGGTGAGCATCTGTCTGCGCACTTCCTCGACCGCCGCCATCTCCGACAGATATGTGACACTCTCCGCCGGCATAGCCGTCGGCTTCTGCCGGGATGAAATGTCCGGTATCCGGACTTTCAGTATGCTGCTGTATACCGGATCGACGCGCAGCGTCGATTCAACGTAGCCTACGGTGCCGCTCTCCGCTGCCAGTACCTGCGTCGGCAGCAGCGTCAGGGACATGACCAGCGCCAGCAGCAGCGCGGTCAGCCTCTTTGTGACCTTCTTCATAACTCTCCTCCTTGCGTACATAGGCCCAGCGGGCCTGCTCATACAGAAAGATCATACCATAGCCGCCGGAAAAAGTACACCTGTTTCTCGATTTTTTTCGTTGTTTTTTGCGGATAATCAAACTTCCCACACAAACAGCCATCCCCCGGCTTCGCCGGGGGATAGCTGTTATACGGTGTTTACTTGCCGGGTCGTGCGGAGACGATGTTGCTGAAATCGCTGACCGCCGTGCCCTTCACCGCCACGATCTTGTAGTAGTACGTCGTACCGGCCTTTGCGCCGGTGTTGACGTAGGAGGTGGAGGTCGTGGTATTGATCTTGCTGTACCCGCTGTTCTGCTGGATGGAGCGGTACACCTGATACTCTGTCGCGCCGGGAACGGCCTTCCACGTCAGCTGAGGCTTGCCGCTGACGGAGGAATACCCCACCGCCAACACGGGAGCCACCTTGCCCTCGACAACCGCGCTGAAGCCCAAAGACTTGCCGGAAGCGTTCAGAGCCTCCACCTTGTAGTAGTAGGTGGTGCCCAGCGCCGCGCCGACATTGGTGTAGGTCAGGGCCTTGGTGGTGTTGATAACGCTGTACGCGCCGTTCTTAGCGGTGGCGCGGTACACCCTGTAGGACGCCGCGCCGCTGACAGCCTTCCACGTCAGCATAGGCTTGCCGCTGGTGGAAGAATGTCCCATGGTCAGGGTCGTCACGGTGGCCCGTCCGCTGACGATGTTGCTGTACGCGCTCTCGCCCGCGCTGTTGACGGCCTTGACCTTGTACCAGTAGGTCGTACCGGCCTTGGCACCCGTGTTGGTATAGCTGGTGGCGGTGACAGTGCCCAGCAGGCTGTAAGTCCCTTTCTGGCTGGTGGCACGGTACACCTTGTAGGAGGTCGCGCCGCTGACGGCGTTCCATGTCAGCATGGGCTTACCGCTTGTACTGGAATTGCCGATCTTGACAACAGGCGCAGACGGCTTGGGCGTTACGGCCTTGCTCTGTCCGCTGACGATGTTGCTGTAGGGACTCAACCCGGCGTCGTTGCAGGCTTTTACGCGGTAGTAGTAGGTCGTGCCTGCTTTCGCACCCGTGTTGGTATAGCTGGTGGCGGTGACAGTGCCCAGCAGGCTATACCCGGAGCCCTTGGACGTAGAGCGGTAGATGCGGTAGGACGTCGCCCCCTCCACCGCGTTCCATGTCAGCATGGGTTTCCCGCTGGTCGCGGAATTGCCGATCTTCACAACGGGGGCGGAGGGGGCAGACTTTGCACAATGCAGCGTGGCATTGGTCAGATCCTCGTTGCCGTCCCCGATGGAGATCTTCGCCCAACCTGATGCTGTACCAGCATAATAGACATCGGTCAGGCTGTCACAGTAATAGAAGGCTTTTTCCCCGATGTAAGTCGCGCTCTTGGGAATGGTAACACTGGTCAGTCTGACGCAGTTGGAGAATGTTTCTGACTGAATGACTCTCAGCGCCGAGGGCAGTTTTATCTCTGTTAGCGCGGAGCAGCCTTTGAATGCACCGTTGTCGATGCTGGTCACGCTGTCCGGTATCATCACACTAGTCAGTGACGAGCAGTACTCGAACGCAGATTTGCAGATCGTATGCACACTATCCGGTATCGTCACACTGGTCAGTGATGAGCAGGAAGCGAACGCATAACCACCGATATAGGTCACACTGTTGGGAATATTCACGCCCTTCAAACTGCTGCAGCTGTCGAACGCAAGCCAGCCAATTTCAATCACACTGTCGGGGATCGTTACCTCAGTCAGTGCCTCGCAGTCCCCGAACGCCATATTTCCAATGCTGGTCACACCATTCTTGATAATGACCGACTTTATCTGTGAGCGGATACTATACCACGGGGTGTCGATCCATCTACTATAGTCCTGCATCCTCCCCATGCCGCTGATAGTCAATGTGCCATTTTCCTCCAACGTCCACGTCAGGTTATCGCCACAGAAGCCGGAATCAACTACCGGTTCCTTTACGGTAAAGAAGCAATCGTCACTCCAAGTATGTACCCAATCGCTCCGATCTGTTTCCCACAAGTCCGAGTTGTATGACAGCAGCTGCGCTCTGTACTCGCCCGCTTCAAATGTTCTGGTCAAGCCATTATCAGCGTAAAAAATTTGTTCTACGTTTTCCCATTTGTCATTTCCAATAGAACGCTCCAACCAAAGATTGTAATGCGTGGTATTGGAGGTACCCGCCCATGCAAAGGTAACGGCTTCGCCCGCCTCATAACTATCCCGCATATTCAAGAGAGCAGGTTTTCCAGGACGGCAATCATCACACGTCGCAAGCAGTGTGGGGTCTGAGGTATCGCGCCAAATCTCTCCGCAGATGGAGCACTTGTAGTTTTTATAATGCGGGTGGGCAGCCTCATAATACTGGTAGCTGCCTCTGTCGCAGGTATGAGCAGGAGGCTGGACTTCAAAAACATATGTAGTTTTTTCAGATGCCCAGCCACTGGGCAACACATATCGGTTTTGTATCGTGATATTCCCGTTTGTCGGCATCGGATTTAAAGTACTTCCCGACATATTGTTCGGATTCGTATAAATCTGGAAGTGCAGGTGCGCACCATAAGAATCGCCCGTATTACCAATATAGCCGATAATATCACCCTGACGAACAGTCCCGGTAGATGCCACTCCATTTGGCCGCATGTGCATATATACCGAATACGTTCCATCACCATGGTTTATAGCAACATAGTTTCCCATGCTGCCCGCAACATATGTGTTGTCCGCAATGGATGCATTCCTACTATATATCGTACCACTCTTCGCCGCGCGAATAGGCTTCCCAAGTGTACCGTTTGCGCCGATAATATCAATACCCCTGTGATAATTATCATAGTTTCCGGTTCCATAAAGATCTCGCGCTCCGTAGTTGGAACTCACAATGTAGCAGTTTTCTGCAGGCCACAGCCAATCCTCCGCCGCCCACGCCGTGTCCACCAGCCCCAGCGGGCCGGCACCGAGCAGCAGTACCGCCGCTAACAGGATGGATAGCAATCTCTTTTTCAACTTGATCTTCCCCTTCCTTGCGCCTGCTCGGCACATATTTGGTTTCATTATAGCAGTTTTCCACGAAAAAGCAAGATGTACAGCGGCAATATTCTGTCCTTTCGACAGGTGCTTCCCTGCCCGCGCCGGAAAAATATTTTTTCGGTGGATTCGGCATTTTTGCCGGAAAACCGACAGTTTTCCCGTTTTCGTTGTTGTAGTTTCTCCAAAACTCCTGTATAATAGCAGGGAAAAAACCGGCAGTATGCTGAAAATATGAGGAGGAACACCGAATGAACGAGAAATACAGCGCGCTGTTTACCCCCTGGAAGATCGGCAACGTGGAGATCAAGAACCGCATCGTGCAGCCCTCCATGGGCGGCACATCCCTGTTCGGCTGGCTGGAGCCCTGTCACTTCGACAAGGAGGCCGCCTACCACATCCTGAACCGCGCCCAGAACAACGTGGGTCTTGTGCTGCCGGGCATGCAGTGCGTCCGCGACACCATGGGCGGCCGCTGGCTCTATCAGAACAAGAAGATGTTCAAGGATCTGGCGGAGTGGCTGCCGGAGTTCCACAAGACCGGCTCCAAGCTGTTCGTCCAGCTGTCCGCCGGCATGGGCCGCTCCATGGCCATCAATGACATCATGGTCAAGATGCTGCAGAACAAGCCCTTCGGCGCCGTGGGCAAGCCGTTCCTGAACGTGGACTACATCACCGCCTCTGCCTCCGCCACGCCCAACCGCTGGTATCCGGAGTGCAAGTCCCGCCCCCTGACCGTGGAGGAGATCCACGAGATGGTGGACGCCTTCGCCAAGACCGCCAAGCTGCTGCAGGATGCCGGTGTGGACGGCGTGGAGATCCACGCGGTACACGAGGGCTATCTGTTGGATCAGTTCACGCTGGCCAACATGAACTACCGCACCGATGAATACGGCGGCTCCTTCGAGAACCGCTACCGCTTCGCCGTGGAGATCGTGCAGGCCATCAAGGCCGTGTGCGGCAAGGACTTCCCTGTGGCGCTGCGCTACTCCGTGGTGTCCAAGACCAAGGGCTTCGGACAGGGCGCCGTCCCCGGTGAGGAGTTCACCGAGTTCGGCCGCGACATGGCCGAGTCCGAGCGCGCCATCAAGTACCTGGAGGACGCGGGCTACGACATGTTCGACTGCGACAACGGCACCTACGACGCATGGTACTGGGCGCATCCGCCGGTCTATATGCCGGAGAACTGCAATCTGCCGGAGGTGGAGCACATCAAGAACTTCACCACCAAGCCCGTGGTCTGCGCCGGTAAGATGGATCCCGCCAAGGCCGCCGAGGAGATCGCCGCCGGCCGTCTGGACGCCGTGGGTATCGCCCGCCAGAATCTGGTGGATCCCGAATGGGTCAACAAGATCCTGGAGGATCGGGTGGAGGACATCAAGCCCTGCATCAACTGTCATAACGCCTGCTTCAGCTTCAACAAGTCCGAGGGCACGCCCAACATGCAGCCCATGGACGACTCCCTGCATCTGGCCCGCTGCGCGCTGACCCCCTCCACCATGCAGCACAACAAGTACAAGATCGTGCCCACGAGGAAGCCCAAGAAGGTGGCCATCATCGGCGGCGGCATCGGCGGCATGGAGTGTGCGCTGGTACTGAAGCAGCGGGGCCACACCCCCGTCATCTTCGAGAAGTCCGGCGAGCTGGGCGGCCTGTACATCACCGCCTCCGCCATGAGCTTCAAGGAGGCCGACAAGGCCCTGCTGCGCTGGTACGAGCGGGAGCTGAAGAAGAACGATATCGAAGTCCGCTTCCACATGGAGATCAACGCTCCCGCCACCCTGCGCCGGGAGTTCGACGAGATCATCGTCTGCACCGGCTCCGCCCCCAAGACCCTGCCGGTGAAGGGCTTCAACAAGACCATCAACTTCACCCAGCTTCTGCTCAATCAGGTGGATGCCGGCGACCGCATCGTGTTCTTCGGCGGCGGCCAGTCCTCCTGCGAGGCCGCGTATGAGATGGTGCTGCAGGGCCGTCACCCCATCATCGTGGAGTACGCCAACGACCTGATCGCCACTCCCGGCACCTGTCTGGCCAACGCCTCCTTCCTCCGTGAGATGCTGGCGTTCAAGAAGGTGCCCATCTACCTGAACGCCACCATTACCGAGATCGGCGACGGCTACGTCATGGTCAAGGGCAAGGACGGCCAGACCCAGCGCATCGACTGCGACAGCGTGGTCAACGGCATCGGCTTCGTCCCGGCCCCCATCGCGCCGGACGATAAGAAGGTACACCGTGTGGGTACCTGCGAAAAGTGGGGCAACCTGCGCAACGTCATCTGGGGCGCATGGGATGTCTGCATGAAGATCTGACGCATATACAAAAGGCCCGCTCCCGAGGGGAGCGGGCCTTTCCCGCGAAAAGCGCCTGTACGCAGAAAGCGCCCCGGCCTGGCGGTCGGGACGCTTTTTCAGTCTGTTTTACCGGAAGATCTCGCCGCTGGTGGGGTTGCCCGCCGCCTGTGCCTCATCGGTGTCGATGTGCATGGTGGTGGCGCCGTCCTTGTTGACGCGGACGACCACATCGTCGAAGATCAGCTTGCGGCCCTCGCCGCCGCAGGCCACGCGGATGATGTCCTTATCCTTGACGCCCAGCTCGGCGGCGTCCTTCTCCAGGATGTGCAGGTGGCGCTTGGCCACGATGACGCCCTCGCTCAGCTCCACCTCGCCGGCAGGCCCGATCAGCTTACAGGCGCCGGAGCCCTTGACATCGCCGCTCTCACGGACAGGCGCGTCGATACCCAGTGTGCGGGCGTCGGTGGCGGAGACCTCCACCTGATCGGCCTTGCGGACGGGCCCGAGGATGGACACGTTGGCCATCTCCTTCTTGGGGCCCACGATGGTCAGGCGCTCGTTGCAGGCGTACTGGCCGGGATAGGACAAGGGCTTGCGGATGGTCAGCTCATAGCCCTTGCCGAACAGCTTCTCCACCGTCTCCTGCGTCAGATGGATGTGACGGGCGGAAGTCTCGATCATGAAACTCATAGTAAACACTCCTTTGTCATTTGCCACAATATTATGATTCCCCGCCGGGGAAACCTTCCTTTTCCGATGAGCGGCGCAGCTCGGTGACGTTGCCGATGTAGAAATACGCCTTGCCGGCGGGCACGATCTCGCCGGTGACGGACACGAAGTCGCCGGGGCGCAGGGTCTTGGCCTCCGCCATGGCCTCATCGTTTCCGTCGAAGTGGATCAGCAGGCCAAAGCCGGTATCGCCGTGGCCATCCAGATCCAGATGCCACCACGGGAAGCGCAGCGTCACCTTGCGTCCGGCGTACTTGCTCTGCTGGCCGTGGACATACTCCGACTTCACCTGATCGAAGGAGACGGGCACGATCTCGCCGTCCGGCATGTGGAAATGGAACCCGCCATACAGGCGGCTCACTCGCTTCTCCCCGTTATTCTTCCGGCTGACCATCAGCATACCCATCAGCACCACCAGCGCCGCGCCGTACAGTCCGCGTCCCTTGACCACGAACCAGATGCACGCCAGAATACCCGATATCAGGATGATGCGGTTGATGATGTCCAGACCCAGCCAGATCTCTTTCAGCTTTCTCATGCACGTTCTCCCTTTTCTTTGTTCCAACCGTTTTATTTTACCACATCCATACCGCTTATGCAAGCGCCAAACCGCGGGCGGCAACGTAAATTTGCCCTTGCATTCTCCCTGTTTCTTGGTATAATCATAGCAGATAGCACATCGCATTGTATCATGTTTTTCTAATAGGAGGCCGTGGTATGTCTGTCAAGCTGGAATCGTATCGAGTATTCAAGGAAGTGGCCGAGGTGGGCAACATCACCGCTGCGGCGCAGGCGCTGTATATCTCCCAGTCGGCGGTAAGCCAGTCCATCAAGCAGCTGGAAAACGACCTGCAGACCCGTCTGTTCTCCCGGAACTCCCGGGGCGTGACGCTGACAGCGGAGGGCCGGATGCTCTACGAGTACGTCCGCAGCGCCATGGGCCTGCTGGAGACGGGCGAGGCCAAGCTGTCCCAGACCCGCGAGCTGCAGATGGGCCAGCTCATTATCGGTGCCAGCGACACTGTTACCAGCCAGTTTCTGCTGCCCTATCTGGACAGCTTCCACCGGGAGCATCCCGCCATCCATATCCAGATCATCTCCGGCCGCAGCCACAAGGTGCTGGGCCTGCTGCGCTCCGGCAAGGTGGACATTGCCTTTGCCAGCACCCCCACCGATCTGACCTCGCTGGAGACGTATCCCTGCTTCCCCACCCACTCCATCTTCGTGGCCGGCGCCGGGTATCCCTGCGACTTCGACCACGTCTACTCGCTGGAGGAGATGTCCGCCTTCCCCCTGATCCTGCTGGAGCGCAAGGCCTCCAGCCGCCTGTATCTGGAGCGCTTCTTCCTCCAGAACGGCCTGAAGCTGAACCCGGAGATCGAGCTGGGCGCCCGCAGCCTGCTGGTGGATCTGGCGGCCATTGGCTTCGGCGTAGCCGGCGTCACGGAGGAGTTCGTCACGCGCGATCTGGAGAGCGGCCGTCTGCGCCAGCTCAAAACCTCGTTCCAGATCCCACCCCGCTCCGTGGATATGTGCATGCTGCGGGACGTACCCCAGACCGCCGCGGCGGAGCGCTTCGCCGCTTTCGTCAAGCAGAGCTTATCGAAGAAATAAGCCCGGCTTTTCCTCCGGTAAAACCCACAAAAATGGGCAAAAAGCACCGGGATATTCTGCATTTTTCCCTGTTGCTTTTCCCCGAAAAATCGGGCAGTATAGTACTGATACTTTTTGAGAGGAAGTGGTGATCATGCAGCAGCTGAAGGATCGCATCCAGCGGGAGGGGCGTGTTCTCCCCGGGAACATCATCAAGGTGGACGGTTTTCTCAATCACCGGGTGGACACGGCTCTGATGGGCGCTATTGCGGACGAATTTGCCAAGTATTTTGATGTAAAGAATATCACGATGGTGCTGACCGCCGAGGCCAGCGGTATCGCTCTGGCCACGATCTGCGCCGAGAGATATGGTGTCCCCATGGTCTTCGCCAAGAAGGCCAAGAGCGACAATATCGAGGGCGGCCTGTACCAGAGCGATATTTTTTCCTATACCTATAAAAAGAAAGTAACGCTGCTGGTGTCGCAGGACTGGATCCATTCCAGTGACCGGGTACTCATCATCGACGACTTCATGGCCAAGGGCTACGCCATGCGCGGCCTCATCGACATCGTGAACAAGGCCGGCGCCACGCTGGCGGGCATCGGTGTCGCCGTGGAGAAGGGCTTCCAGGACGGCGGCGACAGTCTCCGCCGGGAGGGCTACCCCATCCACTCTCTGGCCATTATCGACGAGGCCGATGAGCACCACATCCGCTTCCGGGAGGGTACCTGACATGAAGAAAGTCCTTGTGCTGGATTTCGGGGGCCAGTATAACCTGCTGGTAGCCCGCCGCGTCCGCGAGTGCGGCGTCTACTGCGAGATCAAGTCCTACCGCATCTCCATGGACGAGGTGCGCGCTTTCGCTCCCGACGCGCTGATCTTCACCGGCGGCCCCGCCACCGTGTTCGAGCCCAATGCTCCCATGGTGGACAAGGCCCTGTTTGAACTGGGCATCCCCGTGCTGGGCATCTGCTACGGCCAGCAGCTGATGATGCACCTGCTGGGTGGTCAGTGCCGGAAGGCGGAGACTCGGGAGTACGGCAAGATCCAGCTGACCCATGACGCCTCCCCTCTGTTCGAGGGCGTACCTGAGACATCCGTGTGCTGGATGAGTCACGGCGTAGAGGTGGAGCAGCTGGCCCCCGGCTTCGCGGCCATCGCCCATACCGACGGCTGCCTGCATGCCGCCGTCTGCTGCGCTGAAAAGAACCTGTACGGTGTACAGTTCCACCCCGAGGTGCTGCACACCCAGTACGGCAAGGAGATCCTGCAGAACTTCCTGTACCGCATCTGCGGCTTCCGTCCCGAGTGGTCCATGGCCTCCTATCTGGAGGACGCCGTGGCCGAGTGCCGCCGTCAGATCGGCAGCGGCCGCGTGCTGCTGGCTCTCTCCGGCGGTGTGGACAGCTCCGTGGCCGCCGCCCTGCGCCAGCGGGCCGTGGGCAAACAGCGGACCTGCATCTTTGTGGTCCACCACGT
>OGQP01002306.1_pt1 | contig 10256 bp, 10 predicted proteins | sample 1553251 | NCBI WGS metagenome assembly OGQP01 (sample SAMEA2580016, study PRJEB22360) | human gut metagenome | biome: human gut; feature: human-associated habitat; material: faeces | place: Denmark | collected 2008/2010 | reverse complement strand
TCCCCTGCCGCAGCGTGCCGATATAAAAATCGTTATCGAGAATTCCCTGTACCGTGACGATCGCCCAGGCCGCTTTCGTCTTGCGGCGGACGGGCTCCCCGGCGGCGGCGCGGCGCTCACACTCGGACATCCGCGGCGTGGGCACGTTATTATCCGTCAGATAGTTGGCGATTTTCTTATAGCCCCAGCCGTCTAAGTAAAGCTTGAAAATCGTCCGGATGACCTCAGCTTCCGTCGGCACGACCTCAAAGACCTGCTGCTTGTTGAGGATATAGCCATACGGCGCGGCGCAGAGCCACCGTCCCTCCTCCTGCCGCCGCTTCACGACGCTGCGCACCTTTTTCGACGTGTCCGTGACCGGCATTTCGTTGATTAAGAACTGGAACTGAATTTTGAGCCAGTCATCGTCATTCGGAAAGTCGATGTTATCGCCGATTGAAATAATACGCACGCCCGCGTCGCGCAGATCCTCCAGCTCCACCAGCCCGCGCGAATTGCGGCGGGAAAAGCGGGAGAAATCCTTGACGATGAGAATGTCGTACTTGTGGCTCATCAGCCCCTGGCGCATCTCCTGATACCCCTCGCGCTGCTCAAACGTGTAGCCGGAGCGGTCGCGGTCTTCAAAAAACGTCAGCGTGCTGTTTGGAAAGTGCGTTGTTACAAAATCTTCGATGATGGACTTCTGGTTTTCGATCGACACATTGTCGCGGTCGAGCTCCTCATCGACCGAAATGCGGGCATAGCCTGCAATATCAAAGCGTTCAATCATGCTCATTCACCCTTGAGATATTGTTCTGTCTGCCGCCAGCTGCCGAGGATTCCTCGGTAGTTGCTTTTCGGCTCATTTCCCATTCTCGTTCTCCTCCGTCTGCTCCGGCAGTTGTGCCGCGTCCGTTACTATGTCCGTGACAAGCTGACGGAAGCTCTCGGCGTTCTGCGCGGTGACAACGGGCTTGCCCGTTTCGGCTTCCAACGCTTTTCTTGCCACACCCGCATTTCCTTTTCTCGCCCCCCCCGCGACATTGCCGCCGCGCCGGGCGACCTTCTGGTTTTCGTCAAAGCCCTGCGGCTGTTCCGCTTTCGCAATATCGGTCGTGGACGCTTCTGCCAGCATGGTCAGCACCAACTCCAGATCGCTCATATTATCGCGGAGATTTTCCTTTTTCAGCCCCTTGAGATTCTTATACTGCCGCGTGTTCATGCCCGCCCACGCGCGGGTGATCTCGTCCGTCAGAATGGCGTATTCTCTGCCTTTCTGCACGCCGCCCTTTTTCCACTCGTCCGTCAGAATCGCGTATTCTTTGCCCTTCTGCACGCCGCGCTTTTTCCACTCGTCCATCAGCTCGTTGCGAATGCGGATGGCAAGCAGCCGCTGATGTACCCATTCCTCGGAATAGCCCTTTTTCAGATAGGTTTCCAGCGCACGGTCAATCGCCTGCTCGGGGTCGATGGTTTCCTCAATGCGCTCCCGGCCGACCATCGCCAGCCACGCCTTGAACGGCTCGGCTTTCTTAGAGGGAATGGACTGGATGATGCGCAGAAGCTGCTCGGTGTCGGCAACGTCCGTCAGGCGGTTTTTGCCGTCCGCCGCCCGCATTTTCAAAGCGTGACAGTTTGTCACGGTTTCGTTGCCCTCTGCCTTGAGCCGCTGTTTCAGCTTGCGCCAGTATGCCGTTGGGTCTGCGCTATCGGTCAGAACCGCAACCACGTCCACAATGGAAAAATACCATTCCACCCGTTCAGCGTCCCACGCTACGCGAATTTTCTGGTCTTCAAACAGCTGAATCTCGTTTTTCACAGGTTCGTTCATGCGCAACCTCCCAAATCAGTCACGGTTCTGTCATATATATCTGCTCAATCAAATTTAATTTATAGATAATATTGTACATCATAGCAATAGAGATTGCAAGACAAAATTGCGCACCGGGCGCGTTTGCGCGCATTGTAACCGGAACAAAAGTATGATAGTATGTATGGACACAAATCAAACCTCGGAGGCGCAGCAATGCAAAATCAAAAGCCACATTATGTAGAAGCTGTAAAAGAAATCGGAATCTTGACCGCGGCGGTGGCGATTATCGCGGCAGCGGTCTTCTTTTTTCTGGTGCCGAGTCACACGTCCGTCAGCAGCATTTCAGGCCTTGGCATTGTGCTGTCCAACTTTATTCCGCTGCCGCTGTCAGCCATCACAATGATTCTGAACGTGGTGCTCTTGATCATCGGGTTTCTAACCTGCGGAAAAGAGTTTGGCGCAAAGACTGTCTATACGAGTATCCTGCTGCCATTATTCATAGGGCTGTTTGAAATTGTGTTCCCGAATTTCAGTTCCATGACGGGCAGTCAGGAGCTCGATGTGCTTTGCTACATTCTGGTGGTCAGCATCGGTCTGAGCATCCTGTTTAACCGGAACGCGTCCTCCGGCGGACTGGACATCGTGGCGAAGATTCTAAACAAATATCTGCACATGGAGCTGGGAAGAGCCATGTCGCTGGCAGGCATGTGTGTGGCGCTTTCGGCCGCGTTTGTCTACGACAAGAAAACCGTGGTTCTGAGCGTCCTTGGCACCTATTTTAACGGCATTGTTCTGGACAACTTTATTTTCGACCACAACAAAAAGCGCCGCGTCTGCATCATCACCGAAAAGGAGGAAGAACTCCGGAAATTCATCATCAACGACCTGCACAGCGGCGCGACAATCTATGAGGCCATCGGCGCATATAACTTTGAAAAGCACAATGAGATCATCACCATTGTCGATAAAAGTGAGTATCAGAAGCTGATGAGTTTCATCAATCGCGAAGACCCAAAGGCGTTTATCACCGTCTATAACGTGTCGAACATGCAGTATCAGCCGAAAATTAGGTCAAAAGAGAAATAAATAAGAATGCAATAGAATACGATGGAGAAAAGAACACGAAACTCAGAAGATTGGGAAAAACGGAACTGCAAGTCAGCGAAATTGGCTTTGGCGGCGAGTGGTTGGAGCGCCAACCCAGCCTTTGATATGCTGTCCGTGAGCGAGGACATTGACACGATGTTCGCGGAGGAATTTGACGCAGGACTAAAGGGAACTGCCCCCGACCGCACGAAACTGTACCGCACCTGTGAAGAAAACGACGTCGGAATCACCGTGATGAAAGGCTTTGCCGGCGGCAGATTGTTTGATGAAGAGCGCTGCCCCTTCGGCGTACCCATCGCGGAACGGATGCAGAAAACCGCAGAGCTGTTCGGGCGCTGAATGGCTACCTACAAATGAACAGGCAAGTTTGACTTGCTGTGCAGTTTATAACAAATGTTACAGCAGCATTACAAAAGTCTCCGAAGCCTTAAAAAGGCTTGTGCATGCGCACGTTTTCGTATATAATGCAATCAGGACAGCGGGCGGCATCTCGCTAGTGTGGCTGACACTTAAAACCCGATAGCAATTCCGGACGTAAGGGCCGTGGGGGCTGGCAGGCAGCGATAAAACCTGATGCGATTCCGGACGAATGGGCCGGAGGGTTGGCGGGCAACGATAAAATCAGTCACTAAGGGAGGCACACATCATTGCGGTGGAGTCGTCTCCCTTTGATTTTATTTGTATAAAAAGAAAACGGGGGCGAAGAGAAAATTTCTCTTCGCCCCCAATGTATCCGGCGCTACATGGTCATCTGCTGCGCCTTTTCACGCTGGACTTCCTGCTCCGCCAACCGCTGTCGGTTATAAAGCAGCAGATCCCGCGTCTGCTCGTAAAGGTCGCAATTTCCAGACTCGAAAACTGCCACCAGATACTTTTTCTTTTTGTATGTGTCATAGACGCTCTGCAAGCCGGCGCGCAGGACAGGGTCTGACTTTTCTGCATTCGTCAGCCAAATCTCAACCAGCTTCCGCTCATCTTTGACTGTTAGTTCCATAGCCTCACGCTCCTCTGGGATTATTTCCGCATTTCACCTGTTTTTATACCAAGCTGACCTCATGGATGCAAAAATGCGGATAAAAAAGCAGCAAGACGCGCGATACGTCTTGCTGCTCTCATGCCTGCCTGTGCAGGTATTCAATTTCCAGTCTAATTGTATCGCGTGTTACGCTGGAAAGCAATTATTTTTTTATTTCTATCTTTTTCGCAAATTTTGCAGTGTTTTCACAACTTACTGCAACACCGTGAAGCAATTACACGTCAAGCCGGAACCGTCACAAGCAGCTCATTGATGGATATACCCAAAATTTGGCTAATCGCATAGAGATTTTGGAGCGTAGGGAGGTTTTTGCCTTCCGGCCAACGGTAAATTGCCTCAGCGGATGTGTAGCCCAAATATAACCGCAGTTCAGATTTCAGGATTTCATGTGCTTCCAAGCGGGAGCAAATGTTCAGGCCAGTTGCTTTGACATCAATTTCCGGGCAGTGGTCAGCAAACAGCCATGTGTGCCCTTTCAGAATTGCCTGTAAACGAGCTTCTAATTCGTAACTGGAAATTCCCATCTGCTTGGCAAGTCGATTGGCGGGCGTGCCGGACAGACAGGCGTTCAGCAGACTTATATTCTGCATCAACTGGTTTTTGACAGCCTTTACTTCGTCCAGATTATACTCCATCTTCCGTTACCTCCGTGAAATCGAGCGCTCTGGCAGGCAGCAGCTTTTTGATGCGCGAAAAGGCCGCGGTGGTTGAAAGTCCGACCATTTTGGCTGCGGCACGATAGCTCATGCCATTGTTCAGCTCCACCAGCAGTAAAAGCGTTTTCTGTGCGTCAACGATGGCCTCCGTCAGATAGCGTTTTGTTTCTTTCGACTTTGCTTTGCTGCGGCATGAGGTGCAAACACCATCATATAGATTGCGACCAGTTTGACCGCAAACCTTACACGGCTTTGTACAACTGAGCCGACGGCACTGGCTGCAAATGCCACTCGGATGCATGGTCATTCTCCTACCGCAATATGTGCAGATGGTTCCATTTTTCATAGACATTCTAAAGTTCCTCCAAGTTCAAAATTGCAAACAAAATACCGAGCAGGATAGACCTGCACGGTGCAACTTTGTCTTGAATGGAAACCCGGAATAGGGTATACTTAATCCAAGGCGCAGCTTTGCTGTCGTGCGGGTGGGCTATCACCTGCGTGGGTTGCCGGGAGTTCGCACCTCTCGGCAACTGCTGATATTTTCTTTGTGTCAATAGTATAGCATATAGGTTAACTTATATCAAGCGTTTTGTAATTGACGTTTCTCACAAAATATAAGTTAACTAATAGTGTATTTTGCAGTATTTCGTTCTGGAGGCATCAATTATGGCAACAACAGAGGCGCAGCGGAAAGCGATAAAGAAGTGGCAGGAAAAGACAGATGAAATTCGTTTCCGCGTTCCAAAAGGCGATAAAGAGCGGCTAACTGCCCATGCAGCGCAGTTTGGCGAATCTCTAACTGCATTCTTGAACCGTGCCGCTGCAGAAGCCGTGGAACGGGATAATCAAAAATAAAAATGCCCAGAACCAAGCAACAGCACTTGACTTGGTTCTGGGATGTTTCTTTTAGTTGGAATTTTCAGCGCCGCATGGTATCAGCATGGCCATAGAGCCGTCATCATTGCGGATGCGCTGTGGGATAACGCCCCGGAAAACGGAATCCAGGATTTCATCGCAATCACGTTTGAACGCGTCACGATAAATCGGTTCATAGGATGGTATGTGCGCGAAATCGCCCCTGTAATCTCGGCGTGTCCAGAACATATCTGTGTGTAGAATCCGCTTTACTTCGCCCGGATGCTTCAGCAGCCAGCTAATCAGGATACAGAGAAATTCCTGAAAATTGATACCCGTGCCGAATACATAATCATCCAGATACTCGCGGGTTGTGCGAGATACCACCAAAGACAGCATAGATATGTCATTGCCCTGCAGCGTGCCGTCACGAGCCTCCAGGGTCGAGATGAAGTTGTAGAGAGATGCGGCATCGCCCAAATTTCGGTGCCGCGTTTCGTCGGCGGTCCAAACCGCAAAATTATCCGGATTTGCAAGCCGCCACAGAATCCAATCATAGGTATCAGGGAAAGCGCGCTTCAATGTTTGCAGCAGCTCTTTTGCAAGGTCACTTTCATAATTTGGCTGCTTTTGCAACAGTTCCATCGTCTGAATAAAAGTTTCTTTTGTCATAGAAAGAACACCTCCTGAAGAAAGCATAGCAGGTCACGCCACAAAAATCATTGAAGCCGTTCTTCAATCTGAGCACAGAATTTCTTATAATTCTGGCATGTGAACGCATTCCCCGCACACGCTGCATGAAAGCGCAACAATTCCCGCCGGTCTGCGCAGACGATTGCCGAACAGCCGCGATATAGGCCATCGTGCGCCGCCAACGTTAATCGACATAGAAAACCACCATGCTCCGTACAAAGCAGCGGTGCATAGTAGTTTTCGCTGTCTTGCCATTGAAACCATGATTGTACCCAAAGCTTCTGACCGCAAATCGGGCAGTTCTGCTGGCGCATCCGTGGAAAATTCAAAACAGCTTGCGTGGAAGAAAGATACTTGCTGCGCTTTTTTGTTGGCGGCAAAAACGGCGTGGACGACCAGCGCCAACAGTGGCGAAATCCGGCTGCGCGCGGCGGCACGACAAGGTCATGGAGCGTTATCCACGATGTCAGCAGCGCCGCATACACGGCGTCGTTCAAAGCATCATGGAACGTAAAACTCACCGGTATTTTACAATATGAAACAGCTTTGCAAAGCGCTATTTGCGCAGCTGTGCCGAGATGCTGCCCAAAACCGCGCTGGAGATTAAAGACCGCACGAATGGACAGAGGCGGCAGATTCCAGAACAACACATTTTGCTGCAAAACACGGAAATCGTCCTCTCCCCAAGCAGCATAGTCCTTCTCGTGCCGTGCCCACTCTCTAAATTTTAGAAATGCAATAGGGAAACACACACCGTCTGTGAATGAACGCTGCAACTCTGGCAGCTTCGCGGCAGCAGGATGCAATGTTGTGTTTACCTGAGGCCTAATATGAACATTGAAAGTGTCCAGTATAGAGCCGCCAAGCGTTTTTATTTGTACTGCACCGATTTGCAGAATTTCATCAAAGCCAGAGTAATCGCTGCCACAGTTCCACTCCAAGTCAATTATTATCACGCCACTCGCCCCCCGCTTATCATAGCAATGGTGCGCTAGAAAGGCATTGAAGAAAAAATTCAATGGGCGGTTTTGGGCATCGTCAGACCGCCAAAAGGTAGTTGGCGACCGTCACATCATGTCGCCAGTGGCTCAAATGGAAAATCGAAACCGCCAGCAGTGCTAAACGGTCATATTGCAGTGGAAGTCCGTGCTTTTGCGCTAATTTCCGATTGTTTCCACGCAGAATATAGTTCCCGGTGACTTTCATATCCGACCAGTGCTTTGCTCTATACCCATTTTCCTTGCGGGCCTCATCGTCCTTTTCCCATGTATGGCGGATTTCAGACATAAGTTGTTCTCGGTAACCGTTTTCGGTTTGAATGCGATTTAAGTAATACTTGTACATTTGCTGCGCCCGTAAGTCGCGAAGATGGTGCAGGTCAATTTTGTTATTCATTTCAGCTTTTGAAAACAGATGATTTGCATCTGCTGGATTATCGAAGACAGCTTTCACTGCCGCTAATTCGTCTGGTAGAATACGTTGCATCTGACGTTTTCCGCCTTTTCCTTTGCGAACCAGTATACATGGATTCCCAAAATCATCCTCAACCAAGTCCTTTGGTGTAAGGTGTAGATATTCCGCTCTACGGATTCCGGCGATACAAGCAAAATCGTACAATCGTGGCGACGCCTCACGGCTAGAATCAGCCCGGCCGTCTACGGCTTTCGTACCGCGTGAGCGAGTATTTTCGGCTACCACTCGTATAGGTTTCTGAATATCCGCTAACGGCACGCCGCAAATGCGGCAGATACCAGCCAAGTATGTATGAATCGTCGATGGCGACTTTCCCTGTGCGACGAGAAAATCTGCGTAATCTTGAACGTGTGTACTGCATTCATCTAACATACGACAGCCATATTGCTCCTTACACCAATTCGCGAACTTGATTGCATGATTGCGATACTGCTTCTCAGTTTGCGTCAGCATTGGAACATTTGCTTTTTCTAAGCGCGCCAACTCGACTTCTTTTATCTGATATTTCAAATTCTTGTATTTTGGCTTCTTCGGGTGAAATTTTCTGTTTTTCTTGCTCATATATAAAAACCACCTTTTCAAAAAATCGGCACGATATGCCGCCAGCTCGAAACGAGCGAGTTAAATTCAACGTGGACTTTTTGTCGGTGTCCATTAACCAGTCTAACGGCTTGCTAAAGACCGTTAGGCTGCCGGTTTTGTTCGGTTCACTGGTTATTTTCCCATCGAATGATGGGCAAATAACCAGTTCACGCGTGCTCTTTGCTATGAAAGAGTTCATTCAAGATAAGAGTCAACCGGCAAGACTCCTATCTTTCGCTAGAGTTAATGCAGCAAAGCGTCCTATGTGCCCACCGCTGCGGCGTGAGCGCATTCCGGGATGGTTTTTGTGATAACTTGTCAGACTACATCATTTTCCGCAGACGTAGCACAGGCGGGGACTTTTCGGTGCCTCAATACATACACTCATTCGGAGCGATACCGAATTTTTCGTCTCTCGGTATAAGACGGCAGAATCTTGATTCATTTCTCAGACAGCTGCAAACAAGAACAGACCCAGACAAGCATCACATTTTTGCATAGTTGATTTTGAAAAGGCGGTTTGTTTTTTGAAAAGAGTTTTGCTATTTATAATAAAAAGTGCGCAGAAGAAAATAATCTCCTGCGCACTTGAATTTTTACCTCGTTGAAAAAGAGCACTTCCCCGAAATCAGGAAACTGCTCAAGTTAAATTATGAATCAGAATATAGCAAAGCCAGGCTCTGCGGGAAGAAACGAAGACGCTTCACGTCAAAAAAGGAACTCTATACTTTCATTTTATGTGGATCAGCGCAAATGTCAAGCTTTTGTGCGTCGAAAGAATAGAGCATGTATTTTTGTCAGTCAAATATGCGCAGACATAAAAAGGACGGAGTGAGCAAGTCACTTCGCCCCATTTTAGAGAGTTTTCTGCTGGTTGTCAGCCGCGACGCCCAGTGAAAGCGTCTTTTTGGTGCGGAAATTATATCGTCCTCCGCATGGACCACAGCCTTTACTGCCTGCTGCCGGCCGCGACACCCATTGAAAGTGTCTAATGGTGCGGGCGTTTACCCTGTCCCGCGTCCAGCCCAACTTGTTACAGTGCTCTCACACCGGAAGCATTGCTGCTTCTGTGCCTACTATATGTGAATCGGTCCAATTTGTCAACAAAAACTGTCGACATGGCATTTGAAGCTTGCATATTGAAGGCTGACACGTTATACTATCATCAGCGACAGGCAACGGCGTGTGCCTGTTCAAGCGCAGAAGCATAGCAGCGTACCGGCAAGCCTTGTTATGCGAAGCTTTCAGTAGGGGTTGTGCAGCAACCTCAAGCCGGAGTAGGCGCAGCTTGCGCCGAACGAAAATGCTCAAACGGAAGCCGCCTTGCTTTGCAAGGCGGCTTTTGCTGCGCATTGGAAAGATAATGCGCCATAAAATACCGGAAAAGATAATTGTAAAGCCTTTTTTACATGACAGGCGCGCGTAATATGATATAATGCCGTTATACAAATAATCAGTCAGGAGAATCATCGTGAAAGTCAAAAAAGTCATCGGCAAGAGCCTTCTTGTGCTGCTCTGCATCGTGGTTGCCATCGTGATTATCGGCGTGGCACAGTTCCATCATCGCTCGGACCCCAAAAATCTGAAGCAATACGAAACGAACAATCCATTTATTACCGGCGAAACAGCGATTTCGGCACATCGCAGCGGCGCGGGTCAGTATCCTGAGGAGACGCTGGCAGCGTTCCGCGGCTGCACAGAAAATCCGGATGTCCAAGTCGACTATTTCGAGTTCGACCTGCACATGACGGCGGACGATGTTCTGGTGCTCTCGCACGACGCCACGCTCGACCGCGTATCGGACGCTGCGGCTGTGTTTGGGGCGGAAAACGTGCTCGTGCGCGATAAAACGCTGGCGGAGCTCAAGGAGCTGAATATGGCGGCGCAGTTTGTCAGCGGTGCGGGCGAGGCGCCCTACGCCGACCTCCGCGGCGACGCTGTGCCGGATGAGCTGCGGATCTTGTCGCTCGACGAGGTGCTGGACTATCTGACCGCGGCGGGAGACTACCGCTACATCATCGAGATCAAGGATGGCGGCGACGTCGGTCTGGCTGCGGCG
>OGQP01002302.1_pt1 | contig 10262 bp, 6 predicted proteins | sample 1553251 | NCBI WGS metagenome assembly OGQP01 (sample SAMEA2580016, study PRJEB22360) | human gut metagenome | biome: human gut; feature: human-associated habitat; material: faeces | place: Denmark | collected 2008/2010 | reverse complement strand
GGACTTCACCGAAACCGGAACATATTCAGCTGGTGTGTTATACGCATACGAGAATGACACTCATTGTCAAAAACTATGTTTCGAGCAAGATGAATATGGTGATCACCGTGTGGTGTCAGTCCGCACAATAGGTACCTCCGACGACAATAATCATCAGGCAATTATCGGCCCGTATGTTTATATGAGATTATCATCCGATGGCACCACTCTTGGTAGTTATTTTTCAGAAGATGGGAAAATATGGCACATGGCTCGTCTCTACAAGAATGATTTTCCTGAAAAGTTACTTATTGGACTGAGTTCCCAAAGTCCTAAAGACAACGGGCACACCTGCTATTTCACGGAAGTATCGCTTAAGCAAGAGGCTGTCCCCAATTTTCGCATAGGCAAATTAAACGAGGAATAAAGTCCTTACCTTACACAATAATCAGACTTTATAAACAGATTTAACATCCCAACACTGGATTCAGCCAAACAGCAAAATAATACAAACAGTATACAAGAAAGTGTTCTTCTCGTTATGACACCATTGCATCAGTTGCAGAAAACTAACGGATAAAATCTTAATCGATATAGTCTATTTAGAAATAATTATATACGATTATCAACGAACTATACTTATAATATTTAATATGAAACAGCCATGAAATAAATTTTGTCCAAGAGCATGTAAATTGTTTGGTATTGTCTATCTTAGAAGTATTCATCAAAAGCCAGAATGTTGTGGGTACAGTACCTTTCAAACAAATGATTCTCCGGGGTTGTGGAATAGATGTCCACAAGGACGTAGTTGTCGCCACGATAAGTGGTGAAAGTCTTAAAGCTGAAACCCGCAGTTACAAGACTTTCAGTAGTTCTTTGACAGAATTGAAAGAATGGTTATTATCCAACGGTACCACGCATGTGGCGATGGAAATTACCGGCGTTTACTGGAAACCTGTCTACAAGTTTCTTGAATATCCCGTTATGAAAGTCTGGATTGTGAACGCACGACATATCAAAAATGTGCCCGGTCATAAGACGGACAAGCAAGACAACCATGGATTTGTAAGCTGATTTTGGCAGGCCTGTTGAAACCGATTTACATACCGGAACTGCTTTATCAGGCGTGTGAAGGTTTTATAGAACCGCACCATACCTACATGTTGCAGACTATCCGGAAAGACATCAAGCAGACGGAAGCTATCATCGTTGACCTGATAGCCCGCATCAAGGCTGTCCTTTCCCCTTATGAGAATGTTCGGTATGACATATACTTAATGACACTTGTGAGTACAAGGAGCCCGGTGCGGAATATCTCACCCAAAGGATAGAACAGAAAAGAAAAAATTACTTGAAGAAGCAACTGGAAGCACTCGGCTATCAAGTTAAAATCAGCCGTGATGACCTTTCAATCCCGAATGTAGATTAGAAGCATCCCCAAGGTCGGCTTTTACTGACCTGCTGCCGTAAAAAAACAGCAAAAGACCGAACATGAAACTGACCTCAACAGCTAAGCGGCCAAAACTGCAAGTCCTTTAACGCGTATATGAAATTTTCTTTCTTAGCTATTGTAAAACTATAAAATACCGAAAGATAATAGCCAGATGCATTTGTTTCTCTGCAAGTGCTTTCTTTTGTGCTGTCCGAACTGTACAAATCAATTATTAATGGTTAAAAACGGCTCTCTTTACGATAGAGAGCACAATTTATTTACGCATGAAAAAGATTATACTATTTATTATCATCATTTTACAGTCATGGGCATCTCATGCTCAAAAAATTTTATCTCCTTCAGGTATTATAGATGTAAACTTTGAATTGACAGAAAGAGGTATTCCAACCTATTATGTAGGATATAAAAACCAACCAGTTGTCAAGCCCAGTCGTTTAGGGTTAGAACTTAATGGACAACCCGATTTAATGGATGGTTTTGAGGTTATAAAGATTTCCACATCCTCTTTTGATGAAATATGGCAGCCGGTATGGGGAGAAGTGAAAAACATTCGCAATCAATACAATGAACTGTTGATAGAACTTCGGCAGCCAAAGACTGACCGCTATATGAATATTCGCTTTCGAGTTTACGATGACGGTTTAGGTCTGCGCTACGAATTTCCAAGCCAAAAAGAACTTATCTATTTCATTGTCAAAGAAGAGCACACCCAATTTGCTATGACAGATGATCACACAGCTTGGTGGATCCCTGGAGATTACGACACACAAGAATATGACTATACAGAAAGCCGTTTGTCAGAAATCCGCAAGTTAATGCCAGAGGCCTATACGGACAACTTAGCTCAAACAAAATTTTCTGATACGGGGGTACAGACCTCTTTGCAAATGAAGACTGACGACGGGCTTTATATCAACCTACACGAGGCTGCTTTAATAGACTATTCATGTATGCATCTAAACTTAGATGACAAGAACCTGATTTTTGAATCCTGGTTAACACCCGATGCACAGGGGAACAAAGGTAGATTGCAAGCTCCTTGCCATAGCCCTTGGCGAACGATTATGGTCAGCGATGATGCTCGTGACATCTTATCCTCAAAACTCATCCTAAACCTAAATGAGCCATGCAAACTGGAGGATACATCTTGGATTAAACCAGTGAAATACATCGGTGTATGGTGGGAAATGATTGCCGGGAACCGCCCTTGGGCTTATACTTGGGATTTCCCTTCAGTAAAACTGGGTGAGACAGACTATTCAAAAGCAAAGCCTAATGGACAACATCCTGCCAACACCCAAAATGTAAAAAGATATATAGACTTTGCTGCAACCCACGGTTTCGATCAAGTATTGGTAGAAGGCTGGAACATCGGATGGGAGGATTGGTTCGGAAAAATGAAAGACTATGTCTTTGACTTTATGACTCCTTATCCGGATTTTGACCTGCCGGGATTGAATGAGTATGCACATAATAGGAATGTGAAACTGATGATGTATCACGAAACATCTTCATCCGTGCGCAACTATGAACGCCACATGGAAGAGGCCTATAGCCTCATGAACAAATACGGCTATAATGCTGTAAAAAGTGGATATGTTGGATATATACAACCTGCCGGCGAATACCATTATGGTCAATGGATGGTAAACCATTATCTTTATGCCATCGAACAAGCCGCCAAGCATCATCTCATGGTCAATGCTCATGAAGCAGTACGTCCTACCGGATTATGTCGCACTTATCCCAACTTGATAGGCAATGAATCCGCCCGCGGTACAGAATATGAAGCTTTTGGAGGTAACAAACCTTTCCATACAACCATTTTGCCTTTCACACGCCTTCAGGGAGGACCGATGGACTATACACCAGGAATTTTCGTAATGGATCTCAGCACGTGGGCTCCCAATCGTTCACACGTCAACTCCACATTGGCACGTCAACTAGCCTTATACGTCACCATGTACAGTCCTTTACAAATGGCGGCAGATTTGCCGGAACATTATGAACGTTATATGGATGCTTTTCAATTCATCAAAGACGTGGCAATTGATTGGGACGACTCTAAATACCTTGAAGCTGAACCTGGACAGTACATTACGGTAGCCCGTAAAGCCAAAAACACAAACAACTGGTTCGTAGGCTGTACGAGTGGAGAAAATGGGCATCAATCTATATTAAAGTTAGACTTTCTTGATGCAGGCAAAACCTATATAGCCACCGTGTATGCCGATGCACCCGATGCCGACTACAAAACGAATCCACAGGCTTATATCATCCATAAAGGAACAGTAACTTCGAAAACTGTTTTAAGATTAAGAGCTGCTTCAGGAGGCGGTTATGCTATTAGCCTCTTTGAAGCGACAAACAAATTGGCTACAATAGGACTAAAAAGATTAAAATTATAAACAGACAACGAACAAATCAACAACGAACCAAAGAAATGCAGGCAGGCAATCAATAAAATGATTGCCTGCTTAATATGATATTGTAATATATCTTAATAATTAACTTAACGTGAATTTGATATAAGCGAATAAATATTCTACTGAAAAATCAAAAACATAGCGATAAAAGTTTTAAATTTATAGTGTTCAATCATAACATTTAAACGAAATAAACATACTTCATAACCAACATAAACATTTGATTGTTTCCAATCGTGTTGCCTTTATGATAGTAGGGGTTCTCGAGGCTGCGTGGGCACCGCTTACACCATACGTCAAGAGCATTATTGCAATAGATGAGGGTACTCTTGGAGTATTTATGCTGTGCAGTGGATTTAGCTCTATCTGCGTACTTCCGTTTTCTGGCTTTCTTGTAAATTGTTTTGGCGCAAAGGAAGTGGTTTATATGTCAGGATTGCTGATGGCTTTCGCATTGTTAGTAATAAGCCTGCTTATTGACAGGTGTGATGCTCATGTTTTTCGGAGGTTGCACCATCACCATTAACGTTGCAGCAAGTATGAATGACATTGCCATCGAGCGCAAGACGGGGCGGTATCTTATGTCCAGTTTCCATGGCGGCTACTCGTTGGGGACACTGATTGGTGCCGGAAGAGACAAAATAGTCGACAGGTTAGGACAAAGGATGGTTGTGGTCGGAGGAGCATTGTTTATTGCTGTCGGTTTCATGACTGTAGTCGAATCGGTAACGTAGCGAAGTCCTAACTTGGCTTAGAACTGACTTTTTCCGTCATCCGATTGCAGAAGCTACTTTCTCAAAAAGCCTATTCCTCAATATCTTTACTCAACTTTTCCATATCTCGCTGATTATTGCTAGCTTTGTACCCGAAACCTATTAAAAGTTATTAAAAATAAGATTAAAAAGCACTGCGGCATCAAGCGTGATACTGATAATTAGCATCCAAAAGCGTAAAAGACTTTTCCATACCGGTTATAGCTCTGCTAAATCCATATTTTTAAGACAAGGTTCATTGAGTATAATTGGGAAAGCGGAAAAACCGTTGCCCCACAATAATAATATAATGAAGAAACTTATTCTTGCAAGAGGAGTCTTGGCTGCCTCTTTATTCTGCTGCATGTCCTTAGGGAATACAGCTTGTGTGAACCGGATTGACGAAGAATCAGAAGCGGAAATCGAGGAAGGGACGACACCTATCACGTTCTCTATCAAAATGGAAAAGGCCAGTACCAAGGTCACAAACACCGCCTTTGAAAAAGGAGACAGAATGGGCTTGTTTGCAACCACTTCCTCCGGCTCCATCAAGGGAAAACGGTATATTGACAATCTGGCCCTGGAATATACGGAAGGCTCCACACTGGTTCCCAAAAAGACAGTATTCTATCCGGAAGGAGATGTGTCACTGGACTTTATCAGTTACCACCCTTACCAAACCGAAGGGGTAGCTGCCGTTACACCCGTTCTTCCCGTATCTGTGCAGATAGACCAAAGCAATGAGAAAAACCGCGCACAAAGTGACTTCTTGGTAGCTAAAGCGCAAGGAATCACCAGTAAAACCAAATCTGTAACCCTGGAGTTCCAACACAAGCTGTCCAAACTGGCAATCTCTCTGACACCCGACGCAAGCAACTCTGCCAATGATTTGCTGAAAGCCAATCCGCGTATCATCGCAACCGGGCTCAAGACCTCGGCCGATTATAATCTGGAAGACGGGACTTTCAGTAATCTTACGGGGACACAAGACATCATAGCCTCCGGCGAATGGAGCGTCAAAGACAACAAACTTACCGGCAAGGAATTCATCATCATACCCCAAACGATAAATGATGGCAAGCAATCCTTCATTATGGAGTGGAGCGGACGTATATACAGTTGTGCAATACCCGAAGTGGAAATGAGTAGCAGCACGCAATGTATCATTAACATATCAGCCATGCAGAGCAACAGCAACGTACTGAGCAGTTTTGCCGGAAAAATCAAGGAATGGAGCAGCCTCCCTCCCATCGACACCGACAATATGGAAGATTACACTGCCATACATATCTCCGCTCTCTCCTTTTCTCTTTCAAATGTGTACAGAATTTATCACGAAGGGATACCCATTGCAGAAGTCTGCAAGGAATATCTCAAATCAGCGTCATTGACTTCCAGAGCCGTTATAGCCTATCCCATAGGTGAAAATGAAAAGACCGACCTAAGCAATGGAGTCATCCTACAGCTTGCAGACCGTAAAGACACCATCTGCGGAGGAAGAATAAGCTGGAATACAGACGACTATGGATTTACCTACACTAAAGGGGAATATACCGGCATAGACAAGCTCTATATAGACAATAACCATAAGCTACTTCTGGATAAACCGGAAAACGCCATCAAAGTGAATGTGGCATGCTACACCCTTCGAGACATCAGAAAAGGAGTGTCTGCCGAATACCCCATTGTCAAGATTGGAGCCCAATACTGGATGGGTAAAGAGCTCCATGCCACCACCTACCGTGACGGAGCTCCCTTGAAAAAACAGAGTGACTTGGGAACAGACAAAGCCGGATATTACAAGCCGGACAAATATGACATTTATTTTTACAATGGAGAATCCATACTGGCAGGAGAGCTGGCTCCCGAGGGCTGGAAAATTCCATCGGATGCAGACTGGGAACAGCTGAAAAACTACACCGGCAACGATGCCTCCATACTAAAAGCAGGAGAATGGCAGGCAATGGTATCCGGTGAAGTTGCCCCCGTCAACAACCATACCCGGTTCAATGCTTTCCCGGTAGGAATGTGGTACAACAAAGGACACAACAGCCCCAATAAAATGACCGCCTTTTGGAGTTGGGATCATACAAAGCATACCCTTTCGGAAAGCACCATTTATTTTCTCGGCGAAAGCGACGAGTTTGTATCAAGCACTGCCCATGTCACCGGTAAGCCCTACTATAAAGCTCTTTCCATCCGCTGTATAAAAGAATAGCCGGCAATTTCGGCATTTCTCATTTCTTTTTTGTATTTTTGTTCCCAATGTGCAAGATTTTTGCCAATCGGACAAAGATAACGAAAGAGAAATGAGAGTAATCGACCTGATAAACAGTAACGAAAAAACAGCTTTTTCCTTTGAAATATTGCCACCACTGAAAGGTACGGGCATCGAAAAGCTGTATCAAACCATAGATACGTTACGGGAATTCGACCCCAAATACATCAACATCACCACGCACCGCAGCGAGTACGTGTACAAAGACCTCGGCAACGGATTGTTCCAGCGAAACCGCCTGCGCCGCCGCCCCGGCACCGTAGCCGTAGCTGCTGCCATCCAGAACAAGTACAACATCACCATGGTGCCGCACATCCTTTGCAGCGGCTTCACCCGCGAAGAGACGGAGTACGTGCTGCTCGACCTGCAATTCCTCGGCATCACCGACCTGCTGGTGCTTCGTGGCGACAAGGCAAAGCACGAATCCTCTTTTATCCCCGTGGGCAACGGTTACCACCACGCCGTCGAACTACAAGAGCAAATCAACAACTTCAATAAAGGTATTTTTGTGGACGGCTCCGAGATGAAAGTTACCAATACCCCGTTTTCATACGGTGTGGCGTGCTATCCGGAAAAGCATGAAGAAGCCCCCAACATGGATACAGACATCTACTGGCTGAAGAAAAAAATGGAAATGGGTGCAGAGTATGCCGTGACCCAGCTCTTCTACGACAACCGGAAATATTTCGACTTCGTGGAACGTGCCCGTCAAGCCGGTGTCACCATCCCGATTATCCCGGGCATCAAGCCCTTCAAGAAGTTGTCACAACTCAGCATGATACCCAAGACGTTCAAGGTAGATTTGCCCGAGGAACTGACCCAAGAGGTTCTGAAGTGCAACACCGATGCGGAAGCTCAGCAAGTGGGTATCGAATGGTGCGTGCAGCAGTGCAAAGAGCTGATAGCCCATGGCGTCCCAAGCCTCCACTTCTACTCGGTAGGAGCTACAGACAGCATCAAGGAAGTAGCCAAACAAATCTACTAAACAATGGACAATCAACAGTTGACAATTGACAACTGGCAGTGTCACAAGTAATAACTTATAACTAATTAACCCGTGTTCAGTTTCAAGGACATAATAGGCCAAGAGGTAGCCAAACAAAGGCTGATACAAGAAGTGCAGGAAGGACGTATTCCCCACGCACAACTTTTCTGTGGCCCTGCCGGAGTAGGAAAACTCCCATTGGCACTTGCCTATGCCCGCTACATCTGCTGTCCCAACCGGACGGAAACCGATGCCTGCGGTACTTGTCCCTCCTGCGTAAAATGGAACAAGCTGGTGCACCCGGACGTACACTTCGTATACCCTATCGTCAAGAGTGCCAAAGGGAAAAAGGAAGTCTGCGACGACTATATCGCCAACTGGCGGCACCTGTTGCTGAACAGCCCCTACTTCGGGCTGAACCACTGGCTGAACGAGATGGATGCCGAAAACGGACAAGCCATCATCTATGCCAAGGAAAGCGACGAGATAACCCGCAAGCTGAGTCTGAAATCCAGTGAAGGAGGTTACAAAGTCACCATCGTATGGCTACCCGAAAAGCTGCATGAAGTATGCGCCAACAAGCTGCTGAAACTACTGGAAGAGCCACCCGAGAAAACGATATTCCTCCTCATCTCCGAAGCTCCGGAAATGATACTACCCACCATCCTCAGCCGCACGCAGCGCTTCAACATTCCCAAGATTGAAGAAGCCGACATAGCCGAAGCCCTGCAGCAGAAGTACGGAGTGCAGCCCCGCGACAGCGAGACGATAGCCCACCTGGCAAACGGAGACTTCATCAAAGCATTGGAGACCATCCATCTGAACGAAGAGAACGAACTGTTCTTCAACCTCTTTGTCAGCCTGATGCGACTCTCCTACCAGCGCAAGATACGGGAAATGAAACAATGGAGCGAGCAGCTTGCTGCCATGGGACGCGAACGGCAGAAGAACTTCCTGGACTACTGCCAGCGCATGACCCGCGAGAACTTCATCTACAACCTGCACCGCAAGGAGATGAACTACATGACGCTGCCCGAACAGAACTTCGCCACCCGTTTCGCCCCCTTTGTCAACGAACGGAACGTCATGGGGATCATGGACGAACTAAGTGAAGCACAACGCCACATCGAGCAGAACGTAAACGCCCGCATGGTGTTTTTCGACTTCTCTCTCAAAATGATTGTTTTATTGAAACAATGAAAAGTGGCAAAATAATGAAATGCAAAGTATCAAATCGTAAATAGTAAATAGTCAAATAGTAAATAAATAGATGATGGAATTTAAACTACATAACGGAAGCGGAGGTCTCTGCTGCAAAAGTTGCGGCAGGCAAGACAAGCAACTGAACACCTACGACTGGCTGGCAGACATTCCGGGCAATGCCGATGAGAGCGAGCTGGTAGAGGTTCAGTTCAAGAATACCCGCAAGGGATATTTCCGCAACAGCAACAAGATACCTCTGGAAAAAGGCGACATCGTAGCCGTAGAAGCCACCCCCGGACATGATATCGGTGTGGTGACCCTGACCGGACGTCTCGTGCCGCTGCAAATGAAGAAAGCCAATATCAAGTCTGAGGCAGACATCAAACGCATCTACCGCAAGGCGAAGCCTGTGGATATGGAGAAGTACAACGAGGCAAAAGCCCGTGAACACTCCACCATGATACGCTCGCGTCAGATAGCCCTGGACCTCAACCTCAACATGAAGATTGGAGACGTGGAATATCAGGGAGACGGCAACAAGGCCATCTTCTACTACATAGCCGACGAACGGGTGGACTTCCGCCAGCTCATCAAGGTACTTGCCGACGCTTTCCGCGTGCGTATCGAGATGAAACAGATTGGTGCCCGCCAGGAAGCCGGACGCATCGGCGGTATCGGTCCCTGCGGACGCGAGCTGTGCTGCGCCACCTGGATGACCTCCTTCGTATCGGTATCCACCAGCGCGGCGCGCTTCCAGGACATTTCACTGAATCCGCAGAAGCTTGCCGGACAATGCGCCAAACTGAAGTGCTGCCTCAACTACGAAGTAGACTGCTACGTGGAAGCACAGAAACGCCTGCCCTCACGCGAGATTACCCTGGAAACCAAAGACGGCGAGTTCTTCTTCTTCAAAGCCGACATTCTGAGCAACCAGATAACCTACTCAAGTGACAAGAACATCCCTGCCAACCTGGTGACCATCAGCGGCAGACGCGCCTTCGAGATTATCGGTTTGAACAAACGTGGCATCAAGCCCGACAGCCTGATAGAAGAAACCCATCGCTCCGAGCCCAAAAAGCCGGTGGACTTGCTGGAACAAGAGAGCCTCACCCGCTTTGACCGCAGCCGGAAAGGCAAGAGTGGCGGGGGGGGGCAAGGGGGGGGGGACAACGAGTTTGTCATT
>OGQP01002299.1_pt1 | contig 10267 bp, 8 predicted proteins | sample 1553251 | NCBI WGS metagenome assembly OGQP01 (sample SAMEA2580016, study PRJEB22360) | human gut metagenome | biome: human gut; feature: human-associated habitat; material: faeces | place: Denmark | collected 2008/2010 | reverse complement strand
CGGCCCATCAACCATATTTCGGGCCATCCCGAGATCGAACTCGCCTTGTGTAAATTATTCGGGCAGACCCGCGATTCGCTTTATTTGCGGATGGCGCAGCGTTTCGTCGCGATCCGCGGAACCGATCCTCCCGCCCATTTCACTGGCGATTTGAGCAAGAGCCAGGAACATATCCCCTTGCGGGAGCAGTACGAGCCGGTGGGCCATGCCGTTTGCGCCGCCTATATCTATTCGGGGATGGCCGACGTGGACGCTTTGTGCGGGACGCAGCATTACCGCGTACCGTTGGATTCGATCTGGGAGAACCTGGTTCGCACGCGCATCGCTCTGACCGGCGGCCTTGGAGCCGTCCGTGGGTTGGAGGGTTTCGGTCCGCCTTACAGCCTGCCTAACAAAAATTCTTATAACGAGACTTGTGCGTCGGTCGCCAATGTGCTGTTCAATGACCGCATGTTCCGTTCCCGGCATGATGGACGCTATTTCGACGTGCTCGAATGTGCTTTGTTCAACGGTGCTTTGGCGGGGATCAACTTGGCCGGGGATCGATTCTTTTATGTCAATCCGTTGGAGGCGGACGGATTGCAGCCTTTTAACCTCGGACAGAAAGGGCGTTCCTCCTGGTTCGGTTGCGCTTGCTGCCCGCCAAACATCGCCCGCCTGCTGATGCAGGTTCCCGGCTTGATGTATTACCATACCGGACGTGATATTTATTTGACCTTGTACGGGAGCAGTTCGACCGAAGTTCCGTTGGCAGATGGGACGGTAGCCGTGGAGCAGACCTCGGACTATCCATTCTCTGGCGAGTCTACAATCGTATTGACCCCTGCGAACCCGATGACTTTCGCCTTGCGTTTGCGTATCCCCACCTGGGCTCGCGGCGGCGAGTTTTTGCCTGGCGGCCTTTATACCTATGCCGATGCTGCGTCCGGGCGCTGGACCGTCAAGGTCAACGGTAAACCGGTTGATGTTCCCTTGGAAGAGGGCTTTGCCGTGATCGACCGCCGTTGGCGGCCCGGCGACCGGGTGGAACTGTCGTTGCCGATGCAGCCCCGTTATGTGCAGGCCCGTCCGGAAGTCAAGGCGGATGTCGATCGCGTGGCCGTGGTCTGCGGTCCGTTGGTCTATTGCGCCGAGGAGCCCGATAACGGTTTGGTGCAGCGTTATTATCTGTCCGAACTTCCGGCTTTGCGACGGAGCCTCATCGAGGAGGGTTTATTGAAAGGGCTTCCCGCCGTCGACCTCACGGCTTCCCGCCTTGACACGACGGTCCGCTTGCCTTTGCGGCTGATCCCTTATTATGCTTGGGATAACCGGGGCGATCTCTCCATGGCCGTTTGGTTGCCCCGTACCGGGGCGTTGGCTCAGGAGTCCCTGCCCCGCACCGAGAAGAACAAGGTTTGGTTAAAGGAGGTTCGTTTCACCTGTAACGACGACCAGCCCTTCCGGGATGCTATTTTCGACGGTATGACCCCCGAGCGTTCCCACCACCAGGGTTATCCCTGTTGGACTAGCCGGGGGTGTGAGGGACAGTTCCAGCAGGTCGAGTTCCTCTTTACCCGTCCCCGTTCTTTGGCCGGTCTGTCTGTCTATTGGATCAGCGATGCCCGGACGACGACTTTGTTGCCCGACAGCTGGAGCCTGGAATATCTGCTCGACGGGCGGTGGTTGCCTTTTCCTCGTTATGTGACTGACCTCTATGGCCTGGAGGTCGACCAGTTTAACGACGTGCGTCCCGCCGGGGAGTTGGTCTGCGAGGGGCTGCGGATGCAGATCGAGCCACGTTCCGGGCATAGTGTCGGTATGGCCGAAGTCCGGATTGATTTTGTACCCTGATGAATATTAATTTCTGTTAGATTGCTTTAATCCGGATATTCAATACCTTGCTGAAAGTGAAAACGGACAAAGGCTGACAGCTGAATATACGACCTGCGATGAAAGGAAGGTCTTGATAAAGCAAACGATGCGTTATGAAAAGGCGACCCAAATCAACCGCATCAAATGGCATTATTGGATAAACGGTGAATTCCATTCCGTCCAGAATATGGATATGAGGTTGTTCTTTCCTCAAGAATCGGATTCATATCTGCAGTGGGCTGGATTTGAGATCGTCCACAAGTTTGGAAGTTTTGAAGAAGAGGTGTTTAACGAAAGTTCGGAGAAACAGATATACGTTTTAGCCTTACAATAATTAAATCCCGCAACGCCCCGGAAGGGGAACTGCGGGATTGTTTTTTACCGGGAACAGGGCCCGTTCGCATGTTTATCACCTGCTTCCGGAGTGGTTTCCGGACGGAAATGGCGTTGCTGTCCGCGGCGGCCCGGGCCGGCTCTGATGTGAATTCAATGCGATTGCTGGAGTTCGACCCTATTGATGCGCCGGGGTGTTACGACCTGCTGCCGCCTGGAATCCGGCTTTGAGCGATTCGATCGTCTCTTTCACGCTGGTGATTTTCTTGGAAAGGTAAGCGTTGGCCCCTGCGAAAGCATAGCCTCGTGAGAGGTTGCCTTTGGCTGCGTTGTACAGCGCGAGGATGATGCAATAGGGGCTTTTGGTGTAGTCGCAGGTTTTGATGCAGTGGAACGGACAGCGTTTGGGACGCGTAAGGCCGGCTTTGACTTTCCTCAGGAATTCGCCGCCGATCGCCCGGCCCGGCATGCCCACGGGACTCGCGATGATCTCGATATCCTCTTTGCTCGATTCGATATAGGTTTTTTTGAACGTCTCCGAAGCGTCGCATTCGGTGGTGGTAACGAAGATGCTACCCATCTGTACCCCGGCGGCGCCGAGCGACATGATGCGGTAGATATCCTCGCCGGTATAGAGTCCTCCCGCCGCAATCACCGGTATCGGGTGGGCGTGCTGTGCGGCAAAACGGTCCGCAGTGGCCACCACCTCCGGGATCAGGCGCTCGAGCGAGAAATTGTCGTCTTCGATCTGGGTATTTTTATATCCGAGGTGTCCCCCGGCTTTCGGCCCTTCGACGACGATCGCGTCGGGCAGGTAGTTGTAGTTGGTTTTCCACTTCTCGCAGATGATATGTGCGGCGCGCGCCGACGAGACGATCGGCACGAGCTTGGTCGAGCTTTTCTCCCCGAGGTACGAGGGCAGGTCGAGCGGCAGTCCTGCGCCGGAGAAGATGATGTCGGCTTTTTCCTCTATGGCTGTGCGTACCATGTCGGCGAAGTTGCTTAGCGCCACCATGATGTTGACGCCGATTACGCCGCTGGTCTTGGCTCCCGCCCTCCGGGCCCCCCCCCCCCGCCAGCCGGCGCAGCATCCGACACGGCACACATCAGGCCCGAATTGCCAGCCCCGTTGATCACTCTCAGGTTCCGTTCGCCCAACAGATGTCCCAACTCGGTCGCAGCCTCCCGATATGCCGAAGCGACCTGCGTGCTGGAGGCACAATACACGCAAACGGAAGTTATCTTATTTCTTTCTCTTTCCATCTTTCTTTTTGCATTATGATTTTAAAACAAAGGAGATTCAACAAGCCATCAACCGAAATCATCGGACTCAGCGCCTTCCAAAACCACTTATTTTCCCTTATTTATATCATATCCGAACAAGGCGAAATCGCCCAGGCAAGGATCATCCGGGAAGATATGCGACAGGGCCTCGGTTATCTCAAGCGCCGTTTTCAGGGTGGCGGTTCGCTGCTGTGTCAAACCAAGTTCCAGTGAAATTTGGTGAACATGCGTGTCCAGCGGAATAATCAATTGGCGGGGATGAAAGACAGTCTGCCAAATCCCGAAATCGACGATTCCATCGGTCCGGACCATCCAGCGAAGGAACATAGCCAGGCGTTTACAGGCAGAAGTGCCGCCCATCACCGGAATACCGTTTATGCCGGAAAAGAGATCCTGCAATTTAAAAACCGGATTCGGGTAAGAGCTTGCAGCCAATGCATCTTCCAATGAATCATACCGCTGATATATCTCTTTCAACCGATCACAGAGGGCACAGAGGTCCGAATGCGTATAAAAGCGATAAAACGTATCGCGTTTGCCGACTGGGACATCCGAAACCAGTTCCCAGTACCGCCCGGACAATACCCATTCGTAAGGACTTCCCCCCATCCGGCTATGTAACCAGTCCGCCTTGCGGAGGATCAGTTCCCTGCGTCCATAAGAGATCCAGGAAGTGATAAAAGCGGATATTTCGATATCCCGTTTCTCCGTAAACCGATGAGGAAACTGAACCGGATCATCGGGTATAAAAGACCTCACATTATAGATCCCGGCCCATTCCTTCAATTTCGCTTTCAGTTGTTCGTCCATCCCTTACTTCATCTTTAAGAAATACTGGCGCCGGTCTTCGGGATAATGCTCGATGGCATAGCGAAGAGCCGTACGCGGAAGCTGTGTCGCATAACGTTCCAGAAAGTCGGTGAGGGTATCCCGATCTCTTTTGCCCACCTCGCGGAGCATCCAGCCTACGGCTTTATGCATCAAATCATGTTTATGCGTCATCAACCGTTCGGCCAACGCCAACGTATCGGTAAAATCCGAACGGCGGATAAAAGCCCAAGTACAGACAATCGAAATCCGCTGTTCCCAAAGATTATCGCTGGCAGCCAGTTCATACAGGACGGAACGGTCCCGGTTCACCAAATATTCGCCGACAATATCCCGGCAGGACAAATCCACCAAATCCCAATTATTGCAGCGGCGGGTATTCTTCAGATAGAAACGATACATCTTTTCCCGTTCAGCTTCCGGTGTCTTCTTATCCTGAAAACGGTAGACCAAAACCAACAGGGCGCAAAGACGGGCCTCATGCCAGGGACTATCCAACAAGCGCTGCAATTCATCGAGAGGCATCGCTTTGTTAGCTTTCGCTATACTGCGAGTTTGCGGAACGACAACCCCTAAAAAGCGGTCGCCTTCGCCATATTGCCCCGGTCCGGTCTTGAAAAATCGGCTCAGATGGGCCGCCTTTTCGGGTGAACCGACCGATTGCAGTTCACTCAGCACAAACTCCGCCGTCATGGACGCAGTACCCGTGACACAGGACGGTCGCCTTCCAAGAATCCGATTACATTGTTGCAAACCGTACGCGCCATGATAATACGCGTTTCCAATGTCTGCGTCCCAATATGGGGCGTAAGGACGACATTTTCCATTTCCAGTAACTCCGGCGAGGGATAATCGCCGAACTCGAATACATCCAGACCAGCGCCATGAATCGTCCCGTCTTTCAATGCCTGCACCAAAGCCTTTTCATCGACCAAAGGACCGCGGCCGGTGTTGATCAGGACGGCCGTCGGTTTCATCTGTTTCAATTCGGCTTCACCGATGATATGGTAGGTTTCCGGTGTATAAGGAGCATTCAGAGAGACGAAATCGGATTGGGAGAGGAGCTCCTCCTTGGAAACGTATGTCACGTTCAGCTTTGTCTCTTCTTCGACATACAGTTGGCGACGGTTATGATAAAGCACTTCCATACCACAGGCATTCGCCCGGCGAGCAAGGGCCTTTCCGATACGTCCCATACCGATAATACCCAATGTCTTCCCAGTCACATTAATGCCTAAATTCTCCAAGACGCCGACTTTCATGCCAAGGCCTTCCCGGCGCAGCTTACGGTCGCATTCGGTAATGCGGCGTGCCACATCGAGCATCAGGCCGAGTGCGAGATTAGCGGTAGGGGCCGTCACGGGGTCGGGGGTATTGGCAACCGTGATTCCTTTCTCAAGGCAGTAGGCGACATCGATATTATTGTAACCGACGGCATAGTTTGCCACCATTTTCAGTTTGGGGGCATGGTCGATCAATTCCTTGTTTACCGGAAAATCGAACATCGAGCACAACACGTCATACTCCGGAATCATCTCTAAAACTTCTTCGTACGTGAAATCTCTTCCTTCGGGAAAAGTAACCTCATACTTGCTTTCCAGCTCGGTAAAACCTTCGCGGAACATGTCGTAAGTAACTAATATCTTTGTCATAACTATTCTTTTTAAATTTGCAAAAATATAAAATTATCCGATGTTCACTTCTTTTCATGGTCACGGATAAACCGGACGGCTAAAGGGAAAGCGGCGGCGCACATACTGCCGTGGTCGAAACCGCCCAACTCGTAAAGGGTCACATCAGGATGGCCGAGCAGTTTGAAAAGGCGGTAGAAATAGGCGGACTCTTCGTAACGGCCATACAATTCCTTTTCACGGTCACCGGAAAGGATCAGAATAGGGGCGCAATCATTCCGGACATGGTACAAGGGAGCCGTTTCGTCGATTGTCGGCTGCAAAGGTTTCAACCCTCGCTGGTTGCGGGTTTCGAAATGAGTGATTACCTGGCCGCTGAAAGGGATGATCCCGGCAAGCTTGTCGGCATCTTTCCCATAACGCGCCAACAGCTTCTTATCCAATCCGACCATATCGACCAGATATCCGCCTGCAGAATGGCCGGCAATATAGATGGAGGAGGTGTCGCCTCCGTATTTTCCTATATTATCGAATACCCAAGCAACGGCGGCAGCGGCATCATCGACGATCTCCATCGTCTTCACATGCGGAGACAAACGGTATTCGACACCTACGACTACCATGCCGTCCGTTAATAACCCGGAAGGGATTTCACGACTTCCGCCGGTCAAACCGCCGCCATGAAACCAAACCACGACCGGCGCGTTTTGTACATCCGGCTGGTAAGCAATATCCAGACGACACATTTTAGAAGCATATTCATCACCTGTATTTCCACGGTACGGGACATTACGATCATAGGAATAATTAGCAACGATAGCCATCACAGCAAACCAGACAAGCAGCAAGGTTAATCCGATTTTATTCGTCATATTATACACTAAATTTGAATTAATTAAACACAAAAAACATTTTCCAAAAGTAATCAGCTTTTTGCAACTAAGCAAACAATCTGCCATTTCGCACAGGGCAACCGCATCAAAATCATAAAGCGTCCATCCGTTTTCGCCACCGATACGGACTAATTACATGAATGTTTTTGCAAAAGCAACTATCATACTATCATATCCGCATGTGTATCGGTTTAAACCAATATATTATGTTATGATAGTTACCGTTTTGAACTATCATTCATCTATCATAACCATCATGGTGAAAAACGATAACGTGCTGTGTATTAATTGTACGATAAAAACAGGGACCGTTCGGGAACAGGTGCGAAACCTGTTAAAACGGCTTCTTTTTTCATCAAGACAGGCTTTTCTTTTGTCAAAAACAGCTTGCAAAGCCGCTTGAGACCCGGGTGTACCCATCATGGAGACCCGGGTGCAGGAGAGGTGCAGACCCGGGTCTGTGTGAGGTCTTTACGGGGATGCGTGGATGTTTATCCGCCATGTTGGAGGTGCTTTTATGCCTTGTTTTGGCATCTTTTTTGCCGATGGCTGTTTTTTTGGCTGTAAACGGAAAGTATGGAAAAGCCTTTCCGCATCCATACGCTCCTTCTCACACTTACGGCGTTCATCGCCGAACAGGTCAAGATGAGGATGCCTACGTTGTTTCTCCCGCTCAATCCACTGGATAGTAGATGGCTACAAATGTACAACACATTCAGGAAGAATCATACTGTTTGCCGGATTGTTTTTTACTCCCGTGAGGTAAAAGGATATCTATTGTCTGAAGTAGTGAAAGAAGAATGATAACTTTGTGTCAGGTTAGCCTTAATAAATAGAATTTTATCTTTAATTTTGTGATTACTTAATTGCTAAGTTTATGAAAACACAAATACTCAAGGCAACCTTACTTGTTTTTATCATTTTCTTTTCTTGTCATCAGGTAAGTCAGCAACACCCTATATTGGAGCAAGCCGAGAAAGTTATGTCCGAACATCCGGATAGCGCTTTATTTTTGTTGGAACAGGTTGCAGCCCCAGAAAAGATGCCGGAGCGCGATTATGCCACTTGGTGTTTGTTAATAACAGAGGCGCGTGATAAGAACTATATCGAACATACTTCGGATTCCTTGATCAATGTCGCAATACAATACTTCGAAAAGAAAAAAGATATAAACCGACTGTCCGAAGCTTATTATTGTCAAGGCAGGATTCTTTCAGAACTGAGCGCTTCGGAAGAAGCCTTAACTGCTTACTTAAAGGCAAAGGAATTGGTACGAGAAACATCTGATCGAGATTTGGAGGCGCGTATCAATAATCATTTAGGAACTTTATACTGGGAAAATGGAAGGACTGAAAAAAGTTTATCCTGTTATAAAGAGGCTTATCGAAATTATGAAATGGAGCAGAATAAAATAGGAATGACCAATACTTTACGAAATATAGGAAAAAGTATGCACGGATTGGAAAAATTAGATAGTGCTTATTTCTACTTAAGCAAAGCTATACAACTCGCAGAACAGGGGCAAATCGACTCTCAAATGACTCATTTGTTATCTTCTATAGGCAGTGTTTGTGCTGAAAAAGGAGAGTATGAAAAAGCATTGACATATAATAAAGCTTCGCTAAGTTATCCAATGAGAAAGAACATGTTATGTGCGAGATATTTTGCAATCGGGAGATTATATCAGAATCTGCAAAAAACGGATTCTGCTTTATTATATGCAGAGAAAGCTCTTATGGGCACAGATTTGTATATAGAATGTAGTGCCAACAGGTTGTTGTATACTATATATGTAAAGGAACAGGATTATAAGAAGGCATGTACATATAATGAACGTTACCTTTTACTCCGGGATTCAATCGAACAGGTATATCGACCTCAAAAATTGGCAAAGGTAGAAGCCTTGTATAATAAGGAGCGCTTGGTCGGCAAACAAAAACAGCAAATGCATGAAGCTCGTAGCAGGCAAGATTTCCTACTTATCTGTTTTCTTTGTGCTTGCCTTGCAATAGGGATAGTCTATGTGATTATGTTTCAAACAATCAGTAAACATAAATTAAAAAATAAAGAAATACAGAAGCTGTTGCAGAAAAATGAAAATCTTTTGCTGAGCGATAAGCAAGAGATGGAGAAAAAAGACATCGCTTTGCAGACTATCCAGAAGCAATTGGAAGAGAACCATCTGTTAATAGACTCCTTGACTGAGACAATCCAGAAAATGATAATTTATCTCAACTGGAAATATACAAACAGCAACAGGAAGAGGCTAATATCGAACAATCTAAACTTCTCAAAGAGAAAGAGACGATTCTTAAGCAAAAAGAGGAATTAATAAGCAATAAGGATATACTACTTAGACAGAAAGATACACAATTGCAGTCTATATTAGAAAAAAATGGAAAATTAGAGCAACGTATTCTTCTTTCAATAAAAGAGAAAGAAGAATTGGAAAGACAAAGAAGTGTACTAAGCCAAGAACTGGATGCAAATGTAAAGGCGCAAAAACAACTGAGCCTGGATTGGGAGTCACTGCGGCTTCAGCAAGAAGAACAATTGCGAAAAGAACAAGAGGTAGCCGGTGAACTCAAACAAAAATCCAGGATGTATGAAGCATGGATACAAAAATTGATTCATCAAGATGAATTTTTGCTTAATCTATCCGATAATAGACAACAATTGTATCCTTTAAACTTTAATAAGGATGTGTTTTATGAGCATTTTTCTTCGGTATTTCCTGGATTTGTAGAATATTTGTTCATACAGTATAAATTGGATGAGCGAGAATTGTTAATCTGTTGTCTGGTTAAACTGGGGGTAAAAACTGGTAAAATTGCGACTATACTAAACTTAGCACCAGATACGATCACAAAACAGAAAGCCGAGATAAAAGAAAAATACTTTAATGTGTCTGAAAAGCAAAGTTTAGACCGATTTCTTGAAAAATTATTATGGTAAAATCCGGTTTTTTGTCTGGTCGAATCCGGTTTTTGAAAGTAAAAGTGAATTTTTAATGTATGAGATCAGATTTATATGTCTGAAAATTAGTAAATTATTTGTTTTTTATTCTATACTGAACTTATTTTTTCTAATCCGGTTTTTTTTGTGTTTTATGTCTGAAATTTGCATTAGAATTTAGAAAGGTAAGAATTATGAATAAAAATTTGCTTATTTTTATGGATGGTATTGTATGTTTATTTTTTCTGACTTCAGAATGGAATAACATGCTGTCCTGATTATGTGAAGGTTCTTTTATGATTAAGAGTTAAGCATGGTCAAGGCGGTTTTAAAATTTTGTAGGATACAATGAAAGCATTATTCATAATTGTTTTATGTTTATTGAATACATTATTAGAGGCTCAAAATATTTGTTTGAAGGGGCGTCTTGTAGATGAACATAAAAATGCGGTCTCTTCTGCAACAGTTCGCTGTTTCATACACGATTCA
>OGQP01002295.1_pt1 | contig 10279 bp, 10 predicted proteins | sample 1553251 | NCBI WGS metagenome assembly OGQP01 (sample SAMEA2580016, study PRJEB22360) | human gut metagenome | biome: human gut; feature: human-associated habitat; material: faeces | place: Denmark | collected 2008/2010 | reverse complement strand
TTTTGTGAGTGCCTGTTTTAATGCCTGTGTCTTCATGATATCTGTGTAGGCTGAACCATGATCAAATGGATTAATTCCCTGTTTTACACCTTCTTCATTCGTGTAGACAATCATGTCAATTCCTTTTTCTTTTGCAATCTTATCTCTAAATTCGATCATTTCTTTGAATTTCCATGTTGTATCGATATGCATAAATGGGAACGGTGGCTTTTCCGGGTAAAATGCTTTCATTGCCAGATGCAGCATTACGGAACTGTCCTTTCCGATTGAGTAAAGCATAACTGGCTTTTCACATTCTGCTGCTACTTCTCTCATTATGTATATTGCTTCTGCTTCCAGTTCATCAAGATGTGATAATGTTCCCATCTCATTTCCTCCTTTAAAATGTTTTCTATGCTAATATTTGTTAGAATCTTTCATGTTTATCTCAATGGTCTTTGTCTCACCGTTCGGACTATCGACACGCCATATGCGGACATCGCCTTTTTCCTTGACAGAAAGCATGGAACCCATGCCTCCCATGTCAGCACCTAAGAAGTAAAGAATTGCTCCCATGTGACATTCTTTTAAGCAGGCGGTACAGCCCCAGCAGTCTCTGATATTTCGAATATGTACCTTGCCGTCCTCGCCTTTTTTTAAGAGATTCCCGGGACAGACGGAAAGGCATTTTCCGCATCCCACACATTTATTCTGTAAAATCCGTACACTCATATACCTTGCCTCCTGTCACCAGTTCTCTGAAAATGATTTCTGTCCCGCCGTCTGGCTTTCTTTTTGAATTCACATATTTAAGCCACTGATTGCTCTCTTCCGGATAGTCTGTATTCTCTCCAAAGCTGTGCCATCTTGTCTCTTTTCTAGCTCTTAAATGTTCAATCAAAGTCTGACACACAATCAGTCTCTCTCTTACTTCGTAGATATCTTTTAACTCAAACATATCTTTTGCTTTGAGTTCATCAATCATGCCAAGTAATTCACCGATTCGCTTCTTACCGATTACCAGTCTCTCTTCATTGTACTGATAATCGGTAGCGATTCCTCCGGCATACTGATCCATGACTTTCTGCATTGCCTCTTCAAGCTGTTCTGCAGTAATGAAAAATGTATCTTCGCTGTCTTTTCCTTCTGCTGTCAAATGTGCTTCATACTCTTTTTTCTTTAATATAGAAGCATTATCTATTTTTGTTTCAATTTCCTTTATAGCATTTGATTTTTCGCTGTCTGCATTTAGGTTTTTTAAGTATTTCGTCATGGATTCGGCGGCAATCTCGCCTTCTGCCAATGCTCCGGTTACGTATTTCTGTGGGCATCCTCCGGCAACATCTCCGGCGGCAAATAAACCTTTCACTGTTGTTCTTCTGCCGTTATCTACCCAGTAACCACTTGCGGTATGGCCACCTACAATGTAAGGTTCTGTTCCTTCGATTTCGACATTCTCACTTGCCGGTCCTCTCGAACCTTCTAACCATTTGAGTGTCTGGCTTGGTGCCATGTTGAGGTACGCTCTGTATAAATCCTGTTCCTGTGCTGCACTGATTTCGTCTGTCTTTAGATAACAAGGACCGCGTCCCTCTCTGTTCTCAGTTACTGTTCCATATAATCGCTGAGAAGTTGTAAGACCGTATTTTGTCTCATAAATCTCACCGTGAGAGTTCATCTGCCTGGCTCCGACACCCTGTGCGATTGTTCCAACCGGTGCAATCGTATCTTTACATCGCAATGCGATAAAACGCATCTCAAATGTTGTCATTTCTGCTCCGGCTAAAATTCCCATTGCAAATCCGGCTCCTGTATTAAATGGGGAGTACCACATCTTATGTCTTGAAAATCCAGGATTATTTGGCTTATAAAGCCCTGCTGCCCCTCCAGTTGCACAAAGTACTTTCTTGGCACGGATCTCATAAGCTGTTCCATTTTCCATATGGAAACCGAAGGCTCCTTTGATCGTGTTATCTTCCACGATATAATCGGTGATATTTAAATGATTGATCACTTCGACATCATTTAACTGATTTACTGCATCTGCAAGGATTGGCTTGATATTTTCTCCATTAATCTTAATATTTCGATTTCCTCTGGCAACATAGTCACCATTTTCATCCTTTAAAATAACCAATCCTAACTGTTCCATCTTGCTTGTCACTTCATTTAAATGTTCTGACATTGTAAGAAGCAGGTCACCTCGTACGATCTCATCTGCATCTTTCCTCGCATAATCAACATAATCCTGTGGTTTTCTTCCCTTTACGATATAAGCATTGATCGCATTAACTCCAGCTGCTAAGCACCCACTTCGTTTGATATTGGCTTTCTCGGCGATAACGATCTTTGCATCACTTTTTTCCCTGATCGTAAGTGCCGCATAACATCCAGCTGTTCCACCTCCGATGATCAGGACATCGGTATGTATGATCTGTTGTTTTGTAATTTCCATAATCGGTCCTTTCTGGTATATTTCTTAAATATAGAAGACATCGCCTTCCTGCATTTCTTTATTCTCTAATAAATAAGTTTCCTTTTCATCAAATACATATAAACGGTAAATAATGATATCAACTTCTTCTCCAACGCTTACCGGATCCTTTTCCAAAGATCTCTCAGCTGTCACTTTGATTCCATTGATATTTACAACTACATCCAGTCGACTTCCACTAAAGATCACATCTTCTACAATTCCTTTTTCTGATGCACTCATATATCGTTTTAATTCCCCTTTTTTTGCTAACTCAAGGAATTCTGGTCTGACGATTGCTTTCTGTGCATGTTCTATTTTTTCAAATCCTTTTAAGGATTCATAATTTTCTACGATGGATGATCTTCCAACAAACTGGGCTACAAATGGCGTCTTTGGTGATTTATAAATCTCTAATGGGCTTCCCATCTGCTCAATCTTTCCATGATTTGTAATCAAGATCTCATCAGCAACCTCTACGGCTTCATCCTGATCATGTGTAACGAAAATGCTTGTGATACCAAGCTTTGATACCATTTCTTTTAGCCAGAGTCGAAGCTCTGATCTTACTTTTGCATCGATCGCTGCAAATGGTTCATCAAGAAGTAATACCTGTGGATTTGGAGCCAATGCTCTTGCAAATGCAACTCTCTGTCTCTGCCCGCCAGATAACTGGTTCGGATATCTATTTTCAAGTCCTGATAACCCCGTTAATTCCAGTAATTCAAAAACTCGTTCTTTGATCTGTTTCTTCGGCATTTTTGCAATCTCTAGTCCAAATGCGATATTATCAAAGACTGTCATATATCGGAATAGTGCATAACTTTGAAATACAAATCCAATTCCTCGTTTTGCTGCCGGAATATCATTGACTCTCTTTCCATCAATAAAGATATCTCCTGCATTTGGATTTTCCAATCCTGCGATCATTCGAAGCAGGGTTGTCTTTCCACTTCCACTTGGCCCAAGCAACGCTGCAAGTTTCCCTTTTTCAATTCCAAAACTTACATTATCTGATGCCCGGAAGTTTCCGTATTGTTTATAGATATTTCTCATTTCGACATACATTTTATCTTCCGTCCTTTCCCTGTTGTTTGTCCTGTGAGCGGTACCATGCAATATTTCTTAAGATCAGTACAACGACCGCGATCAATACTAAAACCGATGATACTGCAAAGGCTGCTGTGATCGATGATGTTGTTCCTGACATATATAAGGCATCAATCTCCAATGGTAAGGTAAATGTCTCACCCCTTGTTTTAGAAAGTGCATTAACTGCACCAAATTCTCCTAATGCCCTGGCACTACATAAGATGATCCCATAGATCAATCCCCATTTCATCTGAGGAAGTGTGATCTTTCGAAAGATCGTAAATCCACTGGCTCCCATCAATGCTGCTGCCTCTTCTTCGTCTTTTCCCTGTGAGTTTAAGATCGGTATGATCTCCCTTGACACAAATGGGAAGGTCACGAAAATGGTTGCTAAAATGACTCCTGGAATCGCAAATGCGATCCGGATATTCGTTCCAAAGAAGGTGTTGATCGCTCGGATCGCTGGATACGTCCATCCAAGTCTTCCAAATGTCATCAAGAATGCAAGGCCTACGATAACTGGTGAAATGGAAAATGGAATATCGATCAAAGTTGCTAAAACCTGTTTTCCTTTGAAACTGAATTTAGTCAATAAAAATGCTGCCATGATCCCGAAAAATGTATTGATCGTTACCGCAACAAGCGTTGCCAGAATCGTTACAAATAAAGCGCTTCTTACATACTCCGTTGATATGGAACTTACATAAAATTTAAATCCCTCACTTAATGAATTTGTAATAACGGAAAATAACGGTAAGACCAACATGACGATCATAAATAAAACACTGATCGTGATCAGGATGATCTTCGTTCGCTGTTTTCTTTTTTCAAACTTCTGCTGTTCATTCATGATCTTCTCCTTACTGTGCATTGACTCTTCTTGCCTGTCTTACCTGTATGATATTGATCACAAATAACATCACAAAGGAAATGATCAGCATGACAAGAGCAATAGCTGTTGCACTTTTATAGTCGATATAGTTTAATTTCTGCATGATCACATAAGAGATCATCTGTGTATGTTCCTTGGCACTGTTTCCTGAGATATAGATCACACTTCCGTATTCCCCGATTCCCCTTGCAAATGCCAGTCCAAATCCTGTTAATAATGCAGGTCTTAATTCTGGTAAAATGACTTTAAAGAATGTTCTTGTCGGTGTTGCACCTAACATATACGCTGCTTCTTCATACTGGTCATCCATTTTCTCAAGCACTGGCTGAACCGCTCTTACGATGAATGGAATCCCAATAAACACAAGTGCGATCAAAAGTCCGATCCTTGTATAAGAAATCTTAATCCCAAAGTGTGCAAAGTATCGTCCGATCATTCCATCTTCTGCATACATTTTTGATAATGTAATACCAGCAACTGCGGTTGGCAGTGCAAAAGGAAGTTCAATCATCCCATCCATTAATCGTTTCCCCGGAAATTCATATTTTACAAGTACCCATGCGATGATCAGCCCAAACACAACATTGATCAATGCTGCAATAAACGAACTTCCGATACTTGTGATAAATGCATTTCTTACTGTTTCTTTCGATATTAATGTAAAGAATTCATTCGGCGATAATTTTAGTGCGTATGCAAATACGGATGCTAATGGAATCAGTACGATCAATGATAACATCGTTACTGTAACTCCCATCGTTAATCCGAACCCTGGAATGACCCTTGCTTTTTTCGCTTTTTTTAATGTCCTATTCTCGTTATTTGTATTACTCATCTTCATTCCTGCCTTTTTATTGATTTATATAAATCTTGTCAAACAACGCTCCATCTTCAAAATATTTCTTGTAAGCCTGATCCCATCCTCCAAAATCACTGATCTTATATAGTTTCATGTTCAGATTAAATTTACCTTGATACTGTTTTAAGATTCTTTCATTCGATGGCCGGTATCCTTCTTCGGCTGCGAGTTTCTGTGCTTTGTCACTGTAGAGATATTTTAAATACTCTGTTGCGATCTTCTTTGTTCCATTGACCTTTACGTTATCATCAACAAGGCTTACACTTGGCTGTGCCAATATACTGATGCTTGGTGTAATGATCTCGTATTTATCTGGATAATTCTTAACTGTCTGAATTGCTTCATTCTCCCATGCGATCAAGACATCACCTTTTTTATTTTCTACAAATGTTGTCGTAGAACCTCTGGCTCCTGAATCCATAACAGATACATTCTGATATAATTTTGTCAGGAATTGTTCTTCCTTTTTCTGATCGTGATAAGTATCAATCGCATAACCATAAGCTGCTAAGAAGTTCCAGCAGGCACCCCCGCTGCTCTTTGGATCTGGTGTGATGACTTCCACTCCTTTTTTGATCAAGTCTTTCCAGTCTTTGATGCTTTTCTTGTTTCCTTTTCTTACAAGAAAGACGATCGTTGACGTATATGGTGCAGAATCATTTGAAAATCTCTTCTGCCACCCTTTATTTATAAGTCCTGTCTGTTCGATCAGCGAAATATCATGTTCTAAGGCCAGTGTTACAACATCACCATTGCTTCCTTCTACTACTGATCTTGCCTGACTTCCAGAACCACCGTGGGACTGGATCACTTTGACTTTCTTTCCATATTTGTCTTTATAATATTTGATAAAATCTTTGTTGTATTTCTCATAAAACTCTCTTGTCGGATCATAAGAGACATTTGTGATCGTAAGATTTTCTTTTCTCTTATTTCCACATCCTGCCATAGAAACCATAAGAATCATACAGAAACTTAAAAGGATCATTTTCTTACAGATATTCTTTTCTATAGTTCTTTGTTGTCTTATTTTCATGGTTTCTTCTCCTTTATTTTAATTTCATACTATTTCTGTATGTTTTATATGAATTGGATTATATAAGATTTTTGTATACATGTCAACAAATATCGTTATAAAAATTTATAATAACTGATTCAAAGAAATTTTTATTATATTCATCTTTGCTCATAAAAGCACGAAAAAAAGACGTTTTGACATATGTTTTCAATACGTCAAAACGTCTTTCTTTCATTTATTATTTCATATATTTTTTCAGATTCTTCTTTTGTTTGTCACTGATCTGATAAAAAGTCTGTTTTCCATTCTTATCTTCGATTCCAATGACAGTACGATCTCCGAGAAGTATTTTTGTTAATGTACCACTTGTATAGAAACGATACTCATTCCATGAGGCTGTATCCAGTGTGGTATCTTTTCCAGATAACTTCTTCGCTTTCTCAATAATCTTAGATACTTTGATCGCTGTATCATTAAATTTCATCTTCTTATCTGTTACAACGATCTGGGCATCTGCAATTCTTGCTGCTACGTTACTGTAATTCTTCTGCTCTTTGGCATCGATCAACGCATCTCCAACGGTTGAAGCACCATTATATGCGTAAACATTCTCTGGAATCTCATCAAACACAATATAACTGTCACCATATACTTTGAATTCAAACGTTGTATTATCTTCATCAATCAACGCATAAGAATAACTTTGTTTATACTGCTTCTCTACATCGGTTGGTGTGATTCCGATCATTCGATTACATCCAGTTACAATCTTCTTTACATATTTGCAGACAGGAATATTCGTTACTGTAAAACTCTGATTCTTGATCGTATTCGTTGCAAAGTCAACTTTAATGATCCTGCTGTCTTTGACACGACTTTTGTAGTCTGCAATCTTTTGATCTCCAGAAATTGCATGGATTGCTTTGATCTTCTTATTTAGTGAATTTGTTTTTTTCTTTTCTTCTTTTAACTGAACAGACAGTTTATCTCTTTCATCTTTAAGACTCTGATAATATTTTGATTCCACGACAGCATCTTTTGACGGCTTAAAGCATCCCGTCATCATCACGCTGCTCATTGCGATCACCGCTGCTGTTAGTATATATTTTGCACCTTTCATATGGTTTCCCTCCATTACAGGTCCTATCGTTTTTGAGCGATCTCTCCTGCATTCTTATAGATGCTGTTTGGTGCAATACATCCACGTACCATAGATAATGGATAAATATTGGTATCATGACCAACCACTGATCCTGGATTCAAGATAGTTCCGCATCCTACTTCTACACGAGAACTTAAGATCGCACCGATCTTCTTTCTTCCAGTCTCAATCTTTTCTTCTCCGTTTTTGATCACAACGTTTGTCTTATCAGATTTTACATTCGATGTGATGGATCCAGCTCCCATATGAGACTTATATCCTAAAATAGAATCTCCTACATAATTGTAATGAGGCACCTGAACATTATTAAATAAAATATCATTCTTGATCTCTGTAGAATTTCCTACAACACATCCTGCCCCGATCAATGCATTTCCTCTGATAAATGCTCCTGGGCGCACTTCTGTATCTGGACCAATGATCGCTGGTCCATTGATCGTTGCCGTCTTGGCGATCGTTGCACTTTTCGCGATCCATACATCTTCTTCTACCTGATCATATTCATCTGCTGATAGTGTTGGTCCAACTTCCAGTACAAAATCTTTGATCAATGGAAGAATCTCCCATGGATACGTTGTCTGTTCAAATAATTGAGCTGCAATTGTCTGATCTAAATCCTGAAAGAATTCTTTGTTTGTTAATTCTACCATCTGATTTTACCCCTTTCTGTTCTTATTACCTGTTTCAATCCACAGTCTGTAATTTTCATTTGAAATCCAACTCGATCGGACAGTGATCTGATCCCATCACATCTGTTAAGATCTTCGCATCACTGATACGATCTTTTAAACACTCTGATACAATAAAATAGTCAATGCGCCACCCTGCGTTATTCTTTCTCGCATTGAAGCGGTAAGACCACCAGGAATAGATTCCTGTCTGGTCTGGGTATAAATAACGGAAGGTATCGATAAATCCATTGCTAAGGATTGTTCTCATTTTTTCACGTTCTTCATCCGTGAAACCAGCATTTTTTCTATTTGTCTTTGGGTTCTTAAGGTCGATCTCCTCGACTGCAACATTCAGATCTCCACAAAAGATCACCGGCTTCTTCTCTTCTAACTTCTTCAAATAAGCAAGAAAATCCTCTTCCCACTTCATTCGATAAGAAAGCCTTGCCAGTTCACTTTGTGAATTCGGTGTATACACTGTGATAAAGTAATAATCTTTAAACTCCAGTGTGATCACACGTCCTTCCTGATCATGTTCTTCTATTCCAAGACCATAAAAAACGCTGATCGGTTCTTCTTTTGTAAAAATGCCTGTTCCTGAATATCCCTTCTTCACTGCATAATTCCAGTACTGGTGATATCCCGGAAGATTCAGGTCAAGCTGGCCTTCCTGCATCTTACTTTCCTGAATGCAGAAAATATCGGCATCTGTCTCATTGAAAAAATCCAAAAATCCTTTCTTCACACATGCTCTGATCCCATTGACATTCCATGATATGAATTTCATCTAATTTCCTCCACGTCTCTTGTTATAAAGAAACATAATCACTCCTGCTGCAATGATCACACAATATCCTACAAAACTCAGCATATCTGGAAGCTGTCCAAAAACGAGAAGCCCCATAATTGCTGAGAACATGATCTGTGTGTAATCATATACAGAAATTTCCCTTGCTGGTGCATACGTATATGCCGCTGTGACTCCAAACTGTCCTCCTGCAGCAGCTAATCCTGTTAATAACAAAAAGAATATCTGCCTTGCTGAAATCGGATGAAAATCCATGATCAAAAATGGTACACACGCCAACATAGAAAATGTTGAGAAGAAAAGCACGATCATTGGTCCTCTTTCTCCTCTAAGTCCAAGTTTTCTCACACAGGTATATGCAAAACCTGCACACATTCCCCCTGCAAAGCCGATCACAGCTGCTGGTGTCATCCCGCCTGCGAAACTTGGTTTTACAATAAATAAACTACCGACAAAAGCTGCGATCACACATGCGCATTGTGTCGGTGTGATCTTCTCTTTCAGTACTAAATAAGAAAATACAATAACAAAAAATGGCGATAACTTATTTAGACATGAAGCATCTGAAAGCACCAGGTGATCTACCGCATAAAAGTTGCAGAAAATACCTAAGGTCCCAAAAAGGGACCTTAGAATAAACCAATGCAAATTTCTTTTCTGAATCTGAATCTTTTCCTTGCTACGAATGATCATGATAAATGCAATGACCACCGCAACTAAATTGCGGAAAAAACTCTTCTCGATCGCTGGAAGATCTCCTGACAGCTTTAAAAACAATGCCATAAGGGCAAAGGAAAAAGCTGACAGTATGATGCATATAATTCCACGATTCTTATCTTTCATAACAAGATTATACTCTTGAAGAATATTCTCCAGTTCTTGTATCGATCTTTAACGTATCACCTTCGTTAACGAATAATGGTACCATTACCTGCGCACCTGTTTCAACGATACATGGTTTTGTAGCACCCTGTGCTGTGTTTCCTTTTTCTCCTGGTTCACATTCTGTAACAAGTAATTCTACAGAGATTGGTGGCTCAACCTGGAATGCATTTCCTGCGTGAGAAACGATCGTAACGTTTTCGTTTTCTTTAACGAATTTTAAAGAATCTCCGATAACATCTGGTCCTAATGCGATCTGATCAAATGTTTCGTTATCCATGAAGTAGAATAATTCTCCATCATTGTACAGATACTGCATTTCTTTACGTTCGATATGAGCGTTTTCAAATTTCTCTGTTGGACGGAATGTTTTCTCAACAACTCCACCGTTCTTGATATTTTTTAATTTACAACGTACGAACGCTGCTCCCTTTCCAGGTTTT
>OGQP01002294.1_pt1 | contig 10279 bp, 4 predicted proteins | sample 1553251 | NCBI WGS metagenome assembly OGQP01 (sample SAMEA2580016, study PRJEB22360) | human gut metagenome | biome: human gut; feature: human-associated habitat; material: faeces | place: Denmark | collected 2008/2010 | reverse complement strand
CTTCGGCGCCCTCTACCTGGAACTGGAAGCCGAAGGTAGCGCCCGCATCGAGCTGGGCGGCCAAACCTTCACGCTCGACGTCCCCGACAAGCGCACCGTCACGCACCAGGTGCTGCTCCACGACGCCGCACCTGCCCTGCGCATCACGGCGCTCGCCGGAGGGATCACCCTCACGGCGATACGGGCGAAGGTCGTAGCGTTCGAACAATAACGCCCCATCCGGCGAGGAAACGGGAGGAGCGCGACATCCCGCCCAATTACGCCAGAGGCCCGGCGGATCGCCGGGCCTCCTTCGCTGGAACTAAATACTACCGACCGTAGCGAGCGGTCAATAGGCGTCGGGATAGTCCGCTTCGAGCGGCGTCGTGATCTCGGTCTGCTCGAAGACGTTGCCGTAACCGTCGCGCGCCACGACGCGCAGCGCGGCACCGGGACTCTTGACCGTATAATAAAAGATATGGTCGTTCTTGCTGGCGTAGCTCTCCTTCAAACCGCAGAAGCCGCAGAAATAGGCCGACGACCACGGATCGATCATCGATTTCTTCGCCATGTCGCCCGTCTTCACGCCGTTCTCGTAGACCTCGATCGTCCACGTATCGTCGGCGTTCCAGACGTTGGCCATCAGCCGGTTCTTCGGCTGTTGCAGATCGAACTTCCACGACTTGGCCGTACCGCCCGTAAAGACGTCTTCGCCGTTGTAGAGACGGATCTGGAAGGTCTCGTCGTAGCGTGTCGGCTTGTAGATCATGTTCGTGAGCGACGTGCCGTCGTACTCGAAGACGCCGTAGCCGTTGGGCGCTCCGTCGGTGCAGACCGTACCGTGCCACCACGCGCCGCACGACGTCCCGAGGATATACTCGCGGATCTTTTTCGAACCGACCGTGTGCGTGTAGTTCGTCTTGTTGTTGTGCGTATGCGCCGAGAAGATCCACGCCCGGTCGAACTGCGCCAGCAGCTCCAGCACCTCGTCGAAATAGGTCTCGCCCGCGCCGTTGAATCCGCCGCGGAACGGAATGTGGACGCACAGCACCACGGCGCACGTCCTGGGCACATAGCTCAGATCTTGTTTCAGCCACTCGAACTGCCAGTCGAGAAAACCGCTCGTGTAGGCATCGCTGCCCGTCGCCTTGTGGATAATGTCGTCCATCGAGACGAAGTGGACGTCGCCCCGCGTGAAGGAGTAGTTGACCGGCCCGAACGAGGCTTCGTATCTACGCTGCGCCGAGAGGTCGGTCACCTGCGGAAACTCGTGGTCGTGGTTGCCGATCGTCTGGAAGACGGGAACCGACGTCTTGCTCCGCGCCATCGCCTTGACCATATCGGGATAGAGTTCCCATTTGTTGCCCACGATGTCGCCCAGCGTGATCGCATAGGTGGGCAGTCCGTCCGTCTGGGCCGCCACGTAGGAGTTGATGTCGGCGACGGTCTCCGTCTCGAAACGGTAGACCTGCGCCGTGGTGGTCACCTGCGGGTCGCCGATGGCCAGCATGCGGAATTTCGTCTCCTCGGCCTGACGGGTAAGAGTGAAATCGTACTGCGGCTGCGATTTCCTGATCTTCTGGTAGAACAGCGGCAGTCCCGTCGAGGGGTCGACCTCGACCTTGCAGTCGGCCGGCGTCGAATAGTAGACGTAATAGGCGTTCGGATGCCGCTGCATCGCATAGCGTCCGTCGGCGCCGGTGACCGTACAGGTGTAGCCGTCGGAGACGACGACCCCCTCGATCGCACTCCCCGAAGCGTCCCGAACGTAGCCGTAGAGATCGCCCGAACCGCCGCCGGGCGCGTCGCCTTCGCCGGAATCCGACGAACATCCCGCGAAGAGCGCCAGAAGCAGAATGCCCGCAATGAAATATCTGGTTCTCATATACATGTTTATTGAAATTTATACTGTTCATCGGTAAAAACCGGTGCGGGAGAGCGCCCGAAAGCGGACTCCGCACCGGTGGAACGCCGTCAATAACCGGGATTCTGGTTTTCGACGCCGATCGCCGGATTCGTCACCAGCTCGGTGTAGGGGATCGGCCAGAGGTAATCCTTTTCGGGATTGAAGACCATCGTCTGGAACACGCGCAGGTTGCCCGTCTTGCCGTCCCACGTATCGGAAAGATCGTAAGTCACCACCCAGTCGTCGTCGAACGAAGGCCTGACGTTGGAGATGTAGTTTCCCGGATTCTGCACCGTCGAATACCCCGGAGCGTACATCGGGCCGTTGACCGCCTTGGAAGCGATCTTCCAGCGGCGGATGTCGAACCAGCGGAACCCTTCGTTGCACAGTTCGGCCTTGCGCTCGTAGCGCAGCGCCTTGCGCAAGCCCTCGCGCGAACGGTCGGTCACGGGAGGCATGTTCACACGGGCGCGCACCCGGTTGATGTTCGCCTCGGCGATCGCCAGATCGCCGCCGTCCCACTCGATGTTGGCCTCGGCCTCGATGAGCAGCAGTTCGGCGAAACGGATGATTCCCGCATTGATGTCGTCCTCCGTCTTCGTACCGTTGACCAGTCCCATCATCCCCTTGTCGGAGTACTTGCGCCACAGATAACCGCCGGGCCCCTTGCTGCCGTTGGCCGCATACTCGCTCTTGTTGCCCACGGCGTCGGCGTTGCTGATGAGCACCTCTTTGCCCGCCGTCGACTGGTTGTAGTCCTTCACCTTTTCGACACGCACGTCGGTGTCGTACTGGACTCCCCACAAGCGGGTGTCGGGACGCAGACAGAACAGATCGAGACGCGGATCGCGGTTCGCCCACGGATTCTGCCAGTCGTAGAGCGGCGATTCGGTGATCGGCTTGCCGTCGGTGCACTGGAAGGTGTCGACCATCGCCTGCGACGGGCCGAGCCAGCTGCAACCGCCGTGGATACGAGGCGCTTCATAGTAGGTGGCAGACGTGTAGTTGATCAGACGGTTATACTGAATCGCCCACAACCATTCGCGGCTGGTCTGGCCGGCGAATCCGAATAGGTTCGCCGCCGAAGGTTCGCCGTCGGCGTGGGTAGCGTAGTAGGTGCAGTCGAGCGGTTCGAGATCGTAGACGCCCTCGGCGAGCGTCGTGGCGATCTTCGAACAGCGTGCGGCCTCCTCCCACAACCCCCAGTTCAGCGCGATGCGCGCTTTGAGGGCGTAGGCGGCCACACGGCCGATGCGCGTCGTACCGTAGGTGCCCGGATTCCACTGCACGGGCAGGTAATCGAGCAGGTCGTCGTCGAGATCCTGCAACAGCCGCGCGGTCACCTGCTCGCGCGGGATACGCGGATAGTCGGAGTAATCGTCCAGATCGAGCTGGTGGTCGATGAAGGGGATGTCGCCGTAGAACTGGCACCCCAAGTCGTAGTAATAGGCGCGGATACAGAGCAGCTCGGCTTTGATCTGGTTGAACCTGTCTTCGGGGATGACGCCCCGCAGTCTGTCCAGATTGTCCAGCACCAGATGCACGCGGCCGGCGATTTTGTAGACCGTCTTGTATACCTTCTCGCACATCGTGTTGTCGGCCGTCAGCGTCGAGCTCATCGCCTTGATCTGATTGCCTGCACCCGTACGGTAGGTGCCGATGTCGCTGATGCAGTCGTTGATCCGCATGGGGAAGGGGGTCTCCTTGACCGTCATGTTCGCCAACCCCTTGTAGGCGGCGTAAAGCCCTGCCATCGCCTCCTCCTCGCTCGCGGGGAACGATCCCGAAGAGGGGCCGTTGAGCGGTTCGTAATCCAGCGAGCAGCCCGACAGCAGCAGACCGCCCGATACGATCAGATAGATTATTTTCTTTAACATGATTCTGCTTTTTTAGAATTTCAGTTCGACACCCATCGTAACTACTTTCACCTGCGGATAGTTGTAGGCCACGGCGCCCAGTTCCACGCCGTCGCCCGATCCCGAATAGGCCACCTCGGGATCGAAGCCCTGATAGAAATCGGTGATCGTGAAAAGGTTCTGCGCATTGACGAAGACCATCGCCGACTTCATGCGCAGCTTTTTCAGCCATGTTCTGGGAAGCGTATAGCTCAACTGGATATTTTTCAGACGGCAATAGGCCGCGCTGCGCATCCAGAACGATGACTGCTTCCAGTTGTTGGCGTCGGTCATCGTCAGACGGGGATACTTGCCGTTGGGATTCGTCTCGTTCCAGCGGTCAAGGTGCTCCTTGCGGAAGGTTCCGCCCTGCTGGCAGGGCTGCACGTAATAGGAGCTCAGATAGCCGTCGACCTTGCCGACACCCTGGAAGAAGGCACTCAGATTCAGTCCTTTCCATCCGAAGCTGAGATTCACGCCGTAGGTATAGCGCGGCACCGTGCTGCCGATGATCGTCATGTCCTTGTCGTCGATCGTACCGCTGTCATCCATATCGGCATAGATCAGATCGCCGGGCTTGGTCGTCACGCCGTACTGCGGACAGTTCTCGTTCACCCAGTCGGCCTCCTCCTGCGTGCGGGCCATTCCCACGCATTTGAGCCCGTAGATCGAGTTGATGGCCGATCCCTCCTGATTGCGGATCGCGCCGCTGCCGCCCGTGGTGCCCTTCATGTCGATGATCTTGTTGACCACGTCCGACAGGTTGGCCTCGACGCCGAACGAGAAATCGCGCCACTTGTTATGATACCCGACGGCGACCTCCCAACCCACGTTGCGCACCGTTCCAGCATTCTGATAGGGGGCGCCGAGACCGATGATCGACGGGATATCGAGCGTAAGCAGAATATCGTGGGTCTTCTTGTAATACCAGTCGGCCGTGACGCTCAGCTTGTCGAAAAGCGTAGCGTCGATACCCACGTCGTACATTTCGGTCGATTCCCAGGTAATGTCGGGATTGGCCAGCGTCGTCTGCGTGACGATCGGGGTGATGACGTCGTTGACCGAAATCGAGCTGACGTCCAGCTGTTGGATCGTGGGATAGTTCGAGCCGATGTTCTGGTTGCCCAACTGGCCGTAGGAGGCGCGGATCTTGAATTCGCTCAGCGTCCGGCGTACATCCTGCATGAAAGGCTCCTCGGTCAGACGCCACGCTCCGGAGAACGAGGGGAAGATACCCCAGCGATTCCCCTTGGCGAAACGCGACGAGCCGTCGAAACGGACGTTCGCCTCGAAAAGGTAACGCTCCTTGAAGTTGTAGTTCAGACGGCCGAAGAAGGACTGCAACGCCCATTGCGCATGACCGCCGCCGTTGTCCTTCGTCTCGTTGTCGGCGCCGGCGCCGATCACCTCGTAATCGGGATAGGCGAAGTCCTCGCGGTGCGCCGAAAGGGTCTTGTTGTCGTAGGTCTCGCGCGAAGCGCCCAGCAACAGTTTGAAATTGTGGTTCTGCGCGAAGGTATGCTGCAAGGCGGCCGTGAACTGGTAGTTGCCGTAGAACGAGCGGTTGGCCGACTCGTCGAGGTAGTTGAACGCGACGTTGGAGCTGTTCGACACCGTGCCGAAGGCGTCGGAGTAGAATTTCATCTTCTTGACGAAGGTATGGTTGTTGGTCGTCACGTAGCGCGGAGCGACCATGCCTTCGAGCGTCAGCCACTTGACGGGCTTGAAGGTGAGCGTCACGGCTCCGTTCAGGCGGATCGTGTTGTTCTTCACGTTGCCTCCCTCGCCTTCGAGCGTCGGCAGGACGTTGGTGCTGCCGCCCGACAGACCGGCCCAGTAGCCCGTCGACCAGCGCGACAGGATCAGCGGGTCGCGCGTGTTCATGTAGTTGAACAGCGTATTCTGCTGCGGGATGCGGCGGCGGTCGCCGTTGACGAACGAAACGTCGAAGCGCATCGAGAGCTTGTCCGAGAAGTCGATGTTCATGTTGTTGCGCACGTTGTACCGCTGGTAGTCGGTGCGCTTGATGATGCCCTTCTGGTCGAGGTAGCCGAACGAGGTCATGACGCGCACGCGTTCGGTGCTGGCCGTCAGCGAGAGATTGTGGTTGTGGGTGAATCCCGATCCGGTGAGAATCTGATCCTGCCAGTCGGTGAGCGGATAGTTGTCGGGATCGATACGGTTGTTCTCGCGGTAGCGGGCAATGTAGTCGTCGGTATAGATCGACTCCTTGCCGTCGTTGAACGACGTTTCGCGGCTGAGGATCATGTACTCCTCGGCGCTGACCGTTTCGGGCGTGTCGGTGGGCGACTGCCAGCCGATGTAACCGCGGTAGGTGACCGACGTCTGCCCCTTCTTGCCGCGCTTGGTCGTCACGAGGATGACGCCGTTGGCCGCACGCGAACCGTAGATGGCCGACGAGGCGGCGTCCTTCAACACCGAAATCTGGTCGATCTGCGTGGCGTCGACGGCATCGAGGCTGCCCTCCACCCCGTCGATGAGCACCAGCGGCGCGGCGCTCGAACCGCCGAAGGTTCCGATACCGCGCACGCGGATCATGCCGCCGTCGCCGCCCGGAGCTCCGCTCTGCGTGGTAACGGTCACGCCGGGGGCGATGCCTTGGAGAGCGGTCGACGAGGATACGATGGGACGGTTGGCGAGGTCTTCGGCCGAGACCGACGCGACGGAACCGGTCAGATTGACCTTTTTCTGCGTGTCGTAGCCGACGACCACGACTTCGTTGATGAGTGAATTGTCGCTTTCGAGTATGATGTCCAGCGAGGTCCTGCTGCCGACGGTTACGGTTTTGGACTTGTAACCCAGATAGGAGACGGTGAGTCGCTGCCCCGGAGCGGCAGGAAGGCGGAAGGCTCCGTCGGCGTCGGTCGTAGTACCTACATGCGTTCCCTCGACGATGATCGAGGCGCCTACGAGCGGGGTATTCTCCGCATCGCTTACAGTACCGCTAAGCTGCGATTTCTGCGCGTACAAATTCCCCCCCCCCTACTGCTACGAGCAGGACGACGAGTACGCTACGGACGATTATATGCTTGATTTTATTCATGACAGGTCTTGTTAAGTAGACGGATTACTTCGTGATTTTGATGTTATCCAACAGACAGCGATCCGACGCGGAGTCCTTGCCTCTCGAACCGTCGAACTTGATCTGCGTCTCGGCCGTCGCACCGGCGATCGACAACTCGACATGCGACCACGGCTTGTTTATTACGGTATTGGCCTGCTTCGAGCACAAGTCGTTCGTCACTACGAAATCCGTTCCCGAAGCGGCGACGGTCGTCGCGGCGGCAGCGCCGTCGATATTGACCGCAGCTGCGGTATACGTTCCGGCGCCCTCGACGGTGATGTAAATATCGCCGTCGCCCGCGAAACGGCAAATATCGAATTCGAGCGTGATGTTCGTCGGGGCGGTCAGGGCAGCCAGTTTCGGCGTTTTGAGATAACCGCTGTACTTATGAGAGCCCGATGCAGACTTGTTCAGACGCACCGTCCCGGGATGCTCGGCGATGCGGCGGACTTCCCACCCCGTCATATTCCGGTTTTTCAGATAGAGATCGCCGGCGATCACATCGCCGTCGGCAATGGGCGCGGTTCCCTTGCCGCCGGAGGCCAACGTATAGTCGCCGCCCCAGACGAAGAGATCGAAATTCTGTTCGAGCAGCAGATTCGGGTCGTCGGCCTCGACCAGTTCCAACCAATAGCGCGGCGTGCCGTCGGCATAAGTCAGATCGACGCGGACGAGGATCTGTGCATCCTCCGAAAGATTCGTCCAGAAATCATTGCCGCCGTCGGCCGTCGCGGCCATCCGCCCTACGGCCATCTTGCAGTCGTAACCGCGCGAATCAGCGATCGTGCTGCTGCTGTAATAGGGTGCAGCCGACATCATGTTCTCGACCTTGCCCACGCCGCCGTTGCCGCTGTAAGGTGCGAATCCGTAGGCGACCTTGTTGATTGCGACCGTAAACCCGGACTTGGCCGGCACGGCGACCTTTCCTTCGAAGATGTCGACGCCCTCGGTCGGACGGGCCAGCTGCGTCTCCTTGCCGTCGACGATCACCGACGCCATGTCCTCGGTCGAAACGAACGTACTGGTGAATTCGCCCGGACGGTTCGCATCGTCATAAGAGAGAACGGCCAGCGTGACGCCCGTCTTGTCCGACTTGACGAGTTCCAGCTCCTTGACGCCCTTGTCGGTCTTCACGCCGCTGCCGCCGGCTTCGAGCAGCGCCCTGAGCTCGGCCTCGGTGGCTTCGTTGTGGTCGCTGTCGAAAATATAGCGGTAGGAGACCGTGTAAGCGTTCGGCGTGATCTTGCCCGTGAAGGTGAAGGTCTCGTCGGGATTCGTCTCGAAGCGGGCTTCGACCAGCGACGAAGCGTAAGCGGTCGTGAAACGTGCGAACGTGGGAGCCGTAATCCGCTGGCCGGAGGCGTCGAGTCCCACCACGGCGAAGGAGTACTCCACCTTGGGCATCAGGCCGGCCAACGTCTGCTCGAAAGGAGCCCCGGCCGCTTCGCCGCGCTCCTCGATGAAGGCCAGACGGTCGATGGCGTCGTGGGCCGCATACTCGAATTCGGAGATCGGCGTCGGCTTGACGATCTTGTAGGAGGCCACGTTCTCCTGTTCGGTCGTCAGCCTGATCTTCGCGGAGCTCGGCGTAACCTCCTCCACGCCGATCTCGATAGCCGCCGAAATGGGTCCGTAGTCGACGTCGTCGCTCTCGCACGACGACACGGCGAATGCCGCCAGAAGGCACCCCGCCGTCCATGGTAGTAAGTTTCGGATCATACGATAAGTGTTTGGTTAGTAATGTGAATTGGTTAGTCGGTTCATAAAGGTATAAAAAAAAGCGAAAAATTGAAACGTTTCAATAATGAATATAATTTATTAAAATCATATAATTCTGACCGCAACAGAATTCGTTTTAGTTGTAACGTTTCAACAAATCGGGTATAAATATCGCTAATCGGATATAAAACAACCGATTAGCAATATTCAAAAAAGAATGGAGAGATTACCGCGCCTCCTTGTCGAATTTCTTGGGACGTTCGAGCGTCTCCCTGTGCAGGAGAACGCCGTCGGCATCCGTAATCCGGATTTCGACGGGAGCCGTCGCCGTCCGCGCCCTGGCGGCGAACATATGGTGGCTGACGACCCTGGCATCGCCCTTCTTGAAGACGGGTTTCCGTGCCAGTTCGGGCAGGTAGTGGCTGATGTTGTAGAGCGGGTCTTCGTCTTCGACCTGCACGACTTCGAGCGGGCGCCCCTCCTCGAACAGTTCGACCCGATGCCCCGGCAGATACCCCCAATAGTTGACGTAGACGCAGTTCGCATACTCCGCGCCACCGTAGTCGGCACGGTCGGGATAGAGCCGTCGCTGCACGCGGACGAGACTGTCGTTACGGTAGTATTCGCCCACGGCATTCATATCGTAGGCGCGCAACACCTTGCGGCCGTAGAGATGCGTGCGGTAGTCGCAGCGCAACTTTCCGCCGTCGACGCTCGCCACGACGAACCCCGCATCGCTGCCGTCGGGGCACAACGCCTGAAAATCGTTGTTCGCCACCCACATGTCGCCCGACGTGGCGGGCAGCACGTACTGGTCGAAACGCGGGTAGTCGGCGTCCTGCGTATAGAGCGTCCGGTGAGCGTGTCCCGAAAAGATATGCACCCGCTCGAAGCGCGAGAAGAGCGCATCGAGCGAATCCACCTGACTGCGGTCGGTCAGCAGCGTCCGGCGGTCGCGGTCGAAGAAGACCGGACAGTGCGTGCAGAGGCAGACTGTTTTCGAGGCGTCGACCGTCGCCAGGTCGCGCCGAAGCCACGCCAGCTGTTCGGGCGTGAACCCCTTGTCGTAGTCTCGGGCGCCGACTACACCGACGTTTTTCTTCCCCTTGCCGGGCGTATTCTTATAGATGATGTTGTCCATCATGATCCAATGCACGTCGCCGATGTTCATCGCATAGTAGGTCGGGCCGAACGTACGGCGATAAAGATGTTCGGCACGACGGTCGACACCGGCTCCGGCGGGCGTCGCCCCGTCGTTGTCGTGGTTGCCCGGAATACTGTACAGCAACGTCGGAAAACCGTTTTGTTCGAGGAAACGTTTGGCCGAGGAAACGTCGAAATCGTACTGATACCAATAGAGATCGTGCGACAGATCGCCTAAATTGAGCGAGTAGACCGGTCCGCGCGCCGACGCCTGCGCCGCCTCGTCGGAGATCGACGCCAGCGCGATGCTGCGGTAGTGATCGAGATCGCGCTTTTCGGAGGAGTTGGTCAGATGTAGATCCGTGAAGAACATCACCGTGTAGCGCGACTGATCGACGCTTGCAAAATGGAAGTCGTGCTGTTCGTCACGGGCATCCGCCTCGTCGAGCGCCGCCCAGAAAAGCGGCTGGACGCCGTCGGCCTCGGCAGCGACCCAGTTCGACGGCGTGACGGCGAAGACGAAGCCCGCCGACTTGTCGGATTCGATGCGGT
>OGQP01002292.1_pt1 | contig 10283 bp, 7 predicted proteins | sample 1553251 | NCBI WGS metagenome assembly OGQP01 (sample SAMEA2580016, study PRJEB22360) | human gut metagenome | biome: human gut; feature: human-associated habitat; material: faeces | place: Denmark | collected 2008/2010 | reverse complement strand
GGGACGCGGCGCGGAGGTATCCTACTCCGTGGTGATGCCCGGCGCGGTCATCGAGGATGGAGCGCGGGTGTCCTATGCCATCGTGGGCGAGGGCTGCCGCGTGGGCGGTAAGGCCCGCGTAGGTGCGCCGCCGGAGGAAACCGGCGATCCCGCCGCGTGGGGCATTGCCGTACTGGGGCCTCACACCCATGTGGCGGAGCGGGAGGAAGTCCCGCCCAAAACCATGCTTGACCGTACTCATGGAAAGGAGGCCGCGCAATGAAGGGAATGCACGGGATCATCTTCTCCTATGGAGAGAAGCCGGGTCTGGGTCAGCTGACCGCCAACCGTATCCACGGCTCGCTGCCCTTTGGCGGCGATTACCGGGTGGTGGACTTTATCCTGTCCAACATGGTCAATGCCGGGATTACCGACGTGGGCGTTATCATGCACGGCAAGTGCCAGAGCATGCTGGATCATCTGGGTACCGGCAAAAGCTGGGATCTGAGCCGCAAGACCGGCGGCCTGAAGCTGCTGCCCGCCTTCGCCTACAGCGAGAGCTGGGGCGTGGTGGGGCCGTTCCGGGGCAAGATGGAGGCACTGGGCTGCGTCATTGAGTATCTGCGCCACATCCGGCAGGACTATGTGGTGCTGTCCGACAGCGATCTGGTGACCAATCTGCCCTTGCGGCAGGTGCTGGAGGCCCATATTGCCTCCGGCGCGGACATGACCTGCGTCTGCACCAGCCATCCCGGCGAGAGCGGCGACACCTATTTCAAGCTGGACAATACCGGCCGCATCGTGGACACCGCCTATGATATCCGCACACCGGAGGGCTATCAGAGCCTGAATATCTTCCTGCTGGGCCGTGACCTGCTGCTGGAGCTGGTGGAGGACTGTATGGCCCATGACCGCTACAGCTTCCGCCATAACGTTTTGCAGGACAAGGGGAAGGAGCTGCGGTTCAACGGCTATGTGTGGGACGGCTTTGCCGCCCGCATCAACTCGGTGCAGGGGTACTATCAGCGTAGCATGGAACTGCTGCGGCCGGAGATCCGGGCGGAGCTGTTCTGTCCCCAGCGCCCGGTGTACGCCAAGGAAAACGACGCTGCCTCCACCTACATCGACCCCAGCGGTGAGTGTGTCAATTCCCTGATCTCCGACGGCTGCGATATTCAGGGTAGCATCCGCAACTGCATCCTATTCCGGGGCGTCCGGGTGGAAAAGGGTGCCCACGTGGAGAACAGCATTCTCTTTAAGAACACGGTGGTGCGCTCCGGCGCATCCATCCGCTGCGTCATTGCCGACAAGAATGTGGAGTTCGGCTCTGACGTGGCCATGGCGGGCCACGCTCAGTACCCGCTGGTGGTGGAGAAGAATACGAAATTATAACTGGCATAACTGGCATGAAATCTGACGGCGAAGTAAGCCTCGCAGAGTTCGCCGCCCGCAGGCGGCGAAACAATCCAATTATTTTTCCGGCGGCGTGTACGTCGGAAAAATACTTCTCGGCCGCCAGTGTGTCCGAAGGACGCGCGCAGTCGGCCGCAAGCCATATTGGCAGAAAAATCGCAAGATTTTTCGCCAGCTATAATGAGGAGGACGACTTATGAAAATACTGTTTGCCGCCAGTGAGGCGTTTCCCTTCTGCAAGACGGGCGGTCTTGCGGACGTGGCCGGCAGTCTGCCGGTATCTCTGGCCGAGAACGGCGATCAGGTGGCGGTGATCCTGCCGCTGTATGATAAGATCCCCTACGAGTGGCGGCAGCGGATGGTTTACCGCAGCTATATCTATGTGGACGTGGCATGGCGGCACCAGTACTGCGGCCTGTTCGTCATGGAGTATCGGGGCGTGACGTGGTATTTCGTGGATAACGAGCACTATTTCCGCCGGGGTCGGTTGTACGGCGAGTATGACGACGGCGAACGCTTCGCCTTTTTCAGCAAGGCGGTGGTGGATCTGCTGCCCAGTCTGGACTGGATGCCGGATGTGATCCACTGCAACGACTGGCAGACGGCGCTGGTGCCCATCTATCTCAAGGACGTTGCCACCCGCAGTACTGACGGGGGGCGGGTTACAAAAACCGTGTCCCCCATCCATAATATCGAGTATCAGGGCCGCTATGGCCCCGACACCGTGGCCGACCTTTTCGGTCTGCACGAGGGCTGGTGGAACGACGGCACGCTGCAAATGGACGGCGACGTGAATCTCATGAAGGCCGCCATGCTGGTGTCCGACGCGGTCACCACCGTCAGCCCCACCTATGCCGCCCAGCTTCACGACGATTATTATGCCCACGGCATGGCCTCCATCGTGGATACCATCGGCTACAACTTCAACGGTCATATCTTTCATGAGATAAATACCTTCTACCGTTCCTTCATGTTTATACTCACGGTCTTTATGGACGGAAGTCATGGCATTGTAGAAGTGGGTAGCATGGGTGAATCCGGCTTCGTATGCTTTTTTCACTTGGAGATAATCGGCTGTGGTGTGGGCTAGTGAAACCAACACACCATGAGCTGACGCATATTTACCGAATTCCAAAGCTCCGTCAAGCTCGGGGGCGGTGCTCCAGCGTTTAATACATTGGGTACTGTTTAGTAATTCCTTATATTCTTGGGGATCGGGCGGGTAAATATAATTAGGGTCTTGTCCGCCTTTCATAGCCATATTCAAATAGTTGCCTTCGAGATGTAATCCCATGATACGGGCCCCCTGTTCCGGGTGGTTCATGATGTGCTCGCAGGTCTTGATCGCTTCCCGGAAGGTCTCGATAGGGGCTGCTGCCAATGTAGGATATAAAGTCGTTGTTCCCTGTAAAGCATGTGCTCTTGTGATCGCATAGAACGCTTTCGGGGTAGCTTCCGTGAAATCATGTCCGTTGCCGCCGTGTACATGCGTGTCGATACAGCCGGGAGCCACATAATATCCTTTTGCGTCGATGATCTCCGCATGAGGAATCTCCCGGTTTTGCCCGGTGATCTCCACTATTTTCCCATCCGAGATGATGATTTGCCCGTTTGGTAGGAGGCCCGAAGGAGTTAATACTTTTGCGTTTATGATTTTAAGAAATGCGCTTTCCATATATTTTGTTTTTAGTCTTTTGGAATCAGTAATAAGTTATCCTTATAGGACAACGGGGGATTATATTGGATTTCCCGGTTGCCCCTCGGGGTAGCGGATCGTAAGAGTGGTGACTGGCCGGTTATCTCGTAAATAGCTTGTCCTAATAAAGGATCCTTCAAATCTCCGAATTCAGCTAGATCACTCTTGAATTCATCGATAGCTACATCGGGATGAAATCCGTCTTCATAATCAGCTTCCCGATCCTTATTATAAATATGGAAAGTGACGGGAGAAAGTATCCAGCCATATTTTTTAGATTCATTGTAGATCGTCATACCGACGGTCTTGCCAAAAGTCTGCTTACCGATAACCCGAACGTCTAGATAAGATCGTAGCGAGTTAATGATAAGTTCGGAGGCAGAAGCCGTAGTTGAACCTGTCAAAACAAATAGCCGTTGTAGGTTTAAGTTTCCCGCCATGACCTCGGTCGTTTTGAGCAAAGGCAAGGTCTCATTTTTATTGGAGTTTTTATCGTTATACTCCATGATACATAAAGGTTCTCCTAAAACGTTTTCACGGACTAATAGCGAAGCCAGTAATTGGGCGCAATTGACAAGCCCACCCCCATTATAGCGTAAATCAAGTACGAACTCATTGACGTTGCGGCTTTTGAATTTTTCGAAGAGTTGTTGCAAATAAAGATTATAACTTGTGTCGCTATAATCGTATTCATCCGGTCCGGAGGCGAAATGGTTGTACATCAAATAGCCGATTCGCTTATTGCCATATGTGTATACGGAATCTTTTAGGAATGGGGTGTCTTCTACCGTTCGGGATGCGTTTAGGGTGACTATCCGTGTCGGGACTATTCCTTTGCCATTTCCTTGGACTTCTCCTAGTTGGAGGGATACGCTGCCTCCGTTCCTCAATATGTCATAATCTTGGATAGTACCCCAAGAACCGTTTACGCCAAGTATCCAGTCTCCCCGTTTCAATCCGGCTTCTTCGGCGGGTGAATCCTTTAATACATAAAGGACAATGGCTATTTTATAGGTACTGCCTCCGTCTTTAAGGTTGGAAGTCGCGAAATCGAATCCGTATGAGTTGTTCGCGTCGTAAATGCTCTTTGTTACGGTTGCTTTCTCTAATTGGGAGAAGTAATGATGGCCATCAGAAAGCTCTTTCCCGTCTTTATCGGATAACAGGCCTTTAAAGAAGCTCTCCGGATCAAGACTAAAGTCCAAGGAACTTTTATCCGGGAACTCGGAATACCAAAGATAATTCTCTCGCATCGTTTGCTCGATCCATTGATTTACTTCATTGTCGGTTGCCGGAATATCGATATCATCTTTCTCGCAAGCGGAGAATGCTAAAAGGCCAAGGATAACGATCGTATAATACTTATAATTCATAGTGGATATATATTAAAAACAGCCCTTCTCTCAATAACGGAAAAGGGCTGTTGATATTGTTAAGGACAAATATACGCTATATTTTCTTCTCGATAACCGCTTGAACAACATTTAATACATAATCGCCCAGCTTTTCACTTTCACTAACCATGTCCATGTAATAAACGCCATCTTGATATTGGTACAGCTTATTGTTGATGTCCTCGATATTCCGGCTCTTCAACTGGTTGCGGTAGTTGTTGATCTCGTTCTCTATGTTATAAGAAGGATTGATATCATCATGCACGAGCTCCGGCTTATGCAGAATTACGTTCATGCGGCTTAACGCCCCGGATACCAATTCGAACATATGATCCAGATGCTTGTTTTGCTCCTCCGTGAATTCGGATTTGAACTCGTTTCTGCGTTTGATACTTCGGGCAAGGTTATTACAAGAATCCGCTATACTCTCGATTTCCGAGACGGCACGTAGCATGATACGGATTTCTTCCTTACTTTCAGAACTCAAACGGCCTTCCGATACTTCAGTCAAGTAATTCGCGATCTCGATCTCCATGCGGTCGCTGATATTCTCGTATTTCTCTACACGGCTATACGTCTTGAGGAAGGTCTCCTCATTCTTCTCGTAAAATAATTCTTTCACCATATTAAACATCCTAGCCGTACGCTCGGCGAATAATGAGATTTCTTTATGAGCTTGTAGGATGGAAAGCTCGGCGGTGGATAACATACCTCCCGTGATATAGCGAAGGCGGTATTCCTCGTCTTCCACCTTGGGCTTGATAAGCGTACATACGGTCTTTTCGATCAAGCTTACGAACCAGATCATAATGAAAGTATTACTGATATTGAATGCAGTGTGGAACGCTGCCAGTTTAAAGGATACCGCCACAGCCGGATCACTGACCTTCATTACATGGGTAACAAACCATGAGACGGCATTCGTGAAAGGGTAGAAGAGCACCAAAACCCACATGACACCGAAAACGTTGAAAACAAGGTGCGCTAACGCGGCTCGTCGTGCTTGTGTGTTTCCGGTTAATGCGGCTAAGTTGGCCGTAATCGTGGTTCCGATATTCTCGCCTAATACCAAAGCGACTCCCAAATGGTAATCGATCCAGCCGTTGGCACACATAATCAATGTAATAGCCATCGTGGCAGCGGAGGCTTGTACGATCATGGTTAAGATCGCTCCGATAAATAAGAACAAGATGATGGAGAAAAATCCCATATCCGTATAATTCTGCACGAAAGCCAGCATTTCCGGATTCGCTCCGAGGTCCGGGGCGTTTGCCTTTAAACTTTGAAGGCCCATGAACAGGAACGCGAAACCAAAAACAAATTCACCAATTGATTTACGAGAGCTTTTTCCTGAGAAGAAGAGTGGGAGAGCGAAAGCTAAAAGGGGAAGGGCGAATGCGGCGATATCGACCTTGAAACCGAGGGCGGAGATAAGCCATGCCGTTACCGTGGTTCCGATGTTGGCACCCATAATGACTCCGATGGATTGGGTCAGCGTAAGAAGCCCGGCGTTCACGAAACTCACGACCATAACCGTCGTAGCCGATGATGATTGGATAAGAGCCGTTATTAACACCCCGGTGAGCATACCGGTTACTCTGTTCGTGGTCATCGCGGTTAGTATTCGACGTAAACTGTCACCCGCAAATTTTTGTAACCCTTCACTCATGATCTTCATTCCGTACAAGAACAGCGCCAAGGAGCCGATCAGCCGGAGAAAATCAAAAAAAGAATAGTCCATTTAAATTACGTTTAAGTGGATTGTATATCCGATTAATATTCCTAACTTTAGGGGGCGAATTTACAAATAATAACTGAGATAGTATGTCTGAGACAATAACAATTTACTGCAAAAATAATAATACCTACAAGGATGTACCCATTGGTTCTTCGTTGTTGGACATTTATACGGCGGTTGGCGCTCCGCTTCGGTACAGGCCGATGAACGCGCAAGTGAATAATAAGACGGAAAGCTTGAACTTCCGTTGCTGGCAACCGAAGGATATCGAATTTATCGACTATACTCAATTATCCGGATTGAGAACCTATGTCCGCTCGCTTTGCCATATATTTTCCAAGGCGGTGTATGATATTTGGCCGACGGCGACCTTAAATCTGGAACATCCGGTGTCGAAAGGTTACTATTGCGTGATCCATAACGGCAAGAACATCGATCTGGAGACGATCGAGAAGATCAAGAAACGTATGTGGGAGTTGATTGACGCGGATCTTCCTTTCCTCCATAAGAGTGTCCGTACGGTGGATGCCGCCGTATTGTTCAGGGAGCGGGGTATGAATGATAAGGCTCGCTTAATAGAGACGGCGGGATTGCCTTATACCTCTTATTATGAGTTGGAAGGTTATATCAACTTCTTTTATGGCTGTTTAACCCCTTCGACCGGCTATATCCAATTGTTTGACTTGGAACCGTATATGGATGGCGTTTTGCTCCGTATCCCGAAGCAGACCGATCCGATGGAATTGCAGCCTGTCATCAAGCAGGATAAGATGTTCGAGGCTTATAAGGAACACCTTACATTGCAGCGGACTGTCGGCTTAGATAATGTGGGGGATTTGAATTTAGCGATAGAGAAAGGCCGCTCTCAGGATATAATCCTTGTCTCTGAGGCGATGCAGGAAAAACAGGTTGCCAAGATCGCCGAAAAGATCGCCGATGGATATAAAGAGGGCATCCGTATCGTCTTGATCTCCGGCCCTTCTTCTTCGGGAAAGACTACGTTTTGCAAGCGTTTGCAAGTACAATTGACGACTAACCTGCTTCATCCGGTAGGAATTTCCTTGGATGATTATTTCTTGAATCGGGAAGATACACCGAAAGATGAGCATGGCGAGTATGATTTTGAATCTTTGTATGCGCTGGATTTACCTTATTTTAATAAGGATTTGAAGAAGTTGTTATCCGGGGAAGAGATCGAGCTGCCTAGTTTCAACTTTGAGTCTGGCCGAAGGATTTTCAAGGGAAAGAAGTTAAAACTTCGTGAGAACTCGATTTTGGTAATAGAAGGTATTCATGCTTTGAATCCGGAACTGACGGAGTTTATCGATGATAAATATAAATATCGGGTATATGTCTCGGTCTTGACCTCTATCTCTTTGGATAACCATAATTGGATACCGACGACGGATAATCGTCTGCTGCGCCGTATTATCCGGGATTATCGCTTTAGGGGATATTCGGCGGAAGATACGATCAACCGTTGGCCGAGCGTGCGCCGGGGTGAGGATAAATGGATCTTTCCGTATCAGGAGAATGCGGACGCTATGTTTAATAGCGCTATGTTGTATGAGTTGGCCGCTTTGCGGAAATATGCGGAACCGATCCTAGCGCAAGTACCCGAGAGCAATAAAGCGAATGCCGAGGCATATCGTTTGCTTCGTTTCCTTCGCTACTTTAATTATATCCCTACGGAAGAGTTGCCGGGAACTTCCTTGCTCCGTGAATTCTTGGGGGGAGGAAGCTTCAAGTACTAGGTAGAATCAGACTCTATAAAGCCTTTAAAAAAAGACGTACGTGTTTTTCCGAAAACATGTACGTCTTTTTTTGAAAACACGTACGTGTTTTTATGTTACCCCTTTTTGACAAAATGTTTCGGGGCCCGGATTTAAGCTGTTTGTTATTTGGAGGCCGGGCAATGATCCGTCGGGCAAAAGATCATGCACCTTGTTTAGAACTATTATAGTTTAATAGCTGTACTGTTAAAACTAAAAACTTATATTTGCATGTTGATAAATAAGAGGGCGGGTGATTGTCCTGTCCTTACAGTGCAATGAGTTAGATTATGTTAAAGCAACAGTTACAACAAAAGTTACAGCAAAAGCTATCCCCTCAGCAGATACAGTTGATACGGCTTCTGGAGCTTCCCGCGATCGAGTTGGAAGAACGTGTGAAGCATGAGCTGGAAGATAACCCAGCCTTGGAGGAAGGAAAAGAGCCTGTTGATGATTTTGAACGAACTGAAAGCGAGGAGGGGGGAGAAGAGATCCCTTCTGTTGATACTGAGACCGACCTTTCTTTGGGAGATTATTTAACGGAAGACGATATACCTGATTATAAGCTACGGGAAATGACCGAGCGTGCGGAACGGAAAGAGGATGTCCCCTTCTCCGTAAGCCAATCCTTGAATGAGTTTCTGTTACAGCAGCTCGGGTTAAGGGATTTACCGGATAAGCAAATGAAAATAGCGGAGTATATCATAGGAAATATCGATGATGACGGTTATTTGCGCCGGGACCTTTCGGCGATAGCGGACGATTTGATCTTCCAAGCCGGACAAGAGGTAGATGAGAAGGAGATCGAGTCTATCTTGAATATCATCCAAGATTTTGAGCCTGCCGGGGTAGGTGCCCGTGACTTGAAAGAATGTCTGTTGATCCAGCTGGATAAGAAGGAGAATACTCCGGTTACAAATTTGGCGATTCGTGTTTTGACCGAATATTTCGAGGAGTTCACCCGCAAACATTACGATAAGATCTTACGAGGTCTCGATATCGATGAGGAAACGTTAAAGAAGGTCATTCACGAGATTACTATGTTAAATCCGAAACCCGGAAGTAGTTGGGGTGGTTCTATGGAAGTGGCGATGAGCCAGATCATCCCGGATTTCGTGGTGGAAGCGCATAATGGAGAGCTTATCTTGAGCATGAATAACCGGGGGGTACCGGATATGCGTATCAACCGGGAGTATGCCGAGATGTTTCAGGATTATACGGCGAATAAGGCGAACCAAACCGCTGAGAGGCGGGATGCCGTACAGTTCGTGAAACAAAAGTTGGATTCCGCCCAGTGGTTCATCGACGCTATCAAGCAACGTAATGAGACCTTGCAGCGTACCATGGAGGCGATTATTTATTTACAACGGGACTTTTTCCTGACAGGCGATGAGGCTACCCTCCATCCCATGATCTTGAAAGACGTAGCGGAGCGTGCGGGATATGATATCTCCACTATTTCCCGGGTAAGTAACAGTAAATATGTGCAAACGAATTTCGGTATTTATCCGTTGAAATACTTTTTCTCCGAGTCTATGCAGACCGATACCGGTGAGGAGATCTCGACCCGTGAGGTGAAAAAGATCATGAAAGAACATGTAGATGCCGAAGATAAACGAAAACCGTTGACCGATGAGGAGTTGGCTACGATCCTGAAAGAAAAAGGATATGTCATCGCCCGGCGTACGGTAGCGAAATACAGGGAGCAACTGGGGATTCCGGTAGCTCGTCTGAGAAAAGAAATATAAAAGCGTATGAAACTATTCTCGAATATAATATCCTTCGTGTTCCATCCGTTGCTTATGGTAACCTATGGGATCGTGTTGGCGTTGATGTTTACATTTCTCGCCATTTACCCGTTACCTGTGAAGCTGCTGATTGCCGGAGGTACCTTTATTTCGACAGCGATAGTTCCCGGGCTTTTCATCTTCTTATTGGTGAAAAATGGCGCGGCCGGCGATATAGAGCTTTCCGACCGGAAGGAACGAGTGGTTCCTTATCTGATTTTTATCACTTCCATCTTGGTATGTATCTTTTTCCTGTATAAGATGCTGATGCCGTTTTGGTTGTTAGCGATGCTGATCGGGGCTTGCGTAGCCTTGGTAATCGCCTTATGCATCAATTTTGCTTGGAAGATTAGCGCGCATGCCATTGGTATCGGCGGGTTACTGGGCGGTATTATGGGAGTGGCGCGTATCCATATGATAAATCCCTACTGGGCTTTTATAGTCGTGTTGATCGTGGCTGGTTTTTTAGGTGCCTCGCGTTTCTTTTTGAAAAGTAATGTCTAC
>OGQP01002291.1_pt1 | contig 10285 bp, 8 predicted proteins | sample 1553251 | NCBI WGS metagenome assembly OGQP01 (sample SAMEA2580016, study PRJEB22360) | human gut metagenome | biome: human gut; feature: human-associated habitat; material: faeces | place: Denmark | collected 2008/2010 | reverse complement strand
GATCACGACCACCGGAATCGCCAGCACGACAGCCCAGAAAGCCCGCCGTTTCAGGTCCCGGTACCGCTCCCGGTTCATCCGCTCCAACTCGTCGGGCGTGTCATCATCCGAATCGGCGAGCATATCGTAACCGCCCTCCTGCACGGCTTGCCGGAGTTTTTCCGGCGAGGTCTGCATCGTGTCGTATTCGACCGCTGCGGTCGAAGCCGCCAGATTGACGGAAGCCGCGACGACGCCCGTCTGGGCATTGAGAATTTTTTCCACACGTGCGGCACATCCGGCGCAGTGCAGCCCCGCAAGGGGAAAAGTCCGTTTTACATATTTACCTTTCGACATACTTTTTGATTTTTTTACAGACAGGGACGAGCACGGAATATCCGCACGCCCTTCGTGTCCTTTCGATACAAAGATCGGGACAAAAAGGGCGGAAGGCGTTATATAATTCCGGATACTATTTACAAGATTTCGGAACGACCGGCGGATTACACCTTGTCCAGCGATTTGCGACGGTTCTCGCCGATCTTCCGGAAATGGCTGGGCGTAAGTCCCGTCACCTTCTTGAACTGGGCGCTCAAGTGGGCCGTACTCGAATAGTTCAGCTTGTCGGCAATCTCGCCGAGCGACAGCTCGCCGTAAGCCAGCAACTCCTTCACCCGTTCGATTTTCTGTGCGATGAAGTATTGTTCGATCGTCGTGTTTTCGATCTCCGAAAACAACGAACTCACTGCCCCGTAATCCTGATGCAACCGGTCCGCGATATAATCCGAGAGGTTGGTCCGCAAAGCGGCGTCCTTCTCCCGCACCAGCTCGATGACCGTATTCTTCACCCGCTCGACGGTCTGCTTGCGGCGGTCGTCGATCAACTCGAACCCGACGGCGCGGAGCGCTTCGTCCAACTCCTTTCTTCGCTCGGCAGTCAGTTCTGCGGGCAGCACGGCTTCGCCGAGAACGACCGACGAGGCCTCGATCCCCGCCTGCCGCAAAATATCGCGCACGACCAGAATACAGCGGGGACAAACCATGTTCTTAATGAAGAGTTTCATCGGCAACGGAAAGAATTTGTCGATGACAAAGATACGATTAAGCCGAGTGTAAAAGCAAATTTTATTTGCATTTTGCCGAGGCGGAGTATCTACGACGAAGTCAAAGATTGAGGAAAAGCCGAGGCATATCGGCAGGTTGCGGTAGAGCAGGTCGATATTCGGTGGATCGAAATATACAATCAAAAAATAAATGACACTTGACAGGCTTGCATAACTGTCGATTTTTATTTAATTTAGTCATAAAAAGATGGTTTTATACTATGTATGACGCCTTTATTTGATACTATAACGCTTTCTATGATAAAACGCCTTACCTTCAGCTTACTCCTGACCTGTTTGTATGTTCCCTGTTTTTCCCAGGAACGCTTCGTTGTCCGGGGCCGTATTCTCGATGCGGAATCCGCTCCGGTTCCTTATTGTTCGGTCAGCATTCTCGAATCGCGCGACTCCACGATCCTCGGAGGCGCCGTTTCCGACACGGAAGGCCGTTACAGCCTGCATTTCGAGCAGGCGGGCCGCTATCTGCTCTGCTACGACCATCTGGCCTACGAATCCTGCTACCGAACGGTAGAGGTTCCGGAGGCGCAAACCCTGCCCGATGTGATTCTACGTCCGGCCAGCCGACATATCGACGAGGTGGTCGTGGTGGCCCGAAATACCGAATACAGGGCAGGCCGCTACGAAGTCAATATGTTGGGTAATCCGATCGTCCGCAACCGGTCCGTGATGCAGGTGCTGGATCTGCTGCCGGGCCTGCGGGCTTCCGATAATACCTTGTCCATCAAGGGAACGCCGGTGTCGGTCGTCTATATCGACGACCGGTTGGTAACGGATCTCGGGGAGCTTTCCGCCCTTCGTGCCGAAGACGTGAAAAGCGTGGAGGTCCAGAACAAGACGGGAGCGGCCTATTCCGCCACGACTTCTGGCGGTATCGTCCGTATCCGGCTCAAGAAACTCGCCGCAGGCAGTTTTTACGGCAACGTATCTTCCTCCGCGTCCGTTTCCCGCGACGGATATTCTACGGGACTCGCCCTGCCGTTCTCGGCCCAGTGCGGACGATTGGGAATATATATATGTGTCGGGTTCCTATGGGGAGAACGAAACGCTCGACCGCACCTATTCCGAATTTCGCAATTCGGGATACTCGCTCGATTCGGAGGACCGGGGGCGGATCACCTCCCGGAATATCCGCGAACTTCTGAGCCTGGTTTACAAGATAAACGACCGCCATTCGATCGGTCTCGGGGGACAGATTTTCATGGGAGCGAGCGACCCGTCCAATACGGTGCACACGACCTCTGCGGGATTGGCCTGGGGCGATGTACCGCCGCAGATGCCCGAAGCCGGATATACGCTCTACCGCTACGGGGGGGGGCACGCTCTACAACCGGCAGTATCAGGGGTCGCTGAATTATATCTTCCGTTTCGACACGTTGGGTTCCCGGCTCTCTTTCAAGGCCGACTACCTGCACCAGAACGTCGATCGGAATTACGACTACGACACGCGCGATTTTTCCCGGCCGGAGGATGCGGAACCCTTCTCCACGGAGTTGCGGCGCGAGCGCTACAAGCTGCTGGGACATCTGTTCGCGTCCCGGCTCGACCTGAACAAGAATTTTTCGGAAGAGCGCTCGCTCGATGTGGGGTTGAGCTATGATTTGCGGTATGCGGACAACAACGCTCCCGTGCATCGCTTCGAGGAGGAAGAGTGGATCCCGGACCCGAAGATGAGTACCTGGTTTATCGACCGCACTCAAAGCACGGGTGCCTACACCCAATGGGCCGATGCCTACGGCAAGTTCTCCTATCAGGCGGGCCTGCGACTGCAATGGGATCGCATCGCTTACCGGAATGCCGAAAATACGGGCTACGAACATCGTGACTACTGGCGGCTTTTCCCGGAACTCAGCCTGACCTACACGTTCAACCCGGAAAAGGGCACCAATATCAATCTCGGCCTCTATCGGTCCAGCGGCCGGCTGCCCGACAACAACGCCCTGAGTCCCCGCCGGGTCTGGCAGTCGCAATACAGTTATACCGTAGGCAACGAAAATCTCGAACCCGGCTGGGGGTACGACATCGACCTGAGCTATACGCTGCGCAACAAACTGACGATCTCTTACGGAGGTACGTGGTCGCGCGGCAGTGAAACGATGACTTTCTATGACCCCGACGATCCGAACATCGTCTATACGACGAAGGTGAACGGGGAACACGGCTCGGCGCATAATATCTGGATCGATTATACGACATTGGTAACCAAATGGTTCCGAGTGAAATCTTTCATTCACGGATATTGGTATCGGAGAGAGGTGGATGGCGACTGGCAGGCTTCGTACAGTGCCGGAGGCGGGATGTTCAGCCTTTCCCTTATGTTCCAGCCGCATCCCTCGATGATTATCTATCTGGACGGAGGCGTCGAGCTGCCCCAAAAAAGATTGGAAACCTGGCAAAATTCCTATTGGGCTTTAGCTGCCGGAATAACCAAATCATTCTGTAAAGACAAACTGTATATATCCCTCGACGTGAACAATATCCTTTCGACCAAACTGAAAAAGGAAACGGTACGCTGGGACAACTCCTACTATTCCGTCCTGCGGCAACCTCGGGGACACAGAAGTCTGCGGCTGGTCTTTTCGATCGGCTACCGGTTCAACCGAAATGCCAAAAAGAGCGTATCGACCGTGCAAACGTTACGAGATCCGGAAGAAATTCTGAAATAGGCCGCTCAAGACCCGTATTCGAATCCAGTGCGCAAGACGTGCTTTCCGAGAACCGTATTTTGTGAAACTTTTCCGCTCGATATATGAATAGTGGAATTGGCATCGCTTTTCTCCCCGGCAATCCGAAGCATTTCGGCGCTTTCACATCTGCCTCAAAAACCAAAAAAATTACGGACGGCTGCATCCGGCAGCCGCCCGTAAAAAATTCCGCCCTCCGAAATCAGAAGTTGTAGCGCACCATCAGATTGACCCGATTGGCATGGCCCTTCATTCCGTCCATATTTTCGCGGGTGCCGTACAGGTATTCGGCCGCAAGCTGACAGCAGGGGGCCAAATCCCAGAAAATATTGCCGAAGACATACTGACCGCGACGGTATTCGTCATCGGCATAGGCCCCGTTCCTGCGGCAAACCTCCGCCATGGAATAACCGCCCGAAATGGCGAGTTTGTTCGGAACGAGGTCGATTTGCGCAGCCGCCTGCCAACCGTACATCGGCATAGTCTGAATACTCCTCGGATTGTGAGGATTGGGTGTAAAATCCAGTCCGATGCCCGATAAATCTTGGATGTAGGGAGTGATGCCCTCGCCGTACACACCGTTGAAGAAGAGTTGCAGGGGACCCGCTACTTTGATATTTCCGCTGGCCTGGACGCCCCAGCCGAAGAGCGAAGTATTGTTACCCGTCGATTCGTTGTGCAGATACATATCGCGGAAAACGGCCGATGCCCGGAAATGGCTCTCCTTGTTCCGGCCCCAATTCACCTGCATATAAACCGGAAAATCGGGTACGCGCTGCGGAATCGAAGCGAACGAATCGCCGTAGGTGCCGCTTACGTTCGGTAGCTCGGCGGCAACGCCGAATTTCAGAATATCGCGGTAGATCGAATGCTCGTAACGGATCATCGTCGAGAAAAAGTAGTTATAGGCATTGGGACCCTGGAAGTCGATCGTATTGGGAGCGGCGTTCAGGTCGCAGAACGTCGTTACGTCGCGTCCGAACGTGAACCCTTTGAACGATACGTAAGCCGACCGGATACGGGGCGTATAACTGTTGGTTCCTCCGCCGCGGAAGTCCGTACTGAAATAGAGGGTGACACGGCCCAGTTTTTTCGAATTGGCGATGGCCTTCAGAAATATGCGGGAGGTAGTTCCGTCCAGGCCGAATTTCTGACGGGTGGCATAGGTGCCGGGAACGGCGATCGTGGCCGGAATGAAATCCTGTGCTCCGGAGATTCCGTCGAAGTCATACGACGCACGCAGAGTCACCTGGCCGCCGAGCGAGAAAGAGAATTTGTTCTGCTTGGTGGCGAAGATGAAGTGAGGCAGTTCATCCTGCTGGAAACCGGGATGATGGGTTTCGATATAATCCCGAATGGCATTGTCGATTGCCAGTTGGTTCAATACGGCCGCTTCGAGCAAGGCCTCTTCGTCTGCAGGCGGTTGAGGTGCATTGACGGAAACCAAATAAACCGTCGGAGAGTATTCGCCGGTCTTTACGCTGTCCTTACGGATCTGGTAGGTCTGGGCCGAAACCGAGGCCGCAGAAACCGCCAGCAACATTGCGATTAAAAGTCGAAAAATTTTCATAAGCAATAAAATTAAATTATTCCGATAATGGCGGATGCCATCTATATATGTATATTACGATTTTGGAAGTCAGACAATTGGTATTTGCCCGAAACGTGGCAAGTTATATGCCAAAATACCCGGCAAGAACAGGTGCAGCAGGTCGGAAAGCGGGATCCTCCAGCCTGCGAGCCGGACCGGTCACGGCATCTGCCAGACGTTCGAACCTATTCCCGAAGTCTTCGGACGGATGTCGGTCTCCTTTCCCTAAATAAAATTCCCTCAAAAAGTGTAAAAAATGAACAGAAGGCGTTGGCAAATCCTGCAAATCGGATAAACTAACGGCGAAATAGTTATTTCCGAAACGGTCGCTATCCGATATTTTTGTATTTTTGTAAAAACATATTTTTCATATGAAACATAAGTTAGTGATAGCAATGACTGCGGCAACGCTGTTTCTGGTCGGGTGCGGGCAGCGGCAACATACGGAACAGGTAACGCTCGTGCGCATCGATACCGTAAAAACAGCGAATACCTGTGATATTCTCGAATTTCCCGCCCGAGTACAGGCTGCCGGAGAAGTTCACCTCGCATTCAAGATACCCGGAACCTTGCAACGTATTTATGTCGATGACGGAGCTTTTGTCCGTCAGGGTGAACTTGTTGCCGAAATGGATCCGCGCGATTACGAACTTCAGTTACAGGCGGTCGAAGCCGAATATTTGAGTATCAAGGCCGAAGCCGAACGTGTAATGGCGCTTTACGACCAAAACGTCGCTACCGCCGATGCTTACGACAAAGCGCGATACGGGCTGCAACAGATTACGGCGAAATACGAGAACGCCCGCAACCAATTGGCCGATACGAAACTGTATGCTCCTTTCGACGGCTACGTGAAGCGTCGGCGCTTCGACCCTCCGACGGTCGTAGCGGCCGGAATGCCGGTCATCACGTTCCTGTCGGGCAAGAATCCCGAGGTCGAACTTTTCATTCCGGCATCGACTTACATTCGCCGTCGGGAGATCGCTTCGTTTGCGGCGGTGTTCGATTTTCTGCAAGGGCAAAAAATTCCGCTGCGTCTGCTCCATGTCGATCCGAGCGCCAATGCCAATCAGCTTTACGCCGTGCGGTTGGCACTGCCCGTGAATACGGAGATCGCGGCGACACCCGGCATGAACGCAACGGTCGAAGTCGCCATGCGGCAGGAAACGGAGGCATCGGTAGAGATTCCTGCATCGGCTCTGTTCAGCAACGGCGACAAGACGAGTTACGTGTGGATTTACCGACAGGACGGGACGATCGCACGCCGACGGGTCGAAGTAGTCCGTCTGCATACGGACGGAACGGCGACGATAGCGGATGGTCTGAACGAAGGCGAACGGATCGTCGTGGCCGGAGTTCATAAATTGACGGAAGGCCAGCGGGTCGCACCGCTTCCTGCTCCGTCGAAAACCAATGAAGGAGGGCTGCTATGATCGACTTGGGCAAATGGGCTTTCGGACACAGCAAGCTCGTCTATTTTCTGTTGGCGGTACTGTTGGTAGGCGGTCTGAAATCGGCCTACGACATGGGAAAACTCGAAGATCCCGAAGTCAAGGTAAAAATCGCCATGGTGGTCGGGGTTCGTCCGGGAGCGTCGGCGCACGAAATGGAACTGGAAGTGACCGACCCGCTGGAAAAGGCGATCCGTACCGTCGGAGAGGTGGACAATACGCAGAGTTGGTCGTACAACGACCTCTGCATCATACAGGTAGAACTCAAAAGTACGACGCCCGATGACCGGCTCGAACAGTGTTGGGATATGCTGCGGCACAAGGTTTCCGATGCGGAAGCGTCGTTGCCCGGCGGTACATCCGTGACGGTTCAGGACGATTTCAGTCTGGTTTACGGTATGTTTTACGCCCTGACCGCCGAAGGCTTCAGCGAAAGACAGCTCGCCGACTATGCCGGACTGATCCAGCGCGAATTGACCGATCTCGACGGCGTGGCCCGGGTGGAGCTTTACGGAAAGCGCGAGGAGAGTATCGATATTTCGCTGCGTGCGGACCGAATGGCGACACTCGGCATTTCGCCAACGGAAGTACTCGCCACCCTGAACGGACAAAACGGCACTTTCTATGCCGGTTACTACGACAACGGGGATCAACGCGTGCGCGTAACGGTCACCGATAAGTCGCGTACGGTCGAACAGATCCGCAACATGGTCATTCAGGAAACGCTGCAATGGATGGCTGAGCGGCAGCGGTGTGCGGATGCACAGAGAACTTCTGCCACATCGGTGGAATCCATTTCGCCTGAGAATCCTGCGGCGGCCACGAGAGCCAAAGTAGAATCCACAGCGCCAACCGTTCCCGCACAGCCCAAATCTGACCATGCGGAGAGTACCGCACCGGAAGATCCCGGCTCCGCTGACGCTGCCGCCTCCAAAGACACCGCGCCGCACGTGGGTGAAATGACTCCGACGCACTCACAGCCATCCGGTCAAGCAGGGCAAACCGCACCGACAGGAGCAGAGTACCATGCCCCCACGGTGGGCGAAACCGTTGTGCGGATGCTGCATCACATGAGCGGAATTTTTGAGGACAACAGCAAGCTCGATCAGATCCACCGAGGGTTGCAGATCGACCATAAGCGCCGTCAGGAATTGCAGCGCAAGCGGCTGGCGATGGGACACAAGCCGGACGACCACGAAGAACAGACGTTCAGATAGCGCAAAGCAGAATTTTGAAAGGACACATCATGAGCAAATATATTTATTTTACGCCGGAGGAAAAGGTGCGGGCACAAAACACAGACCTCGTGTCTCTGCTGCGTGCCCAGGGGGAGCGACCCGTGCGCTCCGGCCGGGAGTTCCGTACGCCCAATGATCCCAGCATCACCGTGCGGGGCAACAAGTGGTTCGACCACTCCAAGCGCGAGGGCGGCTATGCCGTCAGCTTTGTCCAGCGTTATTACCGCCTCCCTTACCAGGAGGCGGTTTTGCTTTTGCTGGGCAGAAAGAATGGAAAATCGTATGAGCAGGCAAAGCCCGCAAAGGAGGCTCCGAAGCCCTTCGCGCTGCCGGAGCCTTACGGGACCATGCGGCGTATGTATGCCTACCTCATGCGTCAGCGCCACATCGACCGGGAGGTCATCTCCTATTTCGTACATGAAAAGCTGCTCTACGAGGACAAGCATCACAACTGCGTTTTCGTGGGGCTGGATGGCAGCGGCGAGGCGAAACACGCCCATATTCGCAGTACCAACAGCGAGGGACGGGTGTTCCGCATGAACATTGAGAGCAGCGCCAGCGAACACTGCTTTCATAAGGACGGCACGGACAAGTCCCTCTATGTGTTCGAGGCCCCCATCGATCTCCTGTCCCACATTACCCTCTATCCATACGGCTGGCAGGAGCACAGCTACGTCGCCTGCTGCGGGACATCCATCCAGCCGGTGCTGGAACGGCTGCGGCAGAATCCAAAGCTGGACACGGTGTACCTCTGCCTTGACAACGATGACGCGGGCAATGATGCCTGCGACCGCATGACAGATACGCTGGAGGACATGGGCTTGGAGGTACAGCGGCTCTGTCCGGTACGCAAGGATTGGAACGACGATCTGTGCGCCAAATTTGAGAGAAAGGAGAACTAACCATGAACGGGGATACATGGATCTTCCTCGCCCTCTGCGGCGCTCTGCTGGTGTTTTTGCTCATGGCATCCTTTCTCTCCAAGAGCTACTCCCTTGATCGCATCAAGAGCAAGACGGTGGGCGACGGTCAGCACGGCACGGCGCGGTGGGCAACGCCCAAGGAGATCGGCAAGACCTATCACACCGTACCCTTCCGTCCCCGCCGCTGGCGCAAGGGGAAGGAGCTGCCCACGGAGCAGGGGCTCATCCTCGGCAGCGTGGGCGGCGGAAAACGTAAAAGCAAGGCGGGAATTCTGCTGAAAACCTCCCGCAAGCTACTGGAAAAGCTGCGCCGTCCTGTGGCGGGAGACGGAGAACGGGAAGCGGGAGACGCAGGTCGAAAGCAGAAACGGAAGCCGAAGAAAAAATCAAAGGCGCTTTCAAAAGTCATAAAGATGATCGAGGAGCAGGGGGATATCCGGGCGCTGGTGGACAGCGACGACATCCACTGTCTGATGATCGGCGCCTCCGGTGTGGGCAAGACGGCGTTTTTCTTGTATCCCAATCTGGAATACGCCTGTGCCTGCGGCATGAGCTTTCTGGCGTTGGATACCAAAGGAGACTTGGCGCGCAACTACGGTGCCATCGCCTCCCGGTACTATGGCTACCGGGTTTCCGTCATCGACCTGCGCAACCCAACCCGCTCGGATGGCTTCAACTTTCTGACGCTGATGAATCACTACATGGATCTGGCGAGAGCAGATCCGTCCAACTTGGCGGCGCGGGCCAGGGCGGAGAAGTACGCCAAGATCCTTGCCAAGACCATCATCAGCCCGGACGGTGATGCCTCCCAATACGGTGATAACGCCTACTTCTATGACAGCGCCGAGGGATTGCTGACGGCCGTTGTGCTGCTGCTGGCGGAATTCGTGCCGCCAAAGGACGGAGAGCCGGAAAAGCGGCACATCGTGTCGGCCTTCAAGCTGGTGCAGGATCTGCTGGCGATGCCGAGTTCACGGGGCAGGAACGGCTTTCAGCTGCTGGTGGATATCCTGCCGCCGGAGCATAAGGCGCGGTGGCTGGCGGGCGCGGCGCTGACAGCGGCGGATCAGGCGATGGCCTCGGTCATGTCCACCGTCCTCTCCCGCCTGAACGCCTTTCTGGATACGGAATTGGAGCAGGTCATCTGCTACGACAGCCCCATCAACGCGGAGATGTTTGCCGCGGAGAAGTGCGCCATCTTTCTGATTTTACCGGAGGAAGACCCCGCCAAGAACTTCATCGCGGGCCTTATGATCCAGAACCTCTCCCGTGAGCTGTTCTCCGTGGCGGACGAGCAT